>Ga0114996_10003752_pt1 | contig 18658 bp, 17 predicted proteins | sample ArcticOcean_MG_C_4_FD_87039 | JGI IMG/M metagenome (GOLD analysis project Ga0114996, IMG submission 87039) | Marine microbial communities from western Arctic Ocean - ArcticOcean_MG_CB4_134 | ecosystem: Environmental > Aquatic > Marine > Oceanic | place: Arctic Ocean: Canada Basin | collected...
CAATAAAACAAGTAACAGGACTACCTTTGGAAGATATTTATTTAAATTGGTATAAAGAGATGTCATTAAAATATATATCTAAAGATAATAGACATGAATTAAAGGGAAAAATAATTATAGAGGATGGCACAACGAATATTCATCCAACATGGTCACCTTCCAATAAGAAATTCGCATATCTTTCTAATGTAGATAAAGATTATTTTGGTCAAACTGATTTATATTTATATAATTTCTCAGATTCGACTATTAAAAAAATTGATTCAGGTGTTTTTTCCTCTCCAATTTGGGTTAATGATAGTACTATTATTTATTCAAAAAAATCAAAACCTAATAACAATGGATCTAAGTTCTATGATTTGTATCTAACTTCTGTCAATAAGAAAAAAAATAAACCAAAGAGACTGACGGTAGATATGAGGTTAACATCTCCATCCATGAATAAAAAAATAAATGAAATAGCGGCTATTGGCATATCAGATGGAACCTCAAATATATTTGTAGCTTCTTTTGATTTAGACTCTCTTGATTATATGAAGTTCAAACAGGTCACCAATTACTTGAATGGAGAAAAAATATTTTCACTTTCATATAATAATAATAATATAGTATTTGATCTTTTAAATCAAAATCATGGTAGAAATATATATGTATTAGACTATAAAGAAAATCAAATAACTCCTTTGAGAGAAGATGTGTGGGATGAGCGTGATCCTCATTTTAATGAGGATCAAATGGTTTATTCCTCTGACATGAGTGGAGCATACAATATCTATTTAAGTAAGGATGAAGATATATTGAGCATATCTGATGTAGTAGGTGGCGCATTCATGCCTTCACTATCTAAGGATAAAGTATTATATAGTCTCTATGAAAATGGAAAATATAAAATTGCTCTTTTAGAAATTCCTTCAAATGATTTAGAGAGAAATCAATTAGAATCAAATTATGATGGATACACAATTAGTAGTATGATTTTTCCAGGGTTTGAGGATATTAAACTTAAGGATTACAGTCAAGAGCTCTCTATGCCATTTGTTTTTCCAAGGATATTCTTTGATTATGGTACAGTAAAACCAGGATTTTATTTCTATGCATCTGATCCGCTAGATAAATATTTTCTTTTTGGTGGAGCTTCAATGAATAATATTGATGATCTGGATATTTTTTTATTGTTCGAACTAAACAGATACTATCCAACTGTATATGCTAATTTTTATTGGATAACTAGGAATCTAAAAAGAGAAGAGAACCCCACATCTGTCAATGATCAAATTTATGATAATATTATATTTAAATCAGATGATACATATATGATGTTCTCAGCAGATTTAGGATCAAAGATGTCCTACAAAGGTCACAACTATACATTTAATTATAACTATTCAAAGTATACAGCTCACTCTATGGGTTTAACACAGATATTACACAGTGATGAGGTACAGAATTCTTATCCCTTTGATATCACATATGATTACTTTAGAGGCCATAAACTTACAGTGGGTCATCAATTTAAGAACTATTCTTATAGATATGCATTTAATATGATTCCACAGAATGGATATGAAATTAATACTGATTTTTCACTTGAGAAAAATCAATTTGATCCCGCCTTTGAAGTTAGCGAGGAGTATGGAACCCTAGGATTAGTTTTTTCTGACCATGACACCTACAGATTCAATTTTAATTTTAAAAAAAATACCACTATTTTCAAATCAAAGAGAATTGTTTTAAATCAAAACCTTCAATTGGGCTATCTAACAAATAAAGATATTGATGATTTTTTCTATTACTTTGGTGGTGGTCTCACTGGATTAAGAGGATATAGCTTTTATGATAAAAAATTATCAGGAACCAAACTTTCTATATTTACAAATATCGTTAGAGCACCGATTTTTTTAGAGAAAAACTATAAAATCCTAAATCTTTTAATTCAAAATTTATCCATTAATTATATTTTACAAGCAGGTCTAGCTGACAGGTGCAATAATGATGGTTGTGGCGATACTCTTTATTCAAATGGGATTGAGCTAAGGATTAATGGCTCTTCTTTCTATTCATTTCCATTTGCACTATCATATGAAATTCATAAACCTCCATTTGATAAAGATCAATCTAACAAGCATTACATAAAATTACTATTTGAGTTTATGGAATGAAAATAATTTATATTATACTACTAAGCTCTTTTATATTCAGTATGAATAAGCATTTAAATAGTAATCTTTATTCTATGGTAGACACATCTTTGATATCTGATGATGTCATATCCTTAAAGTACCCCCTCTATTCAGTGATCATTCCAGGTTCAGGTCAGTATAAACTATACAAGGAGACAGGGATACCTAATCAGAAAACTAGAGCATTGTGTTTTTTTGGTCTAGAACTTTTATCATGGAGCACAAATCTCATATATAGAAAACAACATAATAATCAAAAAGATATATATAAGAAATTTGCAAACAATAATTGGGATTTTGCTAATTGGATTAGTGGCTATGATGATTTTGATGGAACAGAATATGAGGATGTGTGGATGGATTCAAATGATTCATATACTCAAATAGGTGAAAGTAGCCATTTCGTTCAGTTTTGGTATGATGGCGAGATTAGACGAACGACTGATGACGATTTTTCATATCTCTCCTCACTGTTATTAGAAGAGATTGAAAATGATTTAGATATTTACGAACAGCATTCAATTAACATAATAAAGGACCAGCACTTTTATGAAAACATAGGAAAGTATAACGAATTTTTTTCGGGGTGGATGGATGCAGATACAAATAATATTATTATTGAGATAACAGATCAAAATTATACAATAGCTTTATCTCCTCAAAAAAACAACTATATAGATTCATATAAAAAGGCTGAATATCTTTCTGACATTTCTGAATATGCTCTATCATGCATCTACTTCAATCACTTTATAAGTATGTTGGATGCTTTTATATTAGCACGTAAATTTGCAGGGAAAGTTATGCTAAATTCTTCAACAGTTTATGATGTTAAATACCCCTTAAATCCAATTGGTGTTAGAATTAACCTTACAATTAAGCTATGAATTTTTTCTTAAAAATTGTTTTACTCTCTTTTTCTATTTTAATATCTTGTTCTTCTAATCCAAAAGTTGACATATCCAATGAACAAAATAAATTAATTGAAAAATTAAATCATGGTAAAGAACTTTTTAACAAGGGTAAATACATAAAATCCATGGATGAATTTAATTATATTCTTTTAAATGACAGGGGATCTGAAATTGCTGTAGATGCTAGGTATTATCAAGGTGAGACTCATTTTGAACTCAAACAATATGATGAAGCAATTGCTAGCTATGAAAAGTTTTTACATTATACTCTCAATCAAGAAAAAGTTGAATATATAACCTATAAAATATGTCAGTGCTATTTTAATCTTTCAACAACTCATAGCAGGGATCAAACTAATAATAATTTTGCATTCTTAAAACTCCAGCTTTTTATTGATGAATTTCCCACTTCAGCATATTTTGAAGAGTCTGAAGATCTAATTAGTATTTTAAGATCAAGAAAAGCTGAGAAAGTCTATGAGACAGGTCGATTATATTTAAAGCTAAAACAATTTGATTCAGCTATTATATACTTTAATGATGTTATTAATAATTATTATGATACTAAATCTGCAGATGAGTCACGCATTTCAATTATATTTTTCTATTTACTCCAGGATAAAATTAATGATGCTAATTTATATTATAATGATAATGAGGATAGATTCTCTAAGATTGAGAAACAGGTAGAAGCTGAATTATTATTGATAAATTACAGTAAAAGTAGTAACTGGATTAAGAATAAAATAAGATTATATAAATAACGTGAGGGCATAATGAATCTTTATTTATTTGGAGGCTCTTTTGATCCTCCTCATCTAGGTCATAGGGAAATTATTAATTATTTCATGAAAGACTCTGATTTATTTGTTATATGCCCTACCTATCATTCCCCTTTAAAAGAATCCCCACCCCAAGCATCATTTAAAGATAGAAAAAAAATGTTAGAATTAATGATTAAAAAAAAATATAGGGAGAAAATTTTAATTATAGATCATGAATCTAAAAAGAAATCATCTTTTTCAGTTGAAACAATCAAAGATTTAGAAAGGGAATTTACTAATTATAAAATAAATATGATCATCGGCGCAGATCAATATAATAAAATAGAACTCTGGAAAGAATATAAGTATATCCTTAATAATGTAGATTTACATATAATCTCAAGACCTGGAGCTACAATAAATAAGCAATCTAATAGATATGATTATATAGATAAATTTTCAATGGATATTTCCTCATCTTATATTAGAGAGAATATTAAGATATCTAAAAATGTTAAGTCATTAATTGATAGTAAAGTTTTTAAATATATTTCAGCAAACAGGTTATATAATTAATGGATTTTTTATATTTTATATTAGGATCAGCATTCATTTTTTTAGGATCCACATATCTAATTGATAATTCAATCATAATAGCTCGTAGCCTCAGGATCTCTCCTTTTGTCATTGGATTAACTATCATTGCATTTGGAACAAGCTTGCCAGAGTTAGTAGTGAGTGTCATGGCAAGTATTAGGGGGGAAGGTGAAATAGTTATTGGAAATGTAGTTGGATCTAATATTGCTAATGTATTTTTAGTTTTACCAATTATTTTATTATTTAAACCAATAAAAGTTGAAATTAATTTAATCAAACAAAGTATAATATATTTATTTATTGCAACACTAATTCTCTGTGTCCTATTAGCATATCAATTATTATACTTTATATATGGAGTAGTTCTTTTATGTTTATTTTGTTTATATATAGCTAATCAGTTAAATGGCAAGGAGAGTTTAAGAGAAAATACTAACATTAAATTTCTAGAATTTAAGATGAAGCATGTTGCATATATTATTTTTGGTATCATTTTATTAGCATTGGGATCAGAGCTATTTATTAATTCAGCTATTGCAATAGCTGAATTTTTTAATGTTCCTAAAATTGTCATATCAGTTTCATTAGTAGCTTTTGGAACAAGTATGCCTGAGCTCGCTACATCAATTGTTGCAATTAGGAAAAATGAACCTAATTTTGTAATAGGGAATATATTAGGATCAAATATTATCAATATATTTTTAGTATTAGGAAGCTCTCTAATGATTAATGATATATCCATTCAATTTAATAGTATATACTTCCCCTATTTATTTTTAATAATTTCTTCACTGTTATTTTTCTTAATTTTATTATTTCAAAATTTATTAAATAGGGTGCATTCTTTTACTTTCTTGCTATTATATATTTTATTTATTTATTTAACTTTATAGAGACATGGGTATAGATAATAATATTATAATTTTTGATAAGGTTTCAGCAATTTATAAAAATGGCGTTGGAATTTTTGACATTTCATTTCAGCTCAAAAGAGGTGAATTTATTTTTTTAATGGGACCAACAGGATCAGGAAAATCAACAATATTAAGAAGTATATACATGGATCTTAAAATTAATAAGGGAGAAATATTATATAAGGGAAATGATTTATCAAGAATTAGGAAAAGACAGATACCAAAGTTAAGAAGAAATATTGGTATGATATTTCAAGACTATAAGTTGCTTGAGGATAGAACGGTTTATGATAATGTTGCACTGCCCCTTAAAATTGCAGGGTATAAGAATAACTTGATCAGGGATGAAGTTTTTTTAATGCTAAAAAAAGTAGGAATTGAAGATAAGTATAAGAGTTTGCCATTAAAATTAAGTGGAGGTGAAAGACAGAGAATTTCGATTGCAAGGGCGTTAGTAAAATCTCCTGATTTAATATTAGCAGATGAGCCAACAGGAAATCTAGATCCAGTAGTTGCCGATGAAATTCTGGATCTTTTAGAAGATATTACAACATCAATTGGAACAGCTGTTTTAATGTCAACTCATAATTTTCCTCTTATACGCCCAAGAAAAAAAAGATTTATAGAATTAGAGAACGGAAGACAAATTATAAATGATATCTAAAATTAAATTCATTTTAATTGAAAGCATCCGTGGTTTTTATTATGCATGGACTCCAGCTTTGTTATCATGTATAACTATTGGAATATCATTAATTGTTATTAGTATTTCATTCTACAGCTATATGTTATTTATAAGTTATAGTGATTCTTTTACAAATGATTATGAGTTGGATATTTTTTTTGATGATAATTTATCTCTTGAATCTTCTCAGGATATATATAATAGAATTATTTCACATCCAGCAATTTTAGCTGGAGAATTTATAGATAAAAAAAAATCTTCAGAGAAATTCAATGAATATTTTGACACTAGTATTGAAAGTGTTCTTGGAAACAATCCGCTTCCATACAGCGCCCAACTCCTTATAACAGATAAGCATAGAACTCCAGACTCCTTGCTTGTTTTATCATCAGAATTAAGTAGAATAAATGGAGTTAATAGTATCAAATATGATAAGGAGGTTTTGATTCGAATCCATAGGATTTTAAATAAGATTATGACAGCATTTTCAATTATTGGAATTACTATTGTTGTTATTTCAATTATTTTAGTTTCAAATACAACGAGATTAATGATTCATTCAAAAAAAGAGAGCATACAAATTCTAAGCTTAATGGGTGCGACGAATTTTTTTATAAGAATCCCATTTTTATTAGAGGGTCTTATCCAAGGTTTTATTGGATCATTAATTTCTATTTCTCTATTAGTTGTTTTAAAGAATTTAATGGAATATGTTTTTATTCCAATAACAATATCAAATGATTATAACTTTCAGCTTATTATTATATTAAATTTAAGTTTAGGTATTATGTTTGGATTAATAGGAAGTAAAAGAGCAATATCTAAATATTTACCTTAATGGGGGAAATGATGGTAATTAAAAAAAATAATAAAAAAACAAATAAAGAGAACAAAACTTCTAAGGAAAAAATAAAGAGTAAAAAAGATAATCGAAATTTATTATTAATAGAGGACCTTACTCATCAATTAGAATCATTAAAGGATAAAAATATCAAATTATTAGCAGAGTTTGATAATTATCAAAAAAGGACTCTTCTTGAAAAAGAAAAAATGAGAAGATATGATGGCTTTAGTATTATCAAAGATTTATTATCAGTTTTCGATGATATAGATAGAACTGTAAGTTTTAGCAAAGAAGAAAATAATCAATCACTTTTAGAGGCTCTAAATATGATAGATTCTAAAATTCTGACTATCCTATCAAAATATTCAATTAAAAAGATTGATTCAATTAATAAAGAATTCAACCCTATCTCCCATGAGGCATTACTACAGAAAGAATCAAGTAAAGATAAAGGTAGAATAATTGAAGAATATGAGAAAGGATATATATATCATGATAAAATTATTAGACATGCTAAGGTTGTAGTAAGTAAAGGAAAAAAGAAATGAGAGACTTTTATGACATTTTAGGTGTAGAGAAGGGTAGTTTAAAATCTGATATTAAAAGAGCATACAGAAGAATTGCGATGAAATATCATCCTGATAAAAATCCAGAGAATAAAGATGCTGAAAAAAAATTTAAAGAAGCAGCTGAGGCCTATTCAGTATTATCTGATGATGATAAAAAAGCCCAATATGATAGATTCGGACACAATCAATTCCAGAATATGGGAAATGGGAATATGGGGAACATGGATTTTGAAGATATTTTTAGTTCTTTTGGAGATATTTTCGGGGGTGGATTTTCTGATATTTTTGGTGGGGGGAGACAAACAAGACAGCGTCAGGTTGGGAATCTCAAAATCTCATTAGAATTAACTTTAGAAGAAATCTATTCTGGAACCAGTAAAACAGTTAAAATTCAAAGATTGGAAAGGACTGGAAAGAAACCTGTAAGATGTCAGTCTTGTGGGGGGAGTGGTGAAGTAAGAAAAGTTCAAAGATCTTTTTTGGGACAAATTGTCAATGTCCAACAATGTTTAAATTGTAATGGAGAGGGTTTTACAGGTGGGCTTGAAAAAAAGTCTACAATGATCAAAGTCAAGGTCCCTAATGGAGTTTCAAATGGGAATTATATCCCTCTAAGAGGAGAAGGGAACCAAAGCAATAGTGGGTCTCAAGATGGTGATTTAATTGTATATTTTGAAGAAAAAGGGCACAAACTTTTTTCTAGAGATCATCAAGATATATATATCGATTGTTTTATTAATTATCACCAGTTAATTAATGGTTCAGAAATTCAAGTACCAACATTATCAGGTAATATAAAAATGAAAATTCCACCAGGTTTACTCTCAGGAGAATTATTGAGACTAAAGGGAAAAGGGTTGCCCTATATAAATTCAACAAAAAATGGTGATCAGTTTGTTCGTGTCAATTTATTAACACCTCATAACTTGACAAAAAAATTAAAAATAATTTTGGATGAGTTATCTGCAGAATTAGGGAATGAAATACTATGTAAAAAATTTAAAGATTAGTAGTTTACATGTTTACACCTTAAGAATATAATATATTTTGAAAATTTTGGAAAAATTTAAACTGACTGCAAAGATAGCTATTTTAGACTGGTTATTTGTATTTTCAATTATTCTATTGCTTCTGATTATATATATTCCAAAATCTATATGGATTGAAGAGAAAGCAGATAGAGATGAAAGTAGATTTAGAATGCGAACTATATCTAATGCCGCGGAATTTTACAGGGAATTAACTGGGAATTATACTTTAAATGGTGAGAAGATGTTTGCATTGGTTGAAGCTGGAATTGATTCATTGTATGCAGACTCTCTTTTTGTGGGTGAGCAACAAGTAATAATAGACAACCATATGTATAACATCAACATTAATAAAGGTTTTGACTATCGAGCTGATACGACGTTTAGCATAGCAGAGCAAATTAAAAAAACTATGATTGATACAGTCTATTGGACATTAGAGTATACTGATTCGACTGAATCTGCAGTTGATACCAATTATATAAATTCAATTGATATAGAGGAAAGAATGAATTCATATAGATTCAATTCTGCAAACACTTCTTTATTAGCAGAGCGTGACTCAATTATTTCATCAAAAGAATATATTGAGCTAGATAAAATTATGCAGAGAAGATATTATAAATTTGTAAAAGATACAATTAAAGTAGAAATAAATCAAAGAGAGGAGATTGTTAATAATTATTTAAGGAAAAAATTTCATTTAAATCCAACTCTTTTATCTTGCCCACTTTCACAAAAATATTATATCTTAACAACTGAACGACAAAATGACGGAGAAGATGTGTTTGTTGTAGAATCACCTGTTAATGAATCTAATATTAAAAGGAAATATTTATTTTTTAAATATGATCCAGGTGATCATGGATATATAAAATCGGGTGTTCAAAGTTGGGCTGAGAAAGAATAAATATATGTTAGCCATATCATTATATAAAAATAAAATAAATTATATCAAAACATCCAAACTGAAGAATAATGATTTTTCAGTGACACATCATGGAATATATAAATATGAAAATTTAAATAAAGTTATTTCATGTTCATTGAAGGATATAGTTAAAAACGAAAAAATAACAACTGAGAATTCAGTTTCTATAGTTTTAGATTCACAATTTTGTTTATTTAATGAAATTTTTTGTGAAGATCCACAGTCATTAGATTTTCATAATAATTTATCTGGAAATAGTAAAATTAATAGCTATCTAGATAGCTATTATTATCCCATCGGTTGTAGAGATGACCATTACATGGGAATACATATCGATAAAAATCTTAAGCAACAAATCTTCGAGTCAGTTGATAAATTAGGTTTTTCAATTAGGACAATAAATGTTGGAATTTTTTCTGCTGATAAACTAGCAAACTTTCTGTTTAACGCTAAATCATTGGATAATTATTTATTAATTCGTTTTATCACTTCTAGCTCATTAGAGATATTGTATATCAATGATGGGCTACTTTCAGTTTATGCTAGATATAAGATTATAAATAAGAAAATAAAATCATTAAAAGTAATTGGAAATAAATCTGATGAGAAGCAGGTAAAATTAGCTTTAGATCAAATTTTAAAGGGACGAAAAAGCATATCAAATATTAATAAGGCATTTGTTTATCAATCTAGTGGATATAGTCCAGTAGTTAAAAATTTAATAAATAAAAAACATAAGAATGTTGTTCTATTGAATCTATTTAATTATGAAAATTTGGAAACTAATAATCAAAACATAACTACCACTATGGCTCAGGTAACATTCTCTGAGTTAGGCCAACTCTTTGGGGGTATAAATGTTTGACATTGATTTAATGAATAGACCTGGTCTTCAGAAAATTATTTCTAAAGCAAATATTAATTCTAATTCACAAAAACAAAAAATTGTATTCGGAAACTTAGATGCTAATGAAGAATCAGTAGTTCCTATAATTGAAAAAGATAGAAAGGGTAACAACCCAGCATCATTTTTTTCATTAATAATATCTGGCATAATTTTATGTACATTCTTTATATTTGGATTTTTAAAATTTGGTGGAGATATACAATTTTCTTCTATTATTTCAAAATATTCTAATTATTTTAAATCTCCCAATGGACTAAATCTTGATGTCGGGAAGTCATTAATAATAAACTTTTTAAGCAATCCAGAGAAAACACAGTTTTTAAGAAGTATTGATTTAACTGATAATTTAGATATTAATATTAAAGTTAATGAGATTAGTGACCTTAATCTTAAAAGTAAAGAAGCAAAATTTATCAATATTATTGAAAATAAAGAATCCTACAATGCATCATTTCATATTCCTATAAATCATTTAATTTCAGATTATAATATCGATGCCACATTAAATGATTTAATTGATAAATATGAAAACAACTCAGATGTTTTTTTAGGAAGTGACACTAACGCAATATATTTTATTTCTACCGGTAAAATAATTTATCAGATTATTGAGGAGCTTATTTTTACTAGTAAGATTACTATTACTCCTGATGTAAATGGTAAGAGCTTTATATTACGATATTCCTACTAAGTACTATTTATGATTAGGATTATTTCTGGTCGATATAAAGGCCAAAAATTACAAAACATTAAATCAAAAGATATAAGGCCAACCCAAGCTAGAGTCAAAAAATCTATGCTAGAGATTCTAGAACCTTTTAACAATAAACATGTACTAGATTTATTTTCTGGATCAGGATCATTGGGAATTGAGTCCTTGAGTAGGGGGGCAAATTATATTATATCTATTGATAATGATAGAAAGAATTTTAATAACATAAAAAATAATTTTAAAAAAATTTGCTTTAATGACAACTATGAAATCTACTGTATGGATGCTATTAATTTCTTAGAGACTTCTAAACAAAAATTTGATATAATTTTATCTGATCCACCCTACTATAAATATGACCACATGGAAATATTTAAGAAATCTCAACCTATCATAAAAAAGGGTGGGATGTTTTGTATGGAAATGGAAAAAAATCTAGTGGATGAAAATATTTTTAGAGTTAAGATATACGGTGAATCTCAAGTAATTTTATGGAGAAATAATGAGTAACGCTATATATCCAGGTAGTTTTGACCCAATCACCAATGGCCACATAGATATTATTAGTAGAGCTTCAAAACTATATGAAAAGCTCTATATTGCTGTATCTAAGGATAATTTCTTAAAATCAACATTATTTTCAGTAGATGAAAGGATTGAACTTATAAAAATGTCTGTAGAGGCTATGCCTAATGTCGAAATTATTGATTTTGATTGTTTGGTAGTTGATTTATCTAGAAAACTTAACTGTAATGTGATTATAAGAGGATTAAGAGCTCTTTCAGATTATGATTTTGAATTTAAAATGGCGCTTATGAACAGAAGCTTGGATGAGAATATTGTAACATTATTTATGATGCCTCATGAGAGATACACGCATATTAGCTCTTCACTGATAAGAGAGGTTGCTTCTCATGGGGGAGATATATCTCAGTATGTCTCTACTTTTGTGAATAAAGCTTTAGGCAAAGCATTTGAAGAATAAAAAAATATTATCAACTTTCATTGATCAACTAAAAACACCCTCAGAAATAGCCATTGCACTACCTGAAAAAGATAAAAGAATAGATAATGCGACGAAAATTTTAAAGAATATTGGTTTAAATATTCTTTCTTCATCTGATATAGTAAAAGATAAGAATAATACCCTATCTCTATTGGAAAGATTAAAATTTTCAAAAAATTGGTCAGAAAAAGATTTAAAAACATATTCAGCAGATCCATTTATAAAATCATTATCAATGCTAAGGGAAAATAAAATTAATGGTGTGGTATGTGGCTGCACGATGTCCTCCTCTGATGTTATAAGAGGTTCATTGAGAGTAATTGGATTAAATAAATCAGTAAAAAATATTTCAAGTATGTTTTTAATGATAAATAAAGATGCTGATCACTTTATAACATTTGCGGATTGCGCTGTCATTCCAGAGCCAAATAGTGATCAATTAGCGGAGATTGCGTTTCAAGCAGCAACTATGCATGAAAATATAACACAGGATACCCCAAAGATAGCATTTCTATCTTTCTCAACTGAGGGAAGCGCCAAACATTATAGAGTAAAAATCGTTCAAAATGCTGTAAAAATATTTGGTAATAAGTTTAGTGAAATGATGCATGAAGGTGAGATTCAATTAGATGCTGCGCTAGATCCTGCTGTAGCAATAAAAAAAATAAATGATTCAAGATTAAAAGGAGATGCAAATATATTAATTTTTCCTAATTTAGATGCTGGCAATATTGGCTATAAACTCGTTCAAAGCTTTGCCTCATATTATGCTTGTGGGCCATTATTACTAGGTCTGGATAAGCCTGTGAATGATTTATCGAGAGGAGCAAAAGTTGAGGATATTGTGTTAGTTGCCCTTTTAATGGCATTGCAAATTCAAAGGAATTCACATGCCAACGTATAGCTATGAGTGCCAATCCTGCAAGAATAGATTGAATATTTTTCAAAAGATGAACGATTCTATCCTTGAAAACTGTGATAGTTGTGGGAAGAAAAAGACACTGAGAAGATTAATAACTGGTGGTTCCGGCATGGTTTTTAAGGGCTCAGGCTTCTATTTAACAGACTACACTGAGTATGGTAAAAACCCAAATAAAGAGACCAAGAGTAAGGACACCAAGAGTAAGGACACCAAGAGTAAGGAGACTAAGGAGAAAGATAAAAAGATTAATACTAATAAGGATTAAAATTTTATGACTAAGCTAATGGAAGCTCCACAAGGAGAACAAATTTCAATAAATGGGAACAATCTAGTCGTTCCTAATAAACCTATTATCCCCTTTATTGAAGGAGATGGGACTGGACCAGATATTTGGAATGCCTCAAAGTTAGTTCTAGATGCAGCTATAAGCAAAGCATACAATGAGGAAAGAAAAATCTCTTGGCTTGAAGTCTATGCTGGAGATAAATCAAATGAGGTGTACGGAGAAAACACCTGGCTTCCTGATGAAACATTAAAGATGATAGATAAGTATAAAATTGCGATTAAAGGCCCTCTCACAACACCCATTGGTGGAGGTATACGCTCAATTAATGTAGCCCTTAGACAGAAATTAGATCTTTATGTATGCATAAGGCCAGTTAAATGGTTTCATAATGTTCCATCTCCTGTAAATAAACCACAGGATGTTGATATGGTTATATTTAGAGAGAACACCGAGGATATATATGCTGGAATTGAATTTTCAGAGGGGACGATGGAAGCAAATAAATTACTAGAATTCTTAAAGGTTGAATTTCCAGATAAATACTCAAAAATTAGATTTCCGAATACCACTGGGTTTGGTTTAAAGCCAATTTCAAGAGAAGGAACAGAGCGATTAGTCAGAGCCTCGATTAGGTATGCAATTGATAATAATCGAAAGAGTGTAACCCTTGTTCATAAGGGCAATATAATGAAATTCACTGAAGGTGCATTTAAAAATTGGGGCTATGAGTTAGCTGAAAATGAATTTCGAAATTATATATACACATGGAAAGACTACGATCAGACAGTTGAGGAAAAAGGTCAATCTGAAGCGGACAGCGAGTACAATGAAGCTATAAACTTAGGGAAAATCATCGTAAAAGATGTCATTGCAGATGCATTTTTGCAGCAGATATTAACACGACCTAAAGAGTATGATGTAATTGCAACAATGAATCTTAATGGAGATTACATATCAGATGCACTAGCTGCGCAGATTGGTGGAATTGGGATAGCACCCGGTGCAAATATTAACTATGATACAGGTGTTGCAATTTTTGAGGCAACACATGGAACGGCCCCAAAGTATGCTAATCAGGATAAGGTCAACCCCTCTTCAGTGATTCTATCTGGAGAGATGATGCTTAGATACTTAGGCTGGACAGAAGCTGCAGATCTTATTTTAGGTTCAATTAATAAAACTTTAGACAAGAAACAAGTTACATATGATTTTCATAGACTAATGGAAGGGGCAACTCTCCTAAAATGCTCAGAATTTGCGCAAAAATTAGTTGAAAATATGTAATGAAATTCATAGATCAAGCTAGTCTTCGCATTAAAGCTGGAGATGGTGGCCATGGTTGCATTGCCTTTCTAAGAGAAAAATTTCGCCCAAAGGGTGGCCCATGCGGTGGAGATGGAGGAAAGGGTGGAGATGTCATCTTTATTGGAAATGATAATTTAAATACTCTCCTTGATGTCAGTTTAAAAAAACATTATAAAGCTAAAAATGGTCAGCATGGAAAAGGAAAAAACATGCATGGAAAAAATGCTGATGATATTATCATCAGCGTTCCTCTTGGAACCATTATTAAAGATTCGAATACAAAGCAGATCATTATTGATGTCACTAAATCCAATGAAAAATATGTCATTTTGAAGGGTGGAAATGGTGGGTTTGGAAATGCACGATATAAAACGAAAATACAAACAGCACCAAGGATAGCCAATGATGGCCAGATTGGACAGGATCTTGAAATTGATCTTGAACTTAAGGTTCTTGCAGATGTGGGGCTTGTGGGATTCCCAAATGCTGGGAAATCAACATTTATCGCTAAAATCTCAAATGCCAAGCCTAAAATTGCAGATTATCCTTTTACTACGCTCACTCCAAATTTAGGAATTGTAAGGCATGGCCATTTCAAATCATTTGTGGTGGCTGATATCCCAGGATTAATTAAAGATGCCTCAAAAGGCAAGGGGCTTGGGAGTCAGTTCCTAAAGCATATTGAAAGAACTTCAGTCCTAGCATTTATGCTTGATCCAACACAAGGTGAAGTTGGTGAGCAATATGAAAAATTAAATAAAGAACTCGCATCTCATAATAAAGATATTCTTAAAAAGAAATCAATCATCCTGATAACTAAAAAAGACATACATCAGGATAAAATAGATGTCAAGGTTTTACCAGAAGAGATAAAAAGACATTTTATTTCTTCTATTACTGGAGATCAAACAGATAATGCCATAGCCGATATTTCTGATTTATTAGAGGAGTAATGGTTACATATTGTTACAGCATATTAGCTCATTTTATAATAATATAGTAACGTGATATATATCACGTTTAGACACTAACAAATACTTAGGGGGATTCAACCTTGATAAAGCATTTATTTAACTCGTTAGTACTTTTATTCAGCCTTTCTTTTTTATTTTCACAAGATGTGACGCTTAGTTTAGATGATTCAAGCCTTATCTATGAAAGTAGTGCAGATATAGCAGGGTTTCAGTTTTCACATGATGGGTGTGCAGTTGGCGCAAATGGTGGCAATGCTGCAGATTATGGCTTTATTATTTCTGCAAGCAACACTATTGTGCTTGGTTTTTCATTAACAGGAGCTGTAATCCCAGCAGGAGCTGGCCCCCTAGTTGATTTAGGTAGTGATGCATGCATAGCATCTTCATTATCTGACTTTATATTTTCAGATTCTTCAGGGAATGCTTTAGATGTTGTCTTTGATAATGACAGTGCAGATATTGAAGGCTGTACTGACTCAGAGGCAGACAACTATGATCCAGATGCAACTATCGATGATGACTCCTGTGAGTATTCCAGCGATGGATTTGATGTTGCGCTTGATAATACCGGAGAGAGTCATTTACTTATATTCCAAGATTCAATTACAGGTCTAGACAGTGGCGATCAGATAGGTGTATTTGATTCAAACGGAGTTCTCTATACTGCGGATGCTGGGCAGGAAGTAGAGTATGGAGAGGTGTTGGTAGGGGCGGAGACTTGGGTAGGTGCACAACTTGAAATAAGTGCAATTATGTCCATTGACTTGTCTGATTTTGATGGTCCAATATTAAATGGTGCGGTAGATGGAAATACAGTTATGGTGAGGGTTTATGATGCCAGCGAGGGTGTTGTTCTTGATACAGAGCCAACATTTACAAGTGGCGGGGAGTTTGGCGACCTGTTTTCAGTTGTCTCTGATTTAGGCCTTTCAGATGATCCAGATCCCGTGTATGGCTGCACAGACTCTGATGCCTGTAACTATGATTCTGATGCAACAGAAGATGATGGCACATGTGAATATGCAGAAGCAAATTTTGATTGTGATGGTGATTGTATAGTAGAAGTTGACTGTGAAGGCGTGTGTGGTGGTGATGCAACTGAAGATTGTTTTGGTGAGTGTGGAGGTCCAGCTGTAGAAGATGAGTGTGGTGAGTGCGAAGGCGATGGACCAGATGAGTGTGGCGATTGTGAAGGCAATGGACCAGAAGAGGAGTGTTGGGATGGAAGTTTGGTATGTGACTTATCCGACTGCCCCTCAGAGACAGGCCTTATAGAAATTTTATATAACTCCTACGATGTTATAGGTGGATTTCAATTTAATCTTGATAACGTAACAATTTTAGGGGCCAGTGGAGGTGCGGCTGAGGATGCAGGCTTCCTGATTTCCACAAGCGAAACCACAGTGCTTGGATTTTCATTAACAGGTGGAACAATTTCAGCTGGGGATGGGCTGCTTGTGAATGTTGATGTAGAAGGATCGGGTGCATGCCTATCAGGTGTGGTTATATCTGATGAAATGGGAAATGCACTTGATGTGTCTGTAGATGACTGTTTAACAATAATTATTGGAACTCCTACAGTGGATGGATGCACAGACTCAGATGCGTGTAACTACGACTCAGGTGCGACTGATGATGATGGATCCTGTGAATACCCGGAAGAAAATTATGATTGTGATGGAAACTGCGCAGTGGATACTGACTGTGAAGGTGTGTGTGGTGGTGATGCCATTGTGGATGAGTGTGGTGAGTGTGGTGGAGATGGAAGCTCATGCCAAGAAGAATTTTCAATTTCATTTGGCGATATTGATGAAGATGCTGGGATAATAGAAATTTTAATGACAAATAGCCAGTCTATAGGTGGATTCCAGCTGGAGATGAGTGGCGTTGATATTGAAACTGTTTCAGGAGGTTCTGCTGCGGATAACGGATTTACATTGAGCAATTCATCCTCAACTGTGCTTGGTTTCTCGCTTACTGGAAGCACCATTCCAGAGGGCTCTGAAGCACTAGTCTATTTAAATGGCTCCTTCACAGGCCAAACAGTTTGCTTTGAGCAGGTTATTTTATCAAGCGCAACAGGCGAAGCATATGGAACTGAGGTGGGAGACTGCTGGAGCTCTGACAATGTATTGGGCTGCACAGAAGCTGATGCGTGTAACTATGATCCAGATGCGACACTAAACGATGGCACTTGCTTCTATCCAGAGGATAATGGGTGGTGTGACTGTGATGGCAATATGGATGACTGTACTGGTGAGTGCGGTGGTGATGCCGTAGTAGATGGGTGTGGTGAGTGTGGCGGCGATAACTCTGCGTGCACTGGCTGTACTGATCCAAGCGCTGACAACTATGATCCAGATGCGATTGTCTCTTGTGATGATTGCTGTGAGTATCCAAACTATGAGGGTGTGATTGTAATTAATGAGATAAACTATAATCCAGGATTAAGTTTTGACCAAGAGGATGCTGACTATGAGTTTGTTGAGCTTTATAATAATTCTTCTGAGAGTGTATCTCTTAGTGGCTGGAACTTTAGCTCAGATAATATAGACTTTACATTTGATGATTCCTCGGTTGAAGCAGGGGAATACGTTTTATTAGCAAGAAACCCTGATACATATTTAGGTAGTATTGGGTATGGCGGTGAAAGTCTTTCAAATAGTGGAGAGACCCTAACATTAACCGATTCAAATGGCGAGCAAGCGGACGTTGTGACATACAGCGATGGATTCCAGGGTGATGATGATGAGTGGCCACAAGGTGCAGACGCTGGAGGAGCAACGCTTGAATTAATTTCTGCAGATTTAGATAATAATATTCCATCAAGTTGGCAGGATAGTTATATCATACCTGGTGGAACCCCTGGATATGAGAACTCATCTGCTCCAGAAGAAGTAGAGGGTTGTACAGATACTGATGCGTGTAACTTTGATTCAGAGGCAACTCTGGATGATGGATCATGTGAGTATTCTGAAGAAAATTTTGATTGTGATGGCAACTGTGTTGTGGATGATGATTGTGCTGGTGTTTGTGGTGGTGATGCTATTTTAGATGAATGCGATGTTTGTGATGGCAATAATTACTTTATAGACTGTGCTGGTAATTGTTTTGGTAATG
>Ga0114996_10003758_pt1 | contig 18629 bp, 20 predicted proteins | sample ArcticOcean_MG_C_4_FD_87039 | JGI IMG/M metagenome (GOLD analysis project Ga0114996, IMG submission 87039) | Marine microbial communities from western Arctic Ocean - ArcticOcean_MG_CB4_134 | ecosystem: Environmental > Aquatic > Marine > Oceanic | place: Arctic Ocean: Canada Basin | collected...
TAAAGACGCGGTCGATGGTGCGGCGCACTTGTTGCTGATAGGCTAGTGCCTGGCGACGGGTACGCACGGCGGCCAGGCGCTGTTGCCGCGCAGTGCGCTGGGCGCGCACTTGGTCGACGAAGTAGTCGTGGACTAGGTGTTGGTAACCAGTTCTGCTCACGAGATTATGCTCCTGGACGATGAGAGGTGTCGCTCAGCCGACATCTGCTTCGAGTACAAAACCGCGCTCTCCACTAGAATAGGCGACGATCATATCGGCATCGGCGTCGCCGATATTGGTGCCGTTGTGGAAGATGCCGGCAGGAATAGCGAAGGTATCGCCGGCTTCTAGGGTAAAGATCGCCTCGCCGAGTGTGTGTTCGATGCGACCGCTGAGCAGGTAGAGGACTTCTTCACAATCGGGGTGGCAGTGGCGCGGGTTGGCCTGGCCTTGCTTGATGACCACGCGGCCCAGGGTCAGATTGGCGACGTTGCCAATCTGGCTGTTGGCCACCCAACTCAAGCTACCCCAATCCTCGTCGATACGTGGAGCTTCTTGGGCACGTAATAGGGCGTCGCTCATAGTTGTCTCCTTGGTGAATGGAAGAGTTAAGATAGGGTAGGTGAGCTAGACGTTCAACCCGGGTAGCGCAATAGTTCTTGTCCCTTGAGGAGTTTATTTAATCGGTAAGCGGGGCGGCTTTGCATGCATTGCCCAAAATGCGGCGTGTGGATATCTTTAACTGATAGTTTATGTGGTTCCCATATCCTGGAGATCTTAAATGATTCGATCACCCGGCGGCAAACAGGTGCTTTGGCGCACCAAGCACGGGACTCTGACTGCCAGTATGATCCCTTTCTTATTATTGCAGCTTTCCGTACTGCTGATTTTTACCACCCACTTCTCCTGGACTGGCGCGGCGGTGTGTATCGCTGCTTACATAGTACGCATGTTTGCCATCACGGCTTTCTTCCACCGCTATTTCTCGCATCGCACTTATAAGATGGGGCGGGCCATGCAATTTATTGCCGCCCTTATCGGCACCACGGCGACGCAGAAAGGTCCTTTGTGGTGGGCGGCACATCACCGCATCCACCACAAGGAGAGCGATAGCGAGAACGATCCCCACTCTTCGCACGAGGGATTCTGGCATACCCACTGGCTGTGGTTTCTCTACGAGGAGAACAACACGGTGGATTATGAGGGCATACCGGATCTGACCCGCTACGCGGAATTGCGTTGGTTGGACCGCCTCTGGCCGGTGCCTCCTGTTCTTTTAGGGGTAGGATTTTTCCTCCTCGGCGGTTGGCATCTGACGGTGTGGGGATATTTCGCCTCGACCTTTCTTTTGAGCAACGGTACCTACACGATCAATTCACTCATGCACTACTTCGGCAAGCAGCAGTATTTTACCGGCGACGAAAGCCGCAACCACTGGCTTTTGGCCATTATCACCCTGGGCGAGGGGTGGCACAATAATCACCACCGCTACCAGGCGGCGGCGCGCAACGGTTTTTTCTGGTACGAGTACGATATTACCTATTATCTGCTGCGCCTCATGTCCTGGTGTGGGTTAGTAAGCGACTTGACACCAGTGCCCCAGAAGATTCTGGAAGAGGGGCGTATAAATCTTCTTCTGCGCCGGCAGGCCAGCAAAGAAGGACGGTCGTTTAAGCCGGCACCCATGCAGCGCGACCAGATCCCAGTGCTGTTGATCCCCCAGCGCATCCAGGCCCTGCGCGGGGAGTTGCTCATGCTTAGTCAGCAGGTGACCGAACGCGGGCGCCATCTGCGGGAAGAATGGCAAGGTTTCAACGAACGCATAGCCGAACGCGGGCAACAATTGCATCTGGAAATCCAGACACTGGGTGGCCAGGTGGCCGAGCAGGGACGCTATTTGCGCGACGAAGTCGGACGTTTGGGTGATCAGGTGGCCGACAGGGGGGGGCATTTCAAGGCGGAAGTACAGGCTTTGAGCGAGCATATGGCCGAACAAGCGCGCCATTTGCGCCAGGAGGTGCAGAATTTGAGCACGTCGGGCAAAGATCTCAAGGCGGAAGTACAGGCTTTGAGCGAGCATATGACCGAGACAGCCAGCCATCTGCGCCGAGAAGTACAGGCCCTGAGTGAGCAATTGGGCGAGATGGGTGGGAAGCTCAAAAGGGAAATCGAAGAATTGGGCGGTCTATTGCCCGAGTCAGCATACTAGTTGAAAGATACGGCGACATGTCACAAGAAATATTTAATCGCAAAACCGCCCTGGAACAGATGGGGGACGACGAAGAACTTTTGGTAGAGATGGTGGAGGTCTTTTTAGAGGATCTGCCGGAGTGCTTGCAGGAAATCGAGGCCGCCCTGGCTGCCGGTGATGCCGAGGCCTTGGGCAGGGCCGCCCACACACTCAAGGGGTCGGTGGGCAATTTTTCTGCCCATGCTGCCTACGAAACAACGTTTGAGTTGGAGACCCTGGCCAAGCAGGGAACGGAGGGGGCTGACCAGGTCTACACCAAGTTGGGCGCCCAGATCGAGCTCTTAAAAAAGGCACTCGGCGAACTACAGTAAACGGATCATAGGCGCCCATATTTCTTATGTTGAAGGTGCTGTCGTATTTGGTGCGGATGTAGTTGGTCAATGTCTCGCGCAACGATTCTAGTTCTTCAATTTGATTGCGCAGCGGAATGACGCGGCGCACCGCAGTTTCTAGATCTCGGTACATTTTCTTGTTGGATTCGTCCAGGTCCTTATTGGCGTTGATCAGTTCGCGAATGCGAGAACTGAGTAACTCCAATTGCTCGCGTTGGGCGGACACCGTTTCCTGGCCGTCTGTGGGGGCAGCACCCGTTGCCGCATCTTGTTGCTCGTAGGTTTCCAATTCCACCTGCATCTTTTCCAATTGGTCCTGCAAGTCGTGCTGTTGCGATTCGAATAGGTCGTGGCTCTGCTCGTAATTGGCTTTGAGCGAGTCGATCGTCTGCAAGCCCTCTTCCAACGTTTGCTTTTGCACGTCGACGTCTTTGGCCACTTCCTGAGCGTAACTCATTAACTCATCCGGGTTCATCTGCTCCAATTCCTCGGAAGGTTTGAGGTCTATCTTGCCCGAGGTAAGCCCTTCGAGCCGGTGGACTTCGTCGAGCAATTGGTTGCGCGCTCCGCCCAATTCGCTCTCGAAGGAATCCAATTGTTTGCGCAGGGTATTGACGGTGTGTTCTTTGGCAGCCATCTCGCGGCGCAGATCTTCGTTTTCCCGAGTCAAATTATTGATTTCGTCCGAACCTTCGGCGCTTAAGGCGGTAATGGTGCGCTCTTTGGCCTCCAGATCCTTGGCGAGTTTTTCGCGCTCTTGTTCCAGGGTTTCTAGACGATGGGTTTTAGCTTTGAGGTCATTGTCAAATTCATCGTTCTGCCGTTCTAACTCCCCGAGAGCTTGATTTCTGGATTTGAGGTCTTCGATGGTTTGGTCTCTAACAACGAGCTCTTTGGTGAGTTCCGCATTTTGTTGAGTCAGCTCAGCTAATTCGGAGCTTTCTAGATCTTGCGCCGCAGCTTCACTAGCGTTGGTGTCTTGTCGATCGACCTGCTCGGATGGAGGAATAATTGGCGATTGGCCGTTGGCACCGAGCTGACTTTCCATCTCTTCTAAGCGTGTCTCATAGTCCTTTATCTGGTCCAGGGCCCGATGGCCGGCGCCGCGCAGTTTGCGCAGTTCGTCCTCCAATTCTCGGTAGAGTAGGCTGGTGCGAATCTCCTCGTCGGTAGGGATTAGAGAACCGGCTTCCGGGTCGTAGCGCTGGGACAATTCCTCCAGAAGCGCAGGGTTATCGGCGGCGATCTGTCCTATATCGGCGCCAAAGGCGGCTATTTGTGCCGCCGTGGCCTGGCCGTTGCCGTGGTGACCGACCAGATATTGGTCTATGAGCTCGCCTAGCTTGGGAAAGCCGGCCTCGCGCAGTGCGTCCCACTTTTCCGTGCCGAAACCGCAGGTCTCGAGCAAAGTGCCGACTTCGGTCAAATCGAGCTGGAGGAAGCCGTCCAATTCCCGTTTGAGCGCCGTTTCCCAGCCTTGCGAGTAACGATGCGGCAATTGGGGGAGGTGATCGGGGAAGGTTTCTCTGAATTTCAGGTAATATTGAGCGAAGACGTCGCGCACTAGGCCGTGCCATAAATTGCGCTTGGCCACCGCCCGTTTGAGGCGTCGTTTGGTGGTGAGACCAAAGATTTTCAGTAATGTGGTAAGAGGAGCCATGCTGGAGTTTCTCCGGCCTAGTTGAGCGAACTGCGACGCGCCTCTTCGACGACCTGAATGATTTGCCGGAGTTGTTCGATCTGGTGCGGATCGCGCAAGAGATGCAGACAGGAAGTGAATGCAGCAATGGCTTTGTCGTGAATGCCCACCTGGTAGTAGAGCGCGCCTAGATCGCGGTGTTCGTCAGCGGCGTCGGGCAAAAGCCAGCTAATCTTTTCGCTGGCGGCCAGAGTTTTCTGGAGATTGCCGGTCTTCATATGAATCTGCTTTAGATTGCGCAGCATGCGTGCCAGGATATGTCGTGGCGGGACTGTGGCCAAAAATTGGGCTTCTAGCGGCAGGCGTTTGCCATCGACGATGGGGAGGCGTTGCGTCAGCTCATCTTCCCGGAGCAGTTGGCCGCCGGCGAAGGGGTCGATGTATAGCGGATCGGGGCCGTTGTACTTGACCAAGAAGTGAGCAGGGAAATTGATGCCTACTAGGTCTAGGTCCAGATGTTTGCCCACTTCCATGTACACGGTGGATAGAGTAATGGGAATGCCGACGTGGCGGTCCAATACTGCATTGAGATAGCTGTTGTGTGGGTCGTAATAGTTTTTGGGAGCACAGGCGGTGAAACCTTGTTCGACGAAGAGGTAATGATTGAGTTGTTCCAGAGTCTGGCGGGGTGGATGCGCATTTTCCAAACGCTGGGCCAATTCGCTGGCCATGTGCTCGAGTCGGTCGCGGTAGACGCCGATATCCAGATCTGGATAGGCTTCGGTGGCAATGAGCAGCGCACCGGTTACCAGGTCAACATCCTGCTGCTGGGCTAATTGGTGGAATGGATCAGTTCGTTTCGCACACATAGGAAGTCTGGATACAAAAGGGCCTGAGAGGGCCATGAGTGATGCGCCGTTTCTGGGATTATTATTGCAGACCAGTTGCAGCTTGTCAAGCGGCCAATGCGATCACAAGCTGTAAAAAAGAGGACGATGATCTGTTTAATGGCATTTATAACATCAAATATATACTATCACATATAGATATAGATCGGCCGAAATGGAAATAGGTTGAGTAGTTGCTACAGAACAACGGAATCGAGGCAGTAGATGGGCTCAGGCAACCGATCAATGCCGTCGCGATCTTTGCTCACCGGGCGTTTGGCGCCGCGGCGCAGAGCTGGCGCCAGCGCTAAGGTGGCCGGGTCGCGAGCGGCGATGACGAGTTGCTGGGGATCGTCTGGATCGGGCATGAGCTTGTAGGGAATATTTTGGTGCGTCCCGGCCACGCGCACTTCGACGTCGCCAATGACAGCGCCTTGTCCTTTTTCGCCGTCGGAGAGGTCGAGGTCGTCGTCTATGCTGTCGAGGTCGGTTTCGGTCTCGACGCGCGAGTTGGTACGCTGCTCGCGGGATTCTATCTCGGCCTGACGCGCTGCGCGCCGCTCGTCGAGGACTTTCTGTTCGATGGATTCGATGAGCTCGGAACTGTGTTCAGTGAAGGTAGCCCGTTCGTCGGCGGATAGATCCGGAAAGAGGCGGCGCAGGCGGAAGCCGAGGAAGTTTTGGGCCTGTTGGCGAGCCTCTTCCACATCATCGGTGGTGCGGTAAAATTCCTCTAGGATCTGGTGGATCTTGAGCCTGCGCACTTCCTTGCGTAGGCGTGTGGGTTTGACCAGATGTTCAATGAGGGCGATCAGACAGCGCATAGCGATAGCCGGGCGGGTACGCGCCTCTTGGTCGGGTGAGTTGAGGCAGTCCGACAGGGCATTGCCCTCGAGGTGGCGCAGGTCGTCGACAAAGTCTTCAGTGATGAGAAAATTGTCGATTTGTTGGTTGCGTTTGACAATGTAGCTGTAGGGTGGCAAGCAGACGCTGAGCATGCGTACTTCCTGGTCCTTGTGGTCCATCAAATCGACCACGCTGGCGAATAGGTCTACGTCCGCTAATAGGGTGGCGACGGCCTGCTGCAGGGCGTCCTGACTTTGGTTGGATAACACGTCCTTATGGCCGATGAGAAAACGCAGGGCATCGTCGTAGCGTGGTTCAATACGCTGCAGTGCCTCAAATACCTGGCGCAAGCGCGTTGCGTGATCGACGGCTCCGCGCAGGCGTTTTTCTAGGCGAGCGCGGGCCTCGGGTTTGAGCACATTGACGCGCAGGTGCTCACTTTCGCGCTCGTCAACTTTGCCACTGACCACTTTCTGGTCGATTTCGTGGAGTTGGGTAATCGCATCGCTCTCTTCGCGAGTGATGAGGCCCTGCTCTATGAACATAGAGATGTGTTTGTGGGCCCCAGCGATTTCCTGGCGTTCGATGGGGCGGTGTCGGCGTTCCTCGTAGACGACGCGCTGATCGATTTCCTCGTGGCCCATGGTCTCGTTGCGCAGGGCTTCCTGGACCTCGGCGCCCAATACTATCGGCTGGCTGGCTGGTGCCGGGGTGGCAGGCAGACGTTTGGGGGCAGAGAGATGACGAATGGCGGTGCGGATACAGCCTTGTTTGTCGATTTTTTCGGGTGGAACCCGCACCTCGACGAGGAAGTTGGCAATGCGGTCGCGGCGGGTAAAGTTGTCAATGCTGCGCGGTCCGGCTCTTCGACTTTGGTTGCATTCCACGCCAATTTTTCCACATTGGATTGAAAAGCCCGGTCGACGCCGTTCTGTACCCCGCGGGAAACATAGGTCTCCGGGTGGATTTGATTGTAATCTTCGATAATCTTGCGGAAGCGGTCCAATTGGGCTGCAGAAGCGGTTTCGCCGGTCAGGTTGAGATATTCGGCGTCTATAGCGCGCAGAAATTGGTCTGCGGTGATGATTACCTCGCCCGTCTGGAGGCGGTTGAGGATGTGTTGCCACAATTGGTTGTGGAGGTCTTGTTGTACTTTTCCCATATCTTGTAATTTGCCCTGGGCGAGAAGAACGGCCCTGCGGCCGGTGCTCGCATAAAAAATTGGAGGACAAGATTCGGTATCTTAAACAAACCGGCGCTTTTGCGGGGAGGACAGAAAGCGACTATTGAGGATAAATAGATAAAGATACTATGAAAAAGTTAAACGACATTGTCAAATGAAATTTTTCATGCTTGACCATTGAGCGTTATAGAACGGTCGTATATCCAGCTAAATTCCATGTGCTCAGCCTGGGGAGGATGTCGTTGGCCGCGTTCGGCCAATTTGGTGTAGCGCTGGGGCAGGCGGCATAGGTAGTCCTGGGCTTCCGCTGCTTCGGGCGCTAGATTGATGAGGGTCTCTATTTCCCATTTGCGGATCAGGTTCTCAGTGATTTCGATGTAGTCGAAGGCAGTGTAGACGCCCATGTGTTGGGCGACAATAGAGAAATGGTCGAAGAGATCGGGATCTTTGCCGTCGTACATGAGGTGGGCAGGCATGACGATCTGATCTTTCATCACATCGGAGAAGGCGAGCATGGCGGCGTTGGGGTCTACTTCAAAGAGGTGCTTAACAAAATTTCCATAGGCTTTTTCGTGTCGCGCCTCATCGCCAGAAATTATGCCGCAGATGCGTTTAAGCTGTTCGTCGCCGCCTTTTTGCGCCAGCCGTGCCATATTGCGGTGCGAAATTTTGGTGGCCCGCTCCTGAAAGGAGGTGTAGACAAAACCGCGGTAGGGATCCTGTTGGGCCTGGGGGTTAAAACCGTTGCTCAGCAGGTGGTGGATAGTGACCTCGATGGCGCGCATGTCGACGCGCCCGGTGAGGTAGAGGTATTTATTGAGCAAGTCGCCGTGGCGGTTTTCCTCGGCAGTCCAGCCGCGCGACCAGCGCGCCCAGGGCGAGTCGCTAGTACCGGTCGGGTCGGAAACACCTTCAAAGGAATTGAGCAAAGTCTGGTAAGTGGGCAGGGCTTCCTCGGTGATCATATCGCCGACCAAGACGACCAGCGTTTCGTCTGAGAGCGCACTGGCGCGGTGGCGGAATTCGGCGATCTGCTCGCACCAATTGTCCGCAGTCATATCGGGCAGGAAGTCGTTGGGTTGCCAACTCTCTTCCACACTCTTGAGCAGGCCGAGTTGGTCTTCGACAAAATCGTCCATACTCTGAATGATTGCCAGCTTATGGGCATCTATGGTTTCTATCATTTTTTTTCCTAAGTAAAGTAGTACTGGCACAAATATAGCGCTATAATGTATTTATAGATACAATGTACGTAAACACATTTTTTATTGTGTCGATTTGCACACGACCAAAAAATATGCTATTTAATTGTAAAATTTAGAGTTCTGTTAATAATTAGGAGTTTCGTTTATGGCAGAAGCCGTGATCTTAGAAGAAGTAGAGAAAAATTTTGGTGCAGTCAAGGCCGTAGACCGGCTGTCATTGATTGTGCCTTCGGGCTGTATTTACGGTTTTTTGGGACCCAATGGCGCTGGCAAAACCACGACCATCCGCATGATCATGAGTATTTTTTATCCGGATGCTGGGCGCCTTGCTGTCTTGGGTCATGAGAATCCTCTGGCGGTCAAAGAGCGGCTCGGCTACCTGCCCGAGGAAAAGGGGCTCTACGATAAAATGCGCGTCGCCGAGTTGGTAGCCTATTTTGGCCAATTAAAAGGCCTGGAACCCCACACGGCGCGCTTGCGGGCCAAAGAAATGTTAGAGCGCTTTGACCTAGGTGATTGGCTCGACAAACGTTGCGAGGCCTTATCCAAGGGCATGCGGCAAAAGGTACAAATTCTCATCACTTTGCTCCACGAGCCCGATCTGGTCATTCTGGATGAGCCCTTTTCGGGTCTCGATCCGCTCAATCGCGATGTCATGCGCGACCTCATTTTGGATATGAAACGCCAGGGTAAGACGGTGATTTTTTCAACCCATATCATGGAGCAGGCCGAGCAGATTTGCGACTATGTGGTGCTGATCAATAAAGGCCGCAAGATTCTGGACGGTTCGTTAGCTCAGGTGCGGGCTAGTGGCGATCAGGCCATTTTATTGGATTATGACGGCGACGGCGCCTTTTTGTCCCAATTGCCGGGCTTGCGTCGCGTCAACGATGCCGGCAAGCAGGCCGAGCTTTTCCTCGAGGAAGGGGCCGACGCCCAGGAAGTGCTCAAAGCATTGGTGCAGCGGCTGCAGGTGCGGCGCTTTGACCTGCGCGAACCTTCGCTGCACGAGATTTTTGTCGGCGCGGTGGGAGGGACGGATGATGCGTAAAATCTTTCTGGTAGCGCGGCGCGAGTACGTAGAAAATTTGCGCACTAAAACGTTCTGGATTGGCATCGTGTCTTTTCCGCTTATCATCGGTCTAGCCACAGCGGTGCCGGTTCTGTTGTCCAAGGCCAAGGAAGCGCGCAGCTATGCGGTGATCGACCATTCGGGTTTTCTCTTGCAGGAAGTGGAGGAAGAGGTGCGGCGCGACGATCTGCGGGAAGTCATCGAGACGCTGGCCGCTGTCTACCGCGAAGATGCCAACCGCTTCGAACGGTTGCCTGAGGTCTTGCGTCAGCCGACCTTGGCGTGGTTGGGTATAGAGGAGGAACAGCGTCAGGTCCTGGTAGCTGAGTTGGCCGCTGTAGAGGCCGACTCGATGGCCAGGGCGAAATTGTCCGAGAATGTGCGCGGCCGGCTCGACGCTTTGGGGTTGGCCCTGCGGCAGTGGTGGCAGGGCGTAAGCGTCCAGGAATTAGAGGATATGGACCTGGAGCTATCGCGCAGTCGTTTTGTCCGAGTCGAGGTGCCCGCTGGCGTCGATGATCCCCAAGCCGCGCTCAACAGCATGATCAAGCGCGACCAACTCTTCGCGTATTTTATTATTGGTCCAGATCCGGTAGAGAGCGCGGACCAATGCGAATACGTGTCCAACAATCTGACCGACCGCGACTTGCGTCGTTGGTTCACCGGCAAGGCGTCGCGGATCGTGCGCCAACGTCGCGTTGCGCGCGAACGTATCGAACCCGAAGTGGCACGCTGGATCCAGCAATCGCTTGCTTTTGAGGGGCGCAAGATTGGCGTTGATGGAGCGGTGGAAGACGTCGGGTTTAAGGATCAGGCGCGGCAGTGGGCGCCCTTGGCTTTTTCGTATCTCTTGTGGATTTCTATCTTCACTAGCATCCAGATGTTGTTGACCAGCATGATTGAGGAGAAGTCGAATCGCATCGTCGAGGTTTTGCTTTCCTCGATCTCGCCGATTGAACTCATGAGCGGCAAGATCGCCGGAGTGGCCGCTACGGGCTTGACGGTGGTGGGGTCGTGGGCCTTGTGTTTCTTTCTTTTGGTGGTAGTGGTGCCTGGTCTGATGGGGGCACCGGAAGATTTTCTCAGCCACATTCCGGTTGAGCCGCTCTACATGGTTGCTTTCCTGTTTTATTTTTTGGTGGGTTATCTGTTCTACGCTGCTATTATAGCCGGCATTGGTTCGGTGTGCAGTAGCCTCAAAGAGAGCCAGAACCTGATGTCGCCAATTATGATCGTCATGATGATCCCTATCCTGGCAATGCTCCCTATCGGCCAGAATCCCAATGGTCTGGTGGCCAAGGTGCTCTCTTTTATCCCGCCGTTTACGCCGTTTGTGATGATGAACAGGGCGGCTGGCCCTCCTGCTCTATGGGAATATCTGCTCACTACGGTGTTGATGTTGGTGGCAGTGGTACTAGCTTTTCGGGGAGCAGCCAAAGTCTTTCGCATCGGCGTGCTCTTGACTGGCAAGCCGCCGCGCCTGCAAGAGATTTTCAAGTGGATGGTGTTCAGCGAAGGGGCGGCGGCGGTGCCAAAGGAGGAGGAAAGTTGAGCAGTATTAGGCGGTCGGTTCAATGTTTGCCGGCGCATCAAAGGTAGCAACGTTGACTTGTTTGGAGACGGGGTGGGAGGTCAGTTCGTCGTTGGAGGTTTGTTCTAGCAGTTCGAGCAGATCGCGCCCATCCTGCAGATCGGGGTCGAGCCAGATTCCCTCCTGCTCGGGGTTGAAGATGACGGGCATGCGGTGGTGGATGGCGCTCAATTGGTCGCTGGCTTCGGTGGTAATGATGGTACAGGTGTGCAGCAAGTCGCCTTCGGGGGCGTGCCATTCTTCCCACAGGCCGGCGAAGGCGAAGGGGGCAGAGTCGGTGCGGTGGATATAGGTCGGGAGGCGTTCGTCGTCGATTTTGCGCCACTCGTAGTAGCCGCTGGTGGGAATGAGGCAGCGGCGGTATTTGAAGGCGGCGCGGAAGGCGGGTTTTTCGGCGACGGTTTCGGCGCGAGCATTGATCATGCGGTTGCCGATTTTGGGGTCTTTGGCCCAGAAAGGAACGAGGCCCCACTGCAGCGGTTCTAGGGTGCGGCTTTTGTCCTGGAGAACGGCGGCGACAGGTTGGGTGGGAGCGATATTGTAGCGCGGTTGGAAGGAGAGTGTGAAGTCGTCGATGTTGAAGCGCTGGGTTATTTCTTCGGTGGCATGGTGGAGGGTGAAGCGGCCGCACATGAGAGGGCTCCTTTGGATGGGCTGGTTGAGTGGCAGCTGCTAGAGGATCCTGGCTAGCGGTTTAGGTTTGACGTTTTCTCGATATATTAAGCGCAGTGGATAGGACCGAGTCAAGGGGGATTATGAGAGAGATTGGCCAGGTGTTGCCGGTGATTCGGCAATTGCACGAGCGCATTCGAGCGGCAGTGGTGGAGAGATGTGAGCAGGCTGCTATGGAGGAGATGGCAGCGGTGGCGCCCAATAGGGGAAAGTCGACGGGATTGCAGGATATCGAATTGGCGGTGCAGACGGAGATTCCGCTGGTCAAGCAACACCTGGCCGATGTGTTGTGGGCGGTGCGGGGAGAGGGGGTGAGCAGCGAGCGTTGGAATCGGCTGAGCGGCGAGCGCAATGCTTTAAAATTGCAGCCGTCACAAGCGCGTGATTTGGCGCACGGCTTTGCCACGGTCGTGCGTTTTTTTCCTGGGGTGCGGGAAGAATTGGCGGCGCTCGACGAAGAAATTATGCGCGCAGCACTGGGGGCGCCCCGCGCTAGAAAAGCGATTAGTTTTGAGGATCAGTATATTTCGAGCCAGGACAGCTCTACGAAATGATGGCGGGGCGCGATCGTTTTATTGCCGATCTGCGGCCTTTACTGGTGCGGTCTGACGCTCCGGCGCCTTTGTGTTCGCATCCCTACGACCTATGTACAGAATTAATCGCCAGAGAATTGGGAGTCGTAGTGACGGATGCGCGGGGCGGATCGTTGGGCGCGGAACTGGATTTAGCAACAGATGTGGCTTGGGTGGCCTATGCCAACGAGGTGATCCGCCAGCAGGTGGAACCGCTCTTGCGGGCGGCGCTGGAAAAGCGCGGCTGGTTGCACTAGATAAAACTTACCATATCCCAACTTATGGATGCCCATATAAAAAGAGAATTGGTCGACTGTCTGGCCGAGTTTGTCTCCCAGGATAGAAGAGAGAAGATCGAATGGGTGCTGCAACGCCGGACTCGCCACCTGACCGTCGCCCTAGAGGACGTGTACCAGCCGCACAATGCCAGTGCGGTGCTGCGTTCGTGCGATTGCTTCGGCGTACAGGATGTGCATATCGTCGAGCAAGACAACGCCTATCGGGTCAACCCAAACGTGGCTTTGGGGGCGTCTAAATGGCTGAGCTTGGTTCGCTATCGCGAGGCGGAGGGCAATGCGGCTGCTTGTGTGGCGGCCCTCAAGGAAAGGGGCTACGACCTCGTTGCTGCGACGCCGCACCATGAAGACTGTCTGGTGGAAGACCTGGAGATCGATCGGCCATTGGCTGTATTCTTTGGCACTGAAGATGAGGGGCTATCCGCTGACACTCTGGCGTCCATGGATCGTTATGTGAAGATTCCCATGTTTGGTTTTACCGAGAGTTTTAATGTGTCGGTTAGCGCCGCGCTCATCTTGCGTGAACTGGTCCGCCGTCTGCGCACTGCTGCTGTTGATTGGCCTTTGGACGAGCAAGAAAAACTGGACCTGCGGCTGCAATGGTACCGCACTGTGGTCAGAGGAAGCGACTTGATCGAACGCCGCTATCTGGAGGAGCGAGCCTAATGCTGCGCGGCGATTTGCCGGCGTAGAGGACATTGCTGTGTATTTAACCGCCGCGAGCTGTTAAGCGGGGGCTGAGTGGCGTGGATCGCTATTAGGCATGGCGCATTTCGCCACCGACCCGATGGCCTTGTTAAGGATACATCTTATTGGCAGAGAGGGTGTTGAATTTATATAGACAGAATCGGCCTGATTGGCATTGCACTTGCTTCCATCTGTACCTAGGTGTTATCCGTCCATTCCATCGAGGAGGAGAAAATGGGACGAGGCATAGCCTAAAGAGCAGATCGAGCGCGTTGCCCGCATGTACAAGAGCAACCAGGACGTTAGTCAGGCCCTGGGAATTACCATGCGCAGCTTTGGGCGACTATGTCGCAGATATAGTATTGAAACGCCCTATGCCAAACGCTGCCGACGTATCCACCAATACAGTCGCGATTAAATACCCTACATTGTGATAGAGTTGCCCCAAATGGGGCAGCTTTGTCGCAATTATAATACGCACAGTATTTATTCTCTTCTAGCTCCGTTAGAGAAGTAGGCGGTCCTTTCTTTCGAATTTTCCCTCCCGATGTACAGAATGCAATTCCAAATTTCTGACCAGTGTCCGGTTATGTATCAACTTGTATTGCGCCGGTTTTTCTTGTTTGTCTATAATGGCGAAGATCGCCATCCAAAATGGCGTAGATGGCCTATTAGTTTGGTTAGTGACTATTTTGTTTTATTGATTAATTTATTTAAAAATAATAAGTTACATTTATATTGTTAAATTGGCCTGACGCTGGCACGCCCCTTGCGTTATTATGCCCAGAGTGTATGAAACCAGTTTTATCCAGGAGGTCAATCATGACTAAAGGAAGTTTTTCCCGCATTGCGGATATCGTTCGTTCCAATGTAAATGAATTGTTGGACCAGTTGGAGGATCCAGAAAAGTTGGTGCGCCAAGCCATTCGCGATATGGAGGAGGATGTCGAGCGTGCCACCGCATCGGTGGGGACGGCTGTGGCCAATCAGCGTCGCCTCGAGCGCCAAGCCGAGCGCGCCCAGTGCTTGGCTACGGAGTGGGCCGGGAAAGCCGAGCAGGCCGTGGGGGCCGGCGACGAGGCGGAGGGGCGGCGGGCCTTGCAACGTAAGGTTTTGTACCAGCGCCAGGCCAAAGAGTTGGTCGGCCCGTTGGAGGAAAGCCGGGCGACAGCTGAACAATTGCGCCAGCAATTGCACGAAATGCACAGCACCTTGCAGGAAGCACGCAACCGCCAGGGCAACCTCATCGCTCGCTATCAAGCGGCCCAGACAAGTACTGAAGTCATGCCTCCTATTGGGGAGATTGGCGGCAGCGCCTTTGCCAATTTTCGCCGCCTGGAGCAGCGCATCGCCGAGCATGAGCACGAGTTCGAACGCATGCGCCAGAAGGTAGATGAGGTAGAGGCTGTGGCCGAGACTCAGCGCGAGTTGGTCGAAGAGTTTGGGCAGGTTAAAAGCAAATTAGAGGAGGAAGAAGTGGGGATGCAGGTGGAGCAGGAATTGAGTGCTTTGCAGGACAAGAAGAAAAGTAAATAGGGAGGAAATCCAATGGAAAGGCCTGATATTTCACACAGATCCAGGCTATTGGCTCTGCTGCTGTGTTTCTTTTTTGGCACGTTTGGGGCACACCGTTTCTATGTCGGCAAAATCGGCACGGCTCTATTGATGGCGCTAACTTTAGGGGGGTTGGGCATCTGGTATCTGATCGATTTGTTGCTCATTTCGGTGGGGTCATTTCGCGACATCGAAGAGAGGTTTAGATATGCTGGCCAGACTGATGCGATTTTTGCTCGCCTATAATGCCAAGTTTGCTATTCACGCCATTGTATTGCTCTGCCTGGTGTGGAGCTCCGGTCACGCTGTAACTTCGACGATCGATGCCGTGCCGCTTACTGGCATTAAAATCGACGGCGATTTGAGCGATTGGCCGGAGGATATGGAAAAACATCTGGTGGGTTTGAGCGCAAGCGAGTACTACGAGCGTACGGATATATACCGTGCTGAGCTGTCTGCTAACGCAGATCTGAGTCCATATTTCCGCATCGGCTACAATGCGGACAATAATTTGCTTTACATCGGCCTTGAGGTCAGGGACGACGACTTAGTGACAGGGAACGCCTATAACGCTTCCGATGCCTGCGAGATATACGTGGGCCGTGTTGGTGAGCAACCGCAACAATATGTTCTGGTGCCGGGTTCGCAGTACCACGGTTGGGGGGAAAGAGAGTCTGTGCGCACCCGCAAAGCGTACTCGCGCCAGGGGGATGTGACGGTATACGAATGGGCCATAGAGGTAATCGACCGCGGTACTTTTAATCTAGGATCTGGCGAGCCCCTCCATCTGGCTGCGGGTGAGCCCCTGGCATTCGACGTGGTCGTGGTGGACAAAGATCACGACGATTACCAGGCTGCCTGGATTCCCTGGGGTTTGCTCACAGGCGGAAAGACTGCTGGCTCCGACCGAGTTGGTCGTGTATTCCTGACCGAGGGCGCGGCGCTGTCCGCCGCGCCGCAGAACAATGGGAGTAGCGCGCTGATGACTGCCATGGGCATAGGCATCGTTATTCTCTGTTTGGGGTTTGCGGGTTATCTGGTCCGCCGTGCTGCTCCAGGAGTCAATGGCGGCCAACTCAACGGCCTCGCTGAGCGGTTAGAAAATATCGAAAGGCGGATGACCGATACCCAAGAGGTAATGATCGCGCTGAGCGAGAAATACGATCTACTGGAAGATCGCGTCAAAGAGATGAGAGAGGATGAACAGGAGATATAGGAAGATGGATATAAAAAGAAAGCTATGAGGTACATCATGTTGGCAAAAATAGTCGGAGCGGTAGTACTAGTAGGCGGTGTCGTGCTTGGTGCCAGTCTCCTCCTGCCCCTCCTGGGCATGATGGTGTCCGGTGTCTGGGTCATGCTGAAATTGACGGTGCTGGGCGTTTTGGTGGGCGCTCTGTTATTCTGTGGCTGGCGTTGGGTCAATAGTTCGTCGGCGTTAGCTAAGGTAGCGGGGGCTTTTCTTTTGGTGGGCGGCATCTGGCTGTCGTTTTCGCTGGTGGGTGGCATCATCTCTGGTATCTTCGGTCTCTTGGGGTTTGCGCTGGTCGTCGGTTTGGTGCTGGGGTTGATCTATTGTGGTTGGCGTTGGATCAACGGCCGTTCGCTACGCTGTTCGGATATGGGTAAATACTGATGACTGGCGACAAGAAAACGGCGGCGGTTAAGGAGTGTACGACTACGCTAGTGGTCTTTAATATTCCGGCTCTGATTCTGCGCTGGGGCGTAGTTGCGGCCTGCTAGGGTATTGTCATGTTGCCGACGATTTTGTGGTTGCTCTGCGGTTTTATTGTAGCTGTGTTGACCAGTATCCGGATGCAGCTGGAATTGATCGTTCGGGGAATGGCCACGGGCTGGGTTGCCGTAGTCGGCGGACTTGTAGTCGGCGGTTTGATATTGGCCCTAGTGTTGGCGGTCGGGCTGCGGCTGCGTTCACTGCGCTGGACGGGTATCGCTCTCGTGATGGTAGCGCTGGCGGTGCTGGCGCTGGGCTATAAGGGCATCTCCACTTTTCCGCTGCAGAATTTCAAGAGCGCCGAAGTACGCAGCGAGTGGCACCGGCTGCACCCCACCCTCAGATTGGTGCTGTGGCTCGCCCGGGCGGGGGATCGCGACGTGATGCTCACCGACATTGCGCGCACTCCCGAAGATTATACGCTTATGGGCCTGGAGGGCCGTGGCCAATCACCGCATTTTGTGCAGGCCGACGGTTTTGCTCACGCCATTGATGTGCGCGTCAGCGACGCGGGCGCATTGCATAATTGGGCGCGTCAGGGGCTCTTTCTGTTGGTGGGGCTCGACGCGCTGCGGCACAAGGGCACGGCCGATCACCTGCATGTCTCCCTGCCGCACGTCCTTTAACATTTCCAGAGCGTCGATTCGACTGCAAAATGAGACCGCGACTAGGTCGTCAATTGAAGATTAGAAAACCGAAGCGCTCAGGGCGCAGCGCGAATCCGTAGGTGGGCACCCACTGGCCGTATTCGGCGGCGTTGGCGATGCGGATGCGGGCGACGTTAAAACCCCAGACATCGCCGGGACTAATCTCTTTGTCGAATTGCGTTGCTGTTATGCCGATTTCGACAGACCAGAAATCCTCTCCTACTTGCGTGGCCACCTCGTATTCGCCGTTCCAACTGAGGTTTCCGCCCCGTGAACTGCCGTCATTGTATTGGTCGAAGATCGTGCCCAGACTGTTGGTCACGATCTGGCAATAGGTGACGCGGTCGTGGTTGACGTCGAGAAAGACCTCGACGCAATCGTCGCGCCAGGAGGCCTCGTCGCGTTGTTGGGCGGTGGCGGTCAGGTTGTCGGTGGAGGATTCGTAGCCCTTGACGCCGATATAGAGAACATTGTTGTGCCAGCCCACATAGGCTTCGCTATCGCCTTCGATAGGATAGGCGCGCAATTTGTGGATGCACTGGAAGAATTCGGTCACCGGTTCCATTTTCTGCCATTGGGCGTCGTCCAGGATACCGTCGATGACGGGGGGGCGGTCGAGCCGGGGCACGCGCATCACCATGCCGAATTCGCTCAGCAGTTCGAGGCCCTTTTCCTGCTGGTCGTTGTCGTAGTAGAACTGACCTAGTTTCTGGTTGACGTTTCTGCTGTCGGGGATCAGGTCGAGCGCCTCCAAGAGTAGTTTTTCAGCGTTTTCCAGATCGGCCTTTAACATCAGGTTGTGGGCGTCGACGGTCTTTTCCTCGGCAACGATTTCCAGCCACTCCAGCGTTTTTAAACGCAGCGAGTCACCCAGATCCTGCTGTGCCAATTGTCCCAGGATGCGGGTGAATTGCTTCCTTTCCTCATCGTCCATTTTCTCGGTGCTGACTTCTGAATCAAAGAGATTGCTCCGCGAGGTGCTCATGCCCATAATTTCCAGACCCAGCAGTATTTCCATGCGCACCGCATTGTCCGTTTCGCGTTCCAATTGGCCCAGCAGGGGACCGACGCTCTCGTTCTGACGCAAATCGCCAAAGGCCCAGGCAATCTTGCGGCGCACCGCCGGGTCGTCGTCGTCGATATGGGCGATGAGGGCCTGGAGAATACGTTCGTCCGGCTCGCGCAGGTAGAGGCTTTTGAGGGCTTCGACCATGTCGACGCGGGCGCGCGAGATGTGCTCGCGTTCCTGCAGGGCTGCGATGAGCGGGGCAATGGCCGATTTCTTGGCCAGGGACAAGCTCATTTTGGCTCTTTCCGCATCTTCGCCGCCCGCGATCAGGTCGTCGATATCGCGTGCTACGGGGTCGCCGCAAGCTGTTAGGATAGAACAGAGAAGAAAAATTAGATATAAACGCATGAGTATTTTCTCGTTATTTCACGTCGTAGCGCATAAAGGATAAATAGGCCCCCATGAAGAAGA
>Ga0114996_10003763_pt1 | contig 18610 bp, 29 predicted proteins | sample ArcticOcean_MG_C_4_FD_87039 | JGI IMG/M metagenome (GOLD analysis project Ga0114996, IMG submission 87039) | Marine microbial communities from western Arctic Ocean - ArcticOcean_MG_CB4_134 | ecosystem: Environmental > Aquatic > Marine > Oceanic | place: Arctic Ocean: Canada Basin | collected...
ACTTGAAGAGAATGAAGTTGCATTATTGGTTGGTGACGTTATTGTTGCTGAAAATGTGATTTCTAAAGCTCGTCGAGTGATTCAAACATCAGGTTTATTGCTTGAATCAACAAAGCAAATATTGACAGATTAATGAACACAATTTCATCTAAGGAATTATTATTTGATGACGCTGCACGTGCACAGCTTCTTGATGGCGTTAATATTCTTGCCAACGCAGTCCGAGTAACTATGGGCCCTAGGGGCCAGAATGTTGTGATTGAAAATCCTGGTCGATCGCCACACCTTACCAAGGACGGCGTCACGGTTGCACAGGCGGTAAATTTACGTGATCGATTTAGAAATTTAGGAGTTCAAATCATCAAGGAGGCAGCAAGCAGAACCGCCGAAACGGCAGGCGATGGCACCACAACGGCGACAGTTTTGACACAGGCCCTTTTTCAGGAAGGCTTAAAGATGATTGCCGCAGGCCATTCAGGTGCTGAACTTCGACGTGGCATTGAGCTTGCCAGTAAACATGTTATTATCGCATTAAAACAAGCGGCCTCCCCGGTTCAACATGATGAGGAAATTGTTCAGGTTGGTACTATTTCTGCAAACGGTGATGAGACCATTGGCAAACTCTTATGTGAGGCCTTAAACAAGGTCGGCCGTGACGGGGTTGTTACCGTGGAGGAGGCCAAGGGGTTTGAGACTACCTTGGAGGTTGTTGAGGGAATGCAGGTCGATAGGGGATATGTCTCACCTTATTTCATTAATAATCAGGAAAAAATGAGTGTTTTACTTGACAGCCCCCATATTCTTTTAACAAATAAGAAATTAAATTCAATTAAGGATATTCTTCCAATACTTGAAAAAGTACATAATGAGAAAAGAAGTCTATTAATTGTTGCTGATGAGATTGGGGGCGATGCGCTACAGGGTCTTGTGCTTAACAAGATGAAGGGCATATTAAATGTTTGTGCCATTCGAGCTCCGGAATTCGGTGAGACTCGCCTGGAGGCCTTACAGGATTTAGGAATTGTATTGGGATGTGATCCAATTTTATCCGCCGGCGGTGAGACATTTGCTAATGTCTCCCTTTCACAATTGGGTACCTGCAGGAAGGCGCATATTACTAAAAATTCATGTACTTTTGTGGATGCTGCAGGAGATACTGTTGAAATTCAAAGGCGTTCATCGGCAATTAAAGAGCAGCTAGGGGTTCCAGGATTATCGGCACCAGCGGTTGATGCGCTTACCCGTCGATTGACCAGGCTTTCAGGGGGCATTGCAATTATTAAGGTGGGCGGCGCTACTGAAATTGAACTTAAGGAAAGGAAGGATAGGGTTGATGATGCTCTCCATGCCACGAAGGCCGCAATTGATGAAGGGATACTTCCTGGCGGAGGCGTGGCATTAGTCAGGGCCGCATCAAAACTTAACATTGACAAGATAACAAAAAAGAAATTATCATCTGGTGAGAAGGTCGGCATCACGGTATTACGACAGGCATGCTCTGCACCCCTCAGCCAAATTGTGAGAAATACAGGCGGTTCGGCCGAATTAATTCTTGCAAAAGTTCAGGAGAAATCCAATACGGTTGGCTATGACGCCCGAAATGATGAATTTACGGATATGCTTGAATGCGGAATTGTGGATCCATTAAAAGTGGTAAGATCCGCCTTAGAAAATGCAACTAGTGCTGCATGTATGTTATTATCAGTTGGATGCGCAATGATAGATGATGTTGGCGAAAATGATGATGAACCCGGCGGGCTTACTCATGCAATTTAATATTAATTTTGTATCACTACTACGTCTTTATTTTCAATAATTACTTAATGTAATATTGGAAAATTAATTTAAAATTTATTTGTAAAATTTGGCCCGCCCTTTATATACTTGAATAGGTAATGATATGAAGACTTATTTGTCAAGAGATGGTTCTACTGAGGACTCACTAGTTCCAATTTATGTGCATCCTAATTTTTGCCCTTTCCATGAGGCACGTTTGGATCAAAGTAATCATGACTTTCATGCCAAGAGATTCGACGATGAAGCAGAGACCCATGATCGGGTGCTGGTTGTTCAAATTTAATTTTTGATTTGTTTTTTTGCGCTATAGGAGAATTTAATATGCAATCATTTCAGTGCTGTTACACCTCTGACGAAATTAGTCTAATGTCAGACGATGATTTACATCGAAACTATGACTCTCTTAAACAACAAATTGAGAAAGGTAAGCGTCGAAATGTAAATACAAAAAATCTTGAAGTGGAGGCCTGTTATTTACAGCGTGAGCTTAAGCAGCGTGTACACTGGTCAAGAACTGAGACAAACTATAATAAGGATAAGGGTCGTCCTGGTAGGCCGCTTGGTCGCCCTGGTCGTCCTGGTCGCCCTCACCAACCTTTGAGATAGAATCCTTAATCCTTAATCCTTAAAATTATTTATAAATTATTCAGGAGATGAAATGAGTGACCTGCTTAAGACATTCTTTAATGATGTTGGAAAGTCTAAACTTTTAACGCGTGAAGAGGAAGTTTCCTTATCTAAATTAATTGAGTCCGGGGATAGTCGTGCCCGAACCCGAATGATTAATTCCAATATTAGATTGGCGATTAGCATTGCCAAGAAATATCAAAATAAAGGTTGTCCGCTGGAGGACCTAATTCAAGAATCTAATATTGGACTCATGAAGGCAGTGGATAGATTTGATTGGAGGAGAGGGTTTAAGTTTTCTACTTATGCCTGTTGGTGGATCAAGCAATCGGTTCGTCGGCATATTGCTGCCCAAGCTAATTCCATTCGTTTACCAGCATATGCGCGTGGCATGCTTTGGAGATTAAAGCAGACTACCGAGGAGTATGAGAATGAGTTTGGCACGAAACCTTCAGTTGAAGAATTAGCCGATTTGCTTGGTGTAACGACTGAAGCCCTTAAATCAATTACAGCGTGTGCCAGCACACCTATTTCATTACATGCCCCCGTTGGATCAGCGGATGGCCCAGGCCGTATGGTTCTCGATACCATTCCTGATAATAATTCTGTAAGTGTTGAGACAACCCTTGATAAACAGAAGATAATTGAGTCAATTCGGGGTGCTTTTTACAATTTATCGATCAGAGAGGAAAAAATTATTAGACTTAGGTTCGGTATTTCCGAAAATGAAGGTGGCGATGAGAAAAAGTATTCAATTACAGCTAATGAAATTATTCAATTAAATAAGAGAGCACGAAAGGGAGCACAATAAAATGGCAATGCCAAAAGGTCATAAGAGTGAACAGGGATATGCCACAGTTTCTGGTGATATTGATGGTATGGATTATCGCAGTATTGCAGAAGAAATGTCTGCTTCAGGGCATCAAATGAATCATGCCACCGCTCGAAATGTATTTTTACGTGCCATGCAAAAGTTGGCTACACCAATTTGTGAAATGTATGGATGTGATGATCCGGACACAATTGAAAAAACTGCCCGTGATCCACGATTTCAATCGGGTATGTTTGATCTTGTTTCAGGAATTCTTTCCGAGACAAGCGATTCCGAGATTGACATTTAATTTATAAAGATGGCCGTTCGTAAACTGTTTGGATTTTTAGCTACATTATTTTTTTATGGGCTTTTGTCTTTCATTTTTATCCTTTTCGCGCTTCTTGGGGATATTTTAACTGCTACAGCGGTAACGATCAGCATCTTCATAGCTTTTGTAATCATGTTTTCAGGTGTTTTAAATGAAGATGCTAATGTTCAAGTGAACGAAATTCAAGAAAATAATGCCAATGATGACCTAACTAATGAAAATAAGGAGTTGAGTAATGGCTAATAAGGAAGTTGTGTTAGAACTAGTTGAAAATTTAATTAGAATTGAGAATGAGAAAAAGTTGCTCTTAGAGGAGCAAAAGGATCTTTTTACTGACTACAGGGAAAAGCTTGATGTCAAGGCGCTAAAAGCGGCTATGCAAATTGCGAAAATTAAATCCCGGCTTGGAAGCTCTGACAATGAGCTAGATGATATTCTTAATACTATTGAGTCTAGGCTGACTGTCTGAGCTGAAATTGAAAATATCATTTTAAGAATTAATATATTTCATTAAAATGATAAAAGCATTTCAGGATAATATAAGATGGATACTGACTTAATTAAGCAGAAGATATTTGATGGCATTGTTGAGTATTTTGCGCATGTTGACCCCAATGACCTAAAACCATCAAACTGGAAGGTTCCAATTGGTGGTGGTTTTTATGATGACAGGGAAGTTAATGCTGTCGTTAATTGTTATTTGAATGGATCATTGTCAATTCAAAAGTCAGTGAATAAATTTGAACATGCCTTTAGTGCTTATGTTGGCGTGAAACATGGTATTGCATGCAATTCAGGGACCAGCGCAAATATTCTTGCGCTTAACACGCTTCTAGAGACAGGCGAGCTTAAACGTGGAGATGAGGTAGCACTACCTGCTACCACATTTATCTCCGTCGCCTCTCCGGTAATTCAACTTGGGCTAAAGCCAGTTTATTTGGATGTTGATCCTGAAAACATGAACCTTGATCCAGCACAATTAAGTAGTGCCCTGGCGGTTAAGAATAATATCAAGTGTGTTATTGCTGTTCATACCTTGGGAAATCCTGCGGATATGAATCAAATCATGGATATTGCTAAAGAGCATGATTTAAAGGTAATTGAGGATTGCTGTGAGGCCCATGGCGCAGCCATTTCAGGCAAAAAGGTTGGTTCTTTTGGGGACATGGCAACTTGGAGTTTCTATGTTGCGCACCACATGACGACTGCTGAGGGTGGCATGGTTGTCACCAATTCAGATCAATACGCTGAAATTGTCCAGGAGCTTAGGGAGTTCGGTAGAAATAAGTCATATAGCGGAGAGCGATATGGATTTTCAAAGGATAACCTAGTCGATTTTGATGAGCGCTATGTTTTTCGTCGAATTGGTTGGAATTTTCGAATGGCCGATGCTCCAGCGGCGTTTGGTTTACAGCAGCTTAAAAAGTTAGACCAGATGAATGATACACGAGCTCAAAATTCCAATTACCTAATTGAAAACCTTGCAGAATTTTCAGATTTTATTACACTTCCCAAGACCAAGGGCGATGAGTACACACACACATATTACTCATTTCCATTAGTTATAAAGGAAGGCTCGGCAATTTCTAGAAAACATTTTGTGCAATATTTGGAAGCCAATGGCATTGAGACTCGTGCGATAATGTGCGGATCACTTCCGGATCAACCTAGTCTTTTTAAGGCCCCGGGTCGCGATCACGGTGATTTATATTACAGTCGGTACTTAAGGGATAATGCCTTTTTTATTGGATGTCATCCATGTCTAAAAACTGAAGACCTAGATCATGTCGTTGAGATGATTAGGCGGTATTTTAATGATAGGAAAAATTAATGACGCAGGACAGTAAAAGGGTCAGGACAACATTGGTTACTGGTGGAGCCGGTGCAATTGGTACAAATTTGGTAATGAAGTTACTTGAGTTTGATAAGTGTGATCGATTGATTATTCTTGATAACATGTCTTCCGGCCAGGTGAATAATCTCCCGAATTCTGAGAAGATTAAATTGGTAAGTGGTGATATATGTGATGAACGTGCTCTTCAGGAGGTTTTTTCTGAAAGAATTGACAATGTCTATCATTTAGCCGTTAATTTTGCCAATCAAAATTCAGTTGATTTTCCTGAGAGGGATCTTAAGACCAATGGCCTGGGCACCGTGAAATTGCTCGAGCACTGTGTCAGTGCCGGGGTTAAAAAGTTTTTATTGGCCGGCTCTTCGTGTGTGTATTCTGCTTCTAAGGAGCGATTTGTTGAGCATGGTAAGCTGGAGTTAACAACACCATACGCAATTACAAAGTTACTTTCTGAGCACTATGTGACTTTTTACAGTAAGTTTCATGGATTACCGGCAGTCATTGTTAGATACTTTAACAGTTATGGTCCTTTCGCACCTCCGGGTCGATTTAGGGGTGTTGTGCCAAATTTCTTCCATCGTGCTTTAAATGGATTACCTTTAGTTATTACGGGAGATGGACAGGAAACACGTCCGTTTACTTATGTTGAGGATGTTGCTGTAGGTACCATTCAGATCATGGAACATGATAGTCAACAATTAAATAGTTTTTATTCACACCCAACCGACCCTGAAGACAATTTCATCTATAATGTCGGTAATGAAAATTCAGTGACAATTAAGGAGTTGGCATTAAAAATTAATAAGCTCTGCGACAATGATGCAGGCATTGAATATGTGCCGATGAGGGATTGGGATGTTATTCCCAATAGAGCGGTGTCAATTGATAAGGCAAAAAGGGAATTTGGATTTAAACCAAAGCATTCATTAGATGAGGGCTTAAAGAAGACCTTGAAATGGTTCAAGGAAAATAATTTTGATTTGGAATGAAATTCTTTGTTTGGGTGACTCAATTACTTGTGGTGCCCGTGATGAATACGGTCGATCTTATCCAATTGAGCTAGCAAGAATTTTGACCGACAGGACTGGCGAAGTTTATGTGTGTCATGAGCATGCTGTGTGCGGTGAGACGAGCTCCGATCTTCTTAAGAGATCGTGGGATAATACCGCCAGACGAAACGCCGCTAGAATTGCCTTGGTATTAATTGGAACTAATGACACAGCATGTAACATTCCTGCTGAAATTTATGAGGATAACATTAGGCAGATCGTAAACATCCTTAAGATTCATGGCAAGCACATTATTTTTGGTTTGCTTCCAAAGTTGGAATTTACTCCAATTTATTATAAGAACACTTCCTTAATTGACGAATACAATAAAGTTTTAAAGAAACTAGCTCATGAGCTTGACTTTGAATTGTGTGATATGTCAGGCACTGAAAAGTATTATGCCGATGGCGTGCATTACACCAATGAGGGCTATCGAGAACTGGCACGTCGATGGGCTGATAAGATTTTGGTAGGTCAAACCTAGGTTATTCTATGGCATTTAGAAAGGTACTCACCTGGCCAAATCCAAAGCTCAAGCTCTGTGCTTCTCCTGTAACTGATTTTGATGATTCATTAAGGCAACTTGCAATAGATCTTATAGATACTTGTAAGGTAAAATTTGGAGCCGGCCTTGCTGCAACACAGATCGGTGACCCGCGAAGCGTTGTTGTGCTTAAGCCTTCCGAATTTGATTTTAAGAATAAATTTCCAAGTGAGTATGATGAGGAATTTTGGGTGTTAATAAATCCTGAGTTATTTCTTGGATCTGATTATTGTGAATGGGAGGAAGCCTGTCTTTCGATTCCAGATTATCGTGGATCTGTTCGAAGATCAAGTATGGTTGATGTCACATTTCAGGATCTTAATGGCACCTCAAAAAAGCTAACTTGTGAGTGGCCGTTAAGCGGTGCAGTGCAACACGAGTGTGATCACCTGGAAGGTAAACTGTACTTGGATAGAATGCCAAAGCGACCTGCTGCGAAAATTAAACAAAAGATCTGGCAGGAAAAAAAGAAAATTGCCAAGGCTTTAAAGCGTAGAAGTTAACTCAATTCGTGCAAATTGATTAACTTATGGTTTATAATTTATCTAAACACAGGAGGCATGAGAGTTGGAAACTGAACTTAATAAAGAGGTTACTGCATCTAAATCGAATGTGATTGGAAGCTGTTGCGCATGTAAAGTGGGTCAGGTAATTGAGACTATTGGTGACAGTGTTCGTTCCCGTCATTGCGCCCAGTGTGGAATTAATAATTCCCACGGCGATGTCGTTTTTACCATGGCAGAAGCTCAAATGTGGAAATAAAACGATTCCATCGTTTTTGGGTGCCGGTGCCTGCTAACTATTTCACCGGTGAAATTATAATTTAATGGAGATACTAGGCAATGCTTAATAATGAAAATAACAATATTGGTCACAATTTGCCACAGGTTAATATACAATACGAGCAATTGTTGTGGATGGCCCATTTTATGATGGTTCAAAATCCTAACATCTTTCAGCATTTACCATGGCGCCTGCTTTCCATAAAACACTTGCAGAGCAGCAATATGTGTATCAATTAGCGAATTTAAAGTGACGATAAAAAATCGTGTTACTGTAAGTTTACCTTAGTATTTTGAACAGGTACTATCACTAGGAAATGAGTGACCCTTATAAAATTTTAGGTGTAAATCGAAACGCCTCTTCCGAAGAGGTTAAAAAGGCTTTCAAGAAACTGGTTCTAAAATATCACCCTGATAAGAACCCCAGTGATTCAGCCGCCGAGGAAAAGTTTAAGGAAATTAATCAGGCGTACTCAGCGATTTGTAATCCAGAGAAACATACATCCCCCGGCGGACCACATTTTTCTAGTACATTTGACCCGCTCGATGAATTCATGAAATCTCGTGGTTTCAGTATGTTTGATGATTTTTTTCGCCCCCATCACCATCGCCGTTCCAAAAACATATTCAAGGATATAGACATTACCCTTGAGGAAGCTGCCTTTGGGTGCACAAAGCAAATCAAGCTGGATGCTGATGGACCGTGTGGTTTGTGCCACGGAAGTGGCCTGGCCTCCAACGCCGAATTAATTTCGTGTGACGAGTGTACGGGTGAAGGTAAAATCCACCACCGGGAAGGTTTCATTACCGTAACAACTACATGCGGTAGCTGCCATGGTGTCGGTAAGGTACCATCACAAAAATGTCAATCCTGTGATGGTAAGGGTGCTCACGGTGAATTTAAGGTTTTTAATGTTGAACTGCCTCGAGGAATTGAGCATGAAACCAGGCTGAAAGTACAGGTATCTTCTGGAGGGCAACAGGCTAATATTACGATTCGTGTCTGTATCAGTCAATCTGAAAAATATACCCGTGATGGGCATGACATCCATTCAGGCGTTTCAATTGATTTTACCTCTGCAATTATGGGATGCCAGCTTGAGATTGATACTATTCATGGAAAGAGAACCATTGAAATTTCAGCCGGAACGCAGCCAGGCAGCAGGCTGAGATTACGAGGGCTGGGAATTGAAGCCAATTTTGAGGCGGGTGATCACATTCTTACACTAGGTGTTAATCTTCCAAACGAAATTTCAGATGTCCAGCGTGGGTTATTGGAAAAATTTTGGAATTAATTGGCAGTATTTAGTCTTATAACATTTTATATGGTCACCACCGGTGACCTTTCTTTTTAGGACCATATTTATTTGTGTGGATATCTTACCCCCAAAAGGAATATGAGCATGGCAAAGAAACTTAATGAGGCAAAGGCTGATCTTGACCTGGCGGTAGTAAAGGCGCTGGTTAGTTCAAAACTTCGTCTTGAGGAGTTGCAGGAGCTATTAATTGCCGGTGATTCACATTTGATGGTCGAATATGAACTAACTTCAGGTCAATGCGTGAGAGTCCAGAGCTGGGCTCAAAGTGAATTGCAGCGAATGGCTTATCAGGACCAGCAGACCGGTGTTGAGGGTATTGAGGACTTGAAAACAGGAACGTTTACCAAGACCCACCCTCTCCGGGAGAGACAAGGTAAAAGACAGATTGTCACAAATGAAAAACAAATTCGAAATATTGTAAAAAGTAAATTACAAGAGAACGATCGATCCACACTTATGGAAGCCACCGCACAGGCATTGGTAAAATTAGGCCCTGGCGGTCTTGATTCAATTAAAAAGTGGGCCAGGGACCCTAAGAATCGTGGTCCACTCAGTCGTTGGTTAAAAAGCAAAAAATAAGGGAATTTTACCCTTTAGACAAATATTTAATTGGTAAGAGGAGTTAACTACCATGCATACAAAGAAATTATCAAAGAGACAGTTAAAGAGAATTATTAGGGAGGAGAAGGCCCTAATGAACGGCGAGCTTCTGGAGGAAGGCGTCATGACCGGTACACTTGCTGGTACTCTGATCGGTCTTTTTAGGAATATTCCCTTTATTGGTGATGTCATCGCCGATGCCGTTCGAGGTGGTGCCTTGGGTGCTGTGGATAACAGGCTTGACAATTTCGAAGAACGGATCGCCGCGCTTGAAGGTCGTTAATTCGATCCAGGCATGCCGGTATTTTGATTAACAATTGACCTAATAAATGGTACACTAGTATTATAGTTACCAACGGGTTTTAATGTTTTGTCAAATTACAAATTACTTTAAACGTATTAATTTTTTCCTATTTTTGGTTTTTTGTTTATCATCGTGTGCCGATGGTGACATTGGTTTGTCAGATGGGTCACCTTTAATTGATGACCCTGATGTTATTATCATCACTGATCTGATTAAGTATGTTGATGATATAGAGGATGAACCTGACACCTATTTTCAGGATTGCATTAAATGTGAGTGGTATTTCTGTCCTCCTCTCAATGCTGTCTGGCAGAAGGAAATTTGTATAGACTTCTGCAATGATCCCGCTACCATTGTTTCGAATAGTGAGTGTGAGGAACACATGGAGTGTGATCCATCCCAGTATTTTATGGGTGAGGAACAGTGCGAGACGGAGGAAGGATATCCGGGGATTAAAGAAAAGATCTGTGATAAGGGTTTCATTAAATATTTGGATTGCGAGACCGAATGCCTAGAGGAGGTCTGCGACTACGAGGACAATGACTGTGATGACCTCATAGATGAGGGCCAGAGAAATGACTGCGATATGTGTGGTATCCTTCCTTCTGAGGCATGTAACGGTGTTGATGACGATTGTAATGGTCAGACAGATGAGGACCTGATTCAGCCCTGTGGCACTGTATGCGGAGATGGTTATGAATTTTGTAGCCAAGGTAATTGGATATCCTGTAATGCCCCTCCGGTTTTTCCCGAAATCTGTGATGGAATTGATAATGACTGCGACGGAAGTATTGATGAGGAGCTAGATTGTATTTGCAAACTAAAGGATGTGGGAACCATGTTCCCCTGTTTTGGGGCTCCGCTTCTGTGTGGACAGGGGTACAAAACCTGTAAGTGCACTACTCCTAACTGTGAAGAGATTATTATGACCGAGTGCCATGCTTGGTGCTCCTATCTTCCTGAAGTGCCACTTGATTGTGATCCACTGATAGGCATGATAATTCAAACTGAAATTTGTAATAATTTTGATGAGAATTGTAATGATCTAATTGATGAAGATCTTTATGATATGTGCTATACTGGGCTTGATGGGACATTAGGGATTGGGGAATGCATTTCCGGTTATCTAACGTGTGAAGAGGGTGCCTGGGGAAATTACCAGAATCTCGGCGATGTCGTTTTCACTGATGACTTCTGTAAGGATGAGATAACGCCCCAAGATGAGATTTGCAATGGTCTAGACGATGACTGCGATGGCATTACTGATTACGGTGAGGAAATAAAGGATACTGATGTTCTTTTAATTATAGACTGGTCTGGGTCCATGATTGAGGAGACCACAGCTGTTTTGACAGCACTTAATCAATTTGCCTTAAAGTTCAGTGATGAGACAAAATTGCAGTGGGCAGTCATCATCGGCCCGACAAGCCCAGGCTATTCTGTTTCACAATTTTTAAAACTACACCATAACTTTTCAGGATTCACTGATTTCATGATTGCAATGTCAGGCCTAGGAATGGTATCAGTGAGCGGATCAAAAGAGATGTTGTATGATGCCCTCTATCTCTCTCTAGCCAATATTGCCAATCCATCTTATTTAGCATATAATCAATCTGAGATGGTGTGGTTGTCAGGTGTGGGCCAATCTGATCCCCCAATAGATCAGTTTCATCTTAATTGGAGACCTGATACCAATAGAATTATTATCATGTTCTCAGATGAGATAGGGCAGAGTTATGTTGATGGCGATCTTAATACCCCGGCTTATGATAAAGTCAATAAACAGGTTCTTTTAGACGCGTTGTCTGGTACACCAAAACTCAATCTCTATACTTTTACAACTCATGAGTGGGAGTGGGATTCGCTTTCTTTGTCGACCGGAGGCAAACACTTTGTGTTAACATCTAATGCTACTGAGATGTATGTCGGTTTGATGGAAATATTGGATGAGGTCTGCAAGTCCGGACAATAATTTATTATTTGCATTTATAATTTTATGCTTTCAATAGTATAATAAATGTATTAATTATTACGGGTAAACGTAGTGGAAGTAGATATTTCATTTGCTCAAAAAGTAATTTTGGTTGCCGTTGGTTATGTTGTAGGCTATATTTTTCGTGGGATGCTTGAACGATTTTATTCAATGAATAAGGTCTCAACCAAGGGTGCTGAAATTCTATGGTTTAATACCGAGTCATGGCAGTGGGAGAGACCCGATGATAATTCAAATATTGGCCCTAGGGATCGTGTGGTCCTTGCGGTGCCACTTAAACCAAAAGAGGAACAGTAAAATTGGTAGGCATATCCATGAGTGATATTGATTATAATCATGCGTCTCCGGAAGAGCTGATTGAGGAAAATCGTCTGCTTAAGGAGGCCCTAGAAAATGCCCGCCGTGAGCTGGCTGAGTCAGTTAGGGCTGAGATTGAGTCACAATATAGTATTAATAATTTAATTAAGCAATTAAACGATCTTAAGGCACAGGCCCCTCCGGAACCTTCATAGTTTTCCTTTGTATGATGCATGCAATATCCATTAATTAATGGTATAATGTATATGAAAAAGGAGATCAGTTATGAGAAAATCCGGCAAGCTTCGTCATGAACAAACGTTAGCATTGATAGCAGGATATGAGGCTATCGGCCTTTCTAGTGATCGATGCTGTAAGTTCCTTAAGGACATGGAATGTCGACTTTCTCGCTCTAAGGCGCTATCCAAGGGGCAGAGAAAGTTTCTCGATGATCTAATTGACCAGGGTGTGCCCCAACTGAAGAATCAGGCCAGGGTTGATGAAATTCTTGTGGCTGCAAAGGTTGATGGAATGCAGCGGGAAGCTGCTTCCACCCTTTCAGATTTTGCTTTTAAGGTTGGAAAAGGCTGGAGCCTTTCTGAGAAACAGGAGAAATTTCTTGCCACTCTCCTTGTCAAGGCTGAGGACCTTCGTTTGAATGGTAGGTTTCGCCCATCGCCTGAGGTTACCAAGCAGCTTGAGATTGCCCGGGAGCTGTGTAAGGCAAAGAATGATTGGTACTGGCAAAATCGCCCAGGGACGGCTAAGGCTCATCGTAAGGTGAGTGATTGGCTTGATTGGTCATATAAAACCGCTGCCCAGGAAGAAATTACTGAATTTAACGGTAGGGAGCTTGAGCTTGCTGATGAGCCCCACATCGACGAGTGGGCATGTGAAAAGATGCTGAACGCCGTAAAGAAGGCCTTGGAAGAACTTCGGAATCCTAGGCACTTGGAGAGTTCCATGTGTTGGCATCGGATCCCATCAGGTACCAGCCAGTGCGTTCTAATTGCCGGACCACCTGTCGTTCGCCGTGGAACAATTACCTACCCATGTTTGGCTGATGGGAAGCTTATGGAAATTGGTACTGATCATCTCAAGAAGCGGCGGTAGGATGGATGAAAAAAGCAAAGATAGCATAATTGATGATTTGCTTAAAAAAAATCCAAGCCAGATTTACGAAGATGCTGATTTATTTGGATTAGGCTTTCGATCATCTTATGATGTTAGAAATTATCTTCGTGAGAGATTTTTTAAAGGTAGGCCTGACCTCAAGTTGGGACGTAAAAAGGCCACCCTGACTCGACGTACCAATCGAATTTGGCTTCGAATCAACGCATCGATATGGCGCCAGGCAGCTAATGGCGGAGAGGGCATTTATCGGGTGAGTGACCCGGGCGACCATCTTTATGGCACGTTGGGATATGTGTTTGCCAGTTCAAAAATCGAGGCGAAGAAATTAGCCGAGCTATTATTTAATTACTCGACGGCCAAAGGGAAAAATGCCAATACTCAATTTATTGCCTTTGGACTGTTAATTGACTTACTGCCTTATAATCAATATTTACGTCAAGGAATTGAGGAATCAATTGATCGTCTATGCAATACTGTTAGGGCACACTCCCAGAGAATAGAACAGCTTAAAAATCGTCTTAAGATCCTTAATCAAACTGAATCAGATCAATTATAAATGTCCTCATAGCTCAGCTGGATAGAGCGTCGGCCTCCTAAGCCGAATGTCACAGGTTCAAATCCTGTTGGGGACACCAGATTTTAATGTTATAACATTGTTATAACAATGATTAGTTTTCATTCTAATCATTTGATAGATTTACGATACCCTAAGTTTAGGGTAATTTTTTATTAGGGAGTCAAACATGCGTATTTTGTTTTTAATTTTGTGCTGCTTTCTTGTTAGTTCTTGCCATGATTCAGCGTCAGTTCCAGAACTAGAGAGCGCTCAGCAATCAGCTGATTTAGGAGATAGTTTTGATGACGCTTTACCTGAAATAGGCGGCGGTGTACCGGTCCTTCAAGATATTTTAGTTGATGCTTCAAATGATGGCATATTTTTGGAAGTTATTGTAGAACAGCTGATTGAAGAGATTGTTGAGGAAGCAAATGAATCATACCCCCCAGGGCCGTATGCCCTGGAGAAATTTGGAATTGTTCCTGACATGTCATTTTATGATCCTTGGAATGACAACTGGATAAGCTTGTCGGATTATTATAAGCACCCAGAAGTCAAGGCTTTAATTGTTGTGAGCAGCGCCGGATGGTGTGGTCCGTGCCTTATGGAGGCCGCGGCTCTAATCGGTCTATATGAGAAGTATGCACCTGATGGTTTGGAAATTGTATACACCATGGGTAATACTAATGTTCCTGGGGATGTTCCATTTGATACCACCATAGGCAAGGTATGCACGGCAGGTTTTGCCGCTGATTTGGATTTCATGGACAATTGGAAACTTGCCACAGCAACGGAGGCAGGTAAACTAGTTAACTATCCCATGTATGCCGACCCCAATCGGGATATTCTAGCCGAATTTCCCAATCACAATTGGCCGCTTAGCTTCATGGTGACCACTAAGGACATGGGTGTGAGACTTGTTGAGGAGGGATATTGGTCGGCTTTAATGGAGAATAAGCTTATGCTTTGTCTTTATGGAGATCCCCCAAATCTTCCCCTAGAGTGGTAATATTTATATGTGAATTAATTGATATTTCGTTTGAACAACAAGTTGCCCTGGTGTATTATTAGGCATGTTTGGAACACCTCTAAACATATTAACCCCAAAAGGAAAATGAAAATGAATTTTGTCAAAACCAAGTCAACCAAGCGATTTGAATATACCGTAGAGCGTAACGACACTGCCAAGCAGGCAGGTTCGAATATTGTTACTATTGCAACCCTGCCGTCTGATGATAGTCAGTACAGTGTGGGTCAGACCAGCTTGATTATGACTGTGCGTGAAGCTAAGGCTCTCAACAGCTTTCTTAGTGATACGCTCGATACTTCCGTAATTAGCTAAATAGCGAGAATACCGCAGGGAGGCACGGGTTTACAGGTGCCTCAATTTCAACAATAATGAGGATAAAGATTAAAATGAAGTATTTTATTGCGACAATTCTGTCGACACTCTTTTTGTTTGGCGCAGCTGCATGCACTAATGACAAGACTACTACGACCCCTACAACGGCCGTAGGAGATTCAGTCAAAGTGGACTATGATGTGCTAACCAGTGACTCTGAAGATTCGCTTGATCAGGGCGAGGTTGTTGACACCATTGCAGACACCGCTAGCGCGGTCGATTCAGATGTCAAAGATTCAGATTCGTCTGAGTAATTGTACAAACCGCAGGGAGGCACGGGTTTACAGGTGCCTCATTTTTTAGACAAGACAAGACAAGAATAAAAAGATAATGAGTAAAGGTAAAGTTAAGTTTTTCAATACGAGTAGGGGTTTTGGGTTTATTACTCAAAATGAAGGAGAGGATCTTTTCTTCCACGTCTCAGAGCTTCAGGCTGAAACCGCCAATGAAGGTGATCAGGTCGAGTATGAGGTTGGTGAAGGTAGAAAGGGTCCCTGCGCTATGAATATTAGAGAATCACGCGGTATGTAGCGCGTAAACCGCAGGGAGGCACGGGTTTCATATTGAAGATAGGTGTCTCAACCCATAACACACACACAAAGGAGAAAAAAATGGGTGATTCTAATAAGAGCGGATATCAACTCCGCGCGGATATGCTAGGAATGGCACAAGGTATTATACACGAATCGGGCAATCGACTTGAGAGTAATGAGCACTTTCTTGCCGAGAATGATAAGAAGTATCATCGAAAGCCGATAGCACCGTATACTACTGAAGACATTATTGCTGAAGCTGAGAAGCTGTATGCATTTGTTCAGAAGAAGTAGCAGCGAACTCCGCGGTGAGGCACGGGTTAACAGGTGTCTCATATTTTTTAAAATGAAAGGCACCCTTAGGGTGCCTTTTTAGTAAGTGAACAATTAAGATTTCACATGTTATAGTTCATTTAAATGAGTGTTAAAAATCAAATTTCCCTACCTTTTGATGGGACTAACATTTTTGAGATATATGAAAAGACCAGCAATAGGGAATTTAAGACGCATGTCTGCTTCATGAAGGCCGACTCACTGTCAGATGCACAGGACAAGGCATTGCAAATTGATTCGTCTTACTGGAAGACGATGAGTGTTAGGCATGTCGAAAACAGTTATGTTTGGAAAATACATGAAAAATTACATTACGCGTTCAGGTGCAGTGCCCGTGTCCTGGGCATAGAACAAACTTAATCATGATTAGGCTTTTAAAGCAATTGCCTCGCCACGTTAATGTCGCATGCTCTGGTGGGATAGACTCGATGGTCGCGCTTGATTTTTTACGTAAAGGTAAACGCGATGTCACAGTCATGCATTTTGATCACGGTACTTCACACTCTGTTGACGCACGTAAATTTATTGAAAGTTACTGTGATTCACATGATCTAAAATTAATGATTGGCGAGTGCACAGTACAGAAATCTCCACGCACATCGGATGAGATGTTTTGGCGTGATCAGCGTCATAAATTCTTTTGTCAGGCTGGGAGTCCTGTGATTACTGCTCATCACCTGGATGATGTTACGGAGTGGTGGATTCTCTCCGCTTTACGTGGTATGCCCTCTGTCATTCCAATTGAAAATGAGGACAACAATGTTTGTCGTCCATTCCTGGTCACACCTAAGGAGTCCATTCAGTACTGGGCCCAAGCGAATCAGGTCCCACACATCTGTGATCCTTCAAATGAAAGTAGGGCACACATGAGAAATATCGTGAGACATGACATCATGCAGCATGCCCTTAAGGTTAATCCCGGGTTGCGAAAGATGGTTAGAAAAAAAGTAATCCAATCAATTGAGAAATAGATTTCTTTGCCATGGTAAATTAGGAAGGTAAATGACTCCCTGGACACATAATTAATCTAGTGTAGGGTTTTATTTGGAGGCCAATAATATGTCTAATCATCGGATAATGTCAGAGCGACAATTACGTAAGGTAATTCGTGAGTGTGTTAGGCAAAGTGAGCATGAGCATTGGCGAATTTTTAACGAGGCTCGATTTCGTGTTCGTCTCATGAATGGGCGTCACCGTCAAGCCCAACAGCGTGCTTTAAGAGAAGAGTGGACGGCCTCTGATATTGGACATACTATTCTTGATGTCGGGGGTCTTGCCGGTGATGCAGCCATGGTTGTTGGCCTGCCTGTAGGTACCGCAATTGATGCTGCTAATGCTTTGTGGTATGCTGCTGAAAGAAATTTTCTGCTTGCAGGCCTTAGCTTAGTTTCAGCCCTTCCAGTAATCGGTGATGCCATCGGTAAGGGTGGCAAAATGGGTATGTGGCTCGCGAAGACAGCTAAGGGTACGGGTAAGGTTGCCCCAAAGGCTGCTGCCGCCGTCATGACGGCCAAGAATACCTTAGCGAAGCATTGGCCAAAAGCAAAGGGGCTCCTCGATGCTGCAAAGGACCATCCGGCCTTGGGAAAGTTTGTGCCGGATATAACAAATGCATTATCAGCATGGATGTCCGATAAACACCCTACAGCGGCCGCGGTTATCCAGACCGCCGGCGAATTAGTGGATCTTAAACCGTCGGGCACAAAGGCCTTGGACTTAAGTGATCCAATGGGTGCTGGTATGTCAGCATATGCAAGGGCTGATACACGGCAGGCATTAAGGAAACGTTCCCGATCCGGTCAATTAAGTATGCAGGATATCAAACAGGCCTCCTGAGGCATGCTTAAAATAGGCACCTGCTTAAACATTTTCTTATTCTAGGCTACATTTCATGTATATGATTATGTACGGACCGATAGCTCAATCAGGTTAGAGTATGGGTCTCATAAACCCTTGGTTCTGGGTTCGAGTCCCAGTCGGTCTACCAAATATGAAAATGCCTTTTAAAGATAAAAAGTCGACGCTTCTGGCCTCCACGATGATTCTAATATTTCTTTCAATGATTAGTGCGATAATTTTTACATTTATTCAGTGTCCTGGATATTAGTAATGTAATTAATTTTACGCGTTTACTTGTTTAAATTGAAGGAAAAAGAGGAAACAATGAAGAAATTACTATTAGCAATATTGACATCAAGTTTGTTTATAATAACTCCGTTAGTTGCGCATGCAGAGCACTCGGTTGGATTCGCTGCCGGATCAACGAGGGGTTTCGGTGCGACCTATCGATATTTGCCGGATCCGGGGTCAGAGTCATCATGGGGATGGCAAGTAACAGGTTTACCA
>Ga0114996_10003764_pt1 | contig 18587 bp, 14 predicted proteins | sample ArcticOcean_MG_C_4_FD_87039 | JGI IMG/M metagenome (GOLD analysis project Ga0114996, IMG submission 87039) | Marine microbial communities from western Arctic Ocean - ArcticOcean_MG_CB4_134 | ecosystem: Environmental > Aquatic > Marine > Oceanic | place: Arctic Ocean: Canada Basin | collected...
GCATATACAATAGTTGAATCAGCGGGGTACTCATTAAACATTTCATCATCAAGGTCACCCGCCTGAGCTGTTACGAATAATGAGTATTGAGGATTTAAAGATCCTACATTTAACCATTCTCCATTATCTTCTGGGTCTGGCTGGAGAGCTGAAAATGAAATAAATGAGTTAATCTCTGGAGGGTTTCCTAATGAATCTGTATAGAATGCATAAATATCTGTTGATTCTAACCCACCCTCATCTGGAAGAAGATAATTTGCTGTTATTAAACGAAGCTCTTCATCGCAATTAGGACACGCTTCATTATTAATTATAGTTATGCTATCTAGACCAACTTCATTACCATCCTCATCTATTAAAATTTCAGATGTAAATGGATCAAGTACACGAGCAGTTAGTATGTCATTTCCACCTTGAATATTTGTATAGGTGACACTTGCGACACCACTTTGTCCTAAAGAACCTTGATCCAGTGAATCTGCTTCTGATGACGACTCACAGCATGTATATTGAAATTGATGACTAATCTCACCATTTGATGTTCGAGAAGTGCCATCAGGTTCTCCTTCTAGTGCAAATCTAACCAGAACATTTGAGATTCCAACGCCAGCATCATTTTTTGCTATTATAGAAATTTCAGTTTGATCATACTGATCATGGGGGATAGATGTATAATTTGGATAGAAATGAAATTCAGAAATATCATACTCCGGCTCTAAACCTCCAGTAACAGGATAGGTAATTTCATAGATTTCATTAATTCCCTCATTGAAGACAGAGACATCAAATGACACTTGGACGTTATCACTGGTTATTCCTTCTAGAGTTGCAGGTTCTATGGTATAAATAACAGTAGCAGGTTCACCCGTTTCAGAAGTACTATTTAATGCATTATTTAATGATCCCACACCATCAGTTAATAAGTTAAATAATACCTGAATATTTGGCATTGATGAGTTATATTCATTTAATACTTGCGCAGATAATGTAGTTTGGTAGGTAACATTTGTATTATCAACAACTTCTTCTTCAGTACTAGACCAAACGTTCATTGTAATAAAATCTGAGATTGAATTTATGGTAATTTGATGATTTTCTGTTGTTTCATTATCAGAATCGTCAACATATTCAAAAGTAAGTAAGAAGTTACCAGATTCACGATTATCCTTCCAATAACCCTCAAGTATTCCCTGACTATCGGTAGTATTGCTTCCACCCTCAAAGTATGCAAATTCAGAAGTAGTTTCACATATCGAGCTAGTTCCATCTTCAAGGATTGGACACTCTTGGATATTCAGGCTTACTCCTATAACTGGATCTTCATCATCATCAATCAATTCAATTTTAAAATATAAATAATAATCATCTTCCTGTGGATTATCAACATCATATGCATATGCGATGCTATCGACACTACAATTTAATAAATGACAATTTTTAACTTCAGATTGTATATTGATTGAATAGGTAGCTTCTGGATTTTCAGCAGATACTGGCTCCGTCTCATCACATGAGAGTGAAAACAATAATAAAAATATGCACATTAAGAATGTTCTATTATTTTTATAGTATATGTTTTTCATAATTTATTTTTCCTTATTCTTATCTGATTTATCATCATTTAATTTTAAAATTTTGTTTGTATCCTTTCCATAAAGGATGGCTTCATTTTCCGTTTCTAAATGATAATAACTTTTATTAATTCCACTATAGTTATCATGAATTATTTTTGGTGTAATTTGAATCACAAGATCTGTTTTAGATTCAATCTCGGAGGTATGAGTAAAAAATCTTTTTCCAAAATATGGGATACTAGAAAGAAAAGGAACACGATGTTTTACCTTTTTTTTATCCAAAGAAATTAATCCACCAATTATGATTGACTGATTATCCATTACTCTAATTGTTGTGGTTGACTCTCTTTTTTTAATCCAAGGGATATTTCGTTCAGGGCCAATAAATTCATAGATTGAACTAACCTCTGGCCTAACAGATGTTGTAATATATCCATCAGTGTTTACAGTAGGTAAAATATGCAGCTTAATCCCAACCTCTTCACGTTGCACTTGTACTTGCCCGCCTAATCCACCACTTGATAGAATATATGGAACGATATCAACCATTGAGATTGTTGCCTCATGGCCATTTAATGTAACTACTTGAGAGTTAGTAAGTATATCTGCTCTATTATTTTTCATTAAAAAATCTAATGTAACTTCAAATGCTGTAAGCTGCCTACTAAATCTTGGGATATTTCCACCCATACGCTGAAAATACATTTCTGATGGTAATTGTTGGAACTGTTGAGGTGTAAGGGATTCAGTAACAAGACCTTCAGTTGAAGTAGCCCAAGAGCTTCCAGGCATTAGAGAGCTAGTAGTTCCTCCCCCAGCAAGATCTATAGGATTTCCTGTTTCAGCAAGAATAGTAGTTAATTTAGAGAGCCTTGCCCAATCAATTCCTTCTTTATCTTCATTGGACAGTGAAACCTCAATTAATTTAGCTTCAAGCATTATTTGGATAGCTGGCTTATCAATTTCAGTTATGATAGCTTGAATTTCAGCTAATTTTTTTGCGCTTACTGTAACCAGAAGATTATTTCCCGCTTTATCTACTGTAATTTTTCCAGTTATATTAGATAATAGACTTACTATATCTTCTGCGTTTGCATATTGTAATGAAATCACGTGAGAGGTTACACCCACATCAGTATTTAGTTTTTCAGCATCAGCAATTAAGATTGAGGTGCCTTGAATTTCATAACTTAATCCAGCTGCACGCACAACCATATCAATTGCTTGACCAATTGGAACGTCTTCTAAATTAATAGTAATTTTATCTGTAGAATTTACATTTGGACCAGTTACAATATTATATCCACTTTCATCGGCAAGAATAGATAGAATTCCTGATAAGCTAGAGTCTACGGCTTTTATTGTAATTGAGCCCATGTCATCAGTTGCCTGTTTTGAAAATAAATTAATTGATATAAAAAATAGTAGAATCCCTAGATTAATAATTCTTAGTTTTATTCTACTTAATATTTTTTTATTTTCTTTGCGCATTATTCCTCTCATTTTGATTTTCCTCATCGTTTAGATAATATGTAATTTTTTCATTATCCTTTTGAAATATAATATAGTTATCACCTATTTTTTTAATTTCCCCTCCCGCTATAGTATCCTTTACTGTCAAATTATAAATTATTTCGCCATAAGTATTCATTAAAGTTGCTTTATATCTTTTATGTTTTGTGCTGAACCAGATATTATCAATTTTAAAGTGTTGACTCCCCATCGATTCAATTCCATCAAAATCTATTACAGCATCAAGTCTTGATGGATTATCTTCAGGAGCAATATAATATTTAGTTTCACTTCCATCAGTTATAAAATCTTGTTTTTCTTTTAAACTAATTTCAAGTTTTTGCACTTTTCCTTTGAGTTTTTTATCCGTTCCAATTTCTGATCGTTCGTAATTATCTAGTAATAGTGAATAATCATTATTCATATTGTAGATCATGTAAGCATTAAAAGTCACAGCAATAAGAGCTATGATTATAATTATTTGCCAAAGTAAATTTTCTCTTTTATTCATATCTATTTATTTAATGTTATTGTGACAATTTCCATAGTTATTTTCGCATCTGGTAATTTCTTTACAGCTGATCCTCTTCTAACTAAATCAGGAGTATTTAAAAATTTGAATTCATTAATTTTAATTATACGTTCTGATGCAGCTAATTCAGCTAGTAATCGCCCAAATCGTGTATAGTCACAATTAAATTCAAGCTCATAGGGAATATAAGTATTTTTTTCTTTTTTATATTTTTTTCCAGGACGGACATTGACTCCAGTAATATTGAGTTTTTTGAAAATATCTGTTAAATTATCAATAAAAATTCTAGAGGCCTGTTGATTTAGTTCATCATTACTACTTTTAGCAAGATTTTTTTCAAATAAATTGTAAACAAAGTTTGATTCATCTGATAATATTTGAGCAGTTATATACTTTTCATTTGCATTCTTTTGTTCATCCTCTAAATCAACAATATTGTCATGTTTGTCGCTATAGACAAAAGATCTTAGCATTGTTATCATAAGAATAAAAGCAATTGTTATACTTAGTAAAATTATATTTCTTTTCATTTTTTATCTATGATCGACTGTATCACATCCTCATAAATGCTACTTGTTTTATTATCCCATTTCCCAAAATTTGAGTTATTTTCATTTGCAATACCTACAGCTTCCTGAAATTTCTGTATTGCTAGTGGATGATCTTCTTTTATTTGACTATTTCTTAATTCAAATGCAGCCTCTCTTACTATTTTAGTATATTTTCTATATATTTTTTCATCCCCTAGAGAGGCTATATCTTGATTTGCTTTCTTTAGAGCTTTTTCTAATTCTGTTTTAGCCTTTTTCTTTAATATCTCATCTCTCTTTAGTATAGTGCGAGATTCTAAATGACCAAACAATCTATCCCCCTCTTTAAATAGTCCTAATGCAATTTGAAATTTTTTAATTTTTTTGTCATCAGGATTAGGGACATCAATAGATTTAGCCATTTTTTTAATTTCTATTGAATATTTTTTCTTCTCTTTATCCTTTTCTGTCTTTTTGACTTCTTCCTTTTTAATGCTTTCTTTAATTATTATATCATTTAATCTATTTTTGATTTTCTTTTTCAATGGTGCTGAAATTTGAAAAGAATAATAAGGACTTCTTCCATGAGCCACTCTCTTAGTATCTTTAATTTTTATATCATCAAATTCTTGTTTAAAGTCACCATGGCTTTCAAGTAATGCCATAAAATCATTTAGAATTTTTTGATCCTTTTGATTCTTATGAATTTTTGATATAGCAGAAATATTAAAAGTATTATTTATGTATTCAAGTTTAGTAATACACATGTCATCAGGTGTTATTTTAGAAAGTTGAATTAATTTTTCAGACCATGGAACGGTCTCTTCCCCGATTTTGTAGGAAAGTTCTATATCTTTTTTAGAAAGATTAATATCTGTTTTATATTGTGTTTTAATTTTTCTCTTCAGTTTTCTAGTTTTTTCTTTAATATCATGTATTGTTTCTTCTCTAGCCTGAATAAGCATATTATAATTTGAATTCACACTAAAGAACCATCCAATCACACCTACAAAAATGGAGCAAAGCAGTCCAAAAATTATCCACCTATCTCTATTTCCTTTATAGGCAGCTCGTCTAGCTTTGCTGATATTCTGATTTAAATTAATTAATATAAAATTTTCAATTTTCAATTATATTAATCCTCTTAGAGCTAATCCAACAGCAATTGTATACTTTGAAGGATTTTCAATTTTTACATCACTAACAATTTTATTGAATGGATTTAAGATTTCTGTTTCAATTTTAAGCCCATCTAATATTAGGTCCTTTAATCCTGGAATCTCTGCAAATCCTCCGGAGAGGAACAATCTTTTAAAATTAGAATTTCCACTATTTGATTTAACATAATAGCGAAGTGATTTTCTTATTTCATCAACCAGATTAGTAAAAATTGTTTTTTCAGTAACTTCTAGGGTAAGTGAGCTTGAATTATCATCGCCAGTAGCGGATCCTAGTGCATCTACCCCATCCTCATCTAGAATTTTTTTTGCATCAAGGTAGTCAGTTTCATACTTATTCATTATTTCTTTAATGATACTGAACCCTGAAACCTCTATTTGTCGAGTAAAAAATATTTGTGATTCTCCAAAAACAACAAGAGTAGATGTGCTTGTTCCGATATCAAGGATCACATCGATACCCTCGTCTGATTTTCCATAGTTATGAGCCAGACAATTTGCGAGCGCTATTGGTTCAGCATCAAAAACTGAATTTTTAAATCCAGAATCTCTAATAATTGAATCAAATTGTTTTATAATATTTTTTGTTGTGGCCACAAGTAAGACATCTATTTTATCAATTTCACTTTGATTCTTCCCTATAATATGATAATCCATCACGGCCTCTGTCCCATCTAATGGAATATGTTTTTTAGCTTCAAATTCCAAAGATTGGAAGAGCTCATCTTCATTCATCTCTAGAGTTGTAATTTCTTTTACAGATAGATTTTTCCCAGAGATGGCAGCAATAATGGACTTAACTCTTTTTGGGTTAATCTTAGTGTCTGCACATATATCATTAATACTAGCAACCCAGTTTGATTTTTCTAATTTTTCAGGGTTAAATGATTTTAAATCATTCCATGTTGATTTACAATGAACTTTAGATACTACAGCATCTTCATTAACTGTAGTTAATTCAACTAATTTAACTTCACTTGTTCCGATATCAATACTAATTGACATTATTCTCTAGTCCCTTCGATGTTTTTGCTGACATTATATTAATAGAGATCTCTCCATTTCCACCTCTGCATTCAACCGTTGGATATGCAGGGGGGCCTCCACCACAGAGTAAATTATCATCATAATTATAATCTTTTATTTGATAGCCGACCCACAACGTATTCCCAAACTGACTTGCTGGATTTCTTTGAACATATCCCCTGTATCTTTGACACACGCCACCCCACAGCAATATTGTTCCTCTCCTATCACTGGTTGTACTGGGATTTCCAGGAGCTTTGTCCCTACCTCTTCCATCTGCCCATGGGGGAAAATTTGTATGGCGATCGAATTCATCGTTTGGAGTAAAATAAGGATCGTATGTATTTCCAGTCCAAGCTGGATTAGTCGGAATAGAGAAGGATGAATTTTGCCAATAATGAGCAACAAATGATTCATTAAGAGCAATCATATGCGCATTAATTCTAACACCATGAGTAGTTGATGGATTAGGGCAGTTTCCACTGGGGCATCCGTTAAATGCACCATTTTGAGCTGTATTTGCGACCACAATATTCGCTCCTGATACAAGGCCCAAAACATTAGAACTCCCTCCTCGACAGGTTTCAAGATTAGGTTGATGTGGTGCCATATTTCCACTTCCCCCAGTATCTGCATTAACTAGATCATCAATAATCCAAATATTATTCCACATTGTATCTATTTCTGCATTGCAATTTAAGATACTATCATTGCATGCATGTCGCCTATATAGGGTGTATGGATCAGTTACAATTGAATATCTTCCTTTGTAGTCTCCCTTTACTCGAACCGGACCCTCCTTAACGTAGATAACTCCCTCATCATTGTAGTAGTATGGAAGAGCATTTGGGTAAGGGAGAGTATTCCCATTACTTAATGGAAAATCAAAGTGCTGACCAGCAATTCCATGAGGCCCAAATGGATAGCAATTTTCTTCAGCTGGACATTCAGGGTCATCCCAGTAGGGGCCATTGCTTGTGTAGGTATCCATGAGTGTCTCGACCGCTGGTTGAGTATAAATATTTCCAGGGGGCATATATTTCCCATGATAAGCCATAAGTGAATCTAGGTATGGCTTGCAGCCATAAATAGAGACATCTTCGATTGTTGAGTTTCCCGTTTCGTTAGGGGTAACACAGAAGTCATCTAAAATATCAAATCCATCTTGCTTGTCATCATTATAATTATAATTACCAGCAACGTATTGATTGAAACCATCTAGGTGTTGAGGATATGGCTTTATTTTTGCAATATTGCTTATACCTGCTTTTAGATGAGGGGGGGGCAAGAACCACCACTGTGAAACCATATATTCACCACTATCAAAAAATTCAATTTCTGTCATTGTCAAGGTATCTTTCAACGCATCTCCACCGCGATTTATTATACCTGCAGGTATAACCCTCAGATGAGTATCTTCGCTACCATGTTTCATATTTTCATAACCTGGAGGAGGCCAGAGCAGTTCACATTCCGTACTGGTATCTACCTCTGATGGTGAAAAGAGTGCATTCCATCCATTACCCATGCAGCCACCCCAATTTCCATTTGCAGGGCCATTATTCCCCGCGGTTAAATACCACTCTGCTTGACTAAAGTCAGGACATCCTGTATCAGAGAAATAAATTTCATCATTAGTTTGAACAATGCCATCAACTATATCAGAGCCATAGAATTTAACCCCTCGTCTTTCTCCATTTGTAAAACCAGGGGGACCAAAAACCATTGGAGCCCCACCTGCTCTTTCTGTGTTAGTAAAGTACATATACTTGCCTAACCCCTCAGGGCTTCCAACAATTTCAGATATTCGAAAGATAGTATCAAGATTATTAGGACCCCAGGTGGATAGGCCTATGGCGGTGCCAGTTCTTGTATTATATAAATTATCTTTTGTCATTGTAACGTCTCTATAACTACCCATTTTTATATTTAGATCCTCAACATCAAGAGATCTTCCATCAAGGACAGTTCCATGCACATAGTTACTTTGCAATAAATATGGGTATGCTGTTTCAGCTACCCCACTCTCAGCATTATAAGTAGCTTTTGTTACTGTTATCCTATATTCCAATTCATTTATTTGAGTACTAAGCCAATTATAATAAACCATAACAATTGCAAGACTTGAAAACATGAAAAATATAGAGGTAGGCAATATAAAACCATTATAATATTTTTTACTTAATAATGTGGATATTATTTTCATAGCATACATTTAAATTTCTTCACCCTCATCCTCAACTTTAGTAATTGAAAATTGATTTAATGAGAATATTTTTTGCTCAAATGTAAATAGTTTTTCATAATCATCGTCAGCTCTTGATACTACTTTAAAAGCAACGATTAAATCAAAGAAATTATCCCTAAGATGCTTTTTCGAAGTATTAAAGGTATTAAGAGCTAGCTTGCAATCAAAATCTTCGATTGTAATTTCATATGGGCCATCATCCTTAAATAAATATTTACCTGGAAGAGGGATAGGCTCATTGTCATATAAAATCCCCAGATCATTTTTTGCAGAATAGGAATGCGCTTCTATTAGATCTCCAGCTTGATTAAAGGTGTATAGATCTATTTTTTTTGAATAGGTGCTAGTTCCTATATTAATTGAATCTGCATTTTTTATATCTTCAGCGATCCTATCCATCGCCATCGATAGATTAAATCGAATGTCAGCCATCACCTGATCCTTTACTTGATTTTTTGAAACATCCAGATGCAAGGACATTATTCCCCAAAAAACTGCAAGAGATATAATCATTGCAGTCAATACCTCAATTAATGTGAATCCATTAAAATTGAAGTATTTTTTTTCTTTTATATTAGAATTCCATTTGAATAACATAAAAATTTAGTTCTCTTTCACCTTGATTTGTATTATCCCATTTGATTGATGTAATAAGCTCCCATCTTCTTGCATTTGAGATCCCCGTATTCACGCTTGTCATATCATAACATAGTTCTGTTGCATAAAAAATACATTGATCTTCATTTGACAAGTTCATTCCCTGTTCTTTTAAACATACATCTTTTTCGCAGTCTGCTAAATTTGAAGGGATATCTTTTGAAGAAATTTTTCCTTTCCAGAACTCTGTATGCCCCTTTAGTTTTTCATATGCAAGCTCTTTGTGCCTAATATTTCCTAATGTTTTTTTTACATATATCGAGCCGGATATTATGGCAGAGGCCGTTACAGTTGAAAATAATATTCCAACTAGAAGCTCAGTTAATGTGAAGCCCTGAATAAATCTGCGTTTATGCATTTAATTAAAAGATACCTTTTTGAAAGCTTTCAGGATCTTCTGCGATTTGTAAGGCATCTTCTCTATTAATGCTTCCTTGAGAAAGCAATCTTTGAAGATCTTGGTCAAGAGTTTGCATCCCTTCCTGACCTCCTGCCTGGATTAAGGATGGAATTTGATATATTTTATCCTCTCTAATTAGATTTCTAATTGCAGGATTTGCAATCATTGTTTCACTGGCTGGAATACGTCCATTACCCTCTTTATTCTGAAGTAATTTTTGTGCTATAATTGCAATGAGACTTTCTGATAACATTGATCTTATTTGAGATTTCTGACCCGATGGAAAAACATCAATAATTCTATCAATAGTTTTTACGGCACTTGAAGTATGTAGAGTTGAAAGAACTAAATGCCCAGTTTCTGCTGCAGTCAGTGCTAATTGAATTGTTTCTAAATCTCTCATCTCTCCAACCAAAATTACATCAGGGTCCTCTCGCAAAGCAGATCTCAGTGCATTTGAAAAAGAGTGCGTTGAGTGTCCTACCTCTCTTTGATTTATTAAAGAGTTTTTTGATGTATGATAATACTCAACGGGGTCTTCAATTGTTATAATATGGCAACTTTTATTTTCATTAATGTGATCTATCATGGCGGCCAAGGTTGTTGATTTTCCGCTTCCGGTAGGGCCGGTAAGAAGGATTAGTCCTCTATTTTTCATTGCTAAGAGATTTACTATTGGGGGGACACCTAATTCATTAGAGTTTTTAATATCATTAGAAATTGTTCTAAATACAGCAGAAAGTCCATTTATTTGATTAAAAAAATTTACTCTAAAACGGCCCTTATTTTTAAGTTCTACAGAGAAGTCTATTTCTAATCCTTCTTTAAAAACTTGTTTTTGATTAGAATTAAGAATTTCATCCTGTATTTTTTGCATGGATTTTGAATCTAACTTTGGAGATTTTATTTTTTTCATTTCTCCATGGATTCTTAGCATTGGAATATTTCCAACACTTAAATGCAAATCAGAGGCTTCACTATCTAAGGCATATTTAAGTAAATCTTTAATTGAAAATTCCATAAAATTTTTTATTCTCCACCTTTTCTTGACTGACCATATCCAGAATACCTTCCGGTTTCTTTATTGTATTCAAGCTTATTCCCGGCGCCTCCACCCATCTCTTCAGTACTTGTTGCAGTAACACTTCCAGCTTCACCATCATCATCAAATGAGCATTCAAATTCCCATTTCTTAGTTATGGATTTTTTTATTTCAAGATAATCCTCTTCTTTCATTGTTTCCCAGCAGTCTGGTGGATATTGTCCATTTTCAGTTTTATAAATTTCAGAAGCTTGAACAATATTCTTTATTTGTGTCTTGGCCTCAGTCGCGTATCCCTTTTTCACATAACTATAGTATGTTGGAATTGCAATTGCTGCTAGGATACCAACGATCACTACAACAATCAAAATTTCCACTAGAGTAAATCCATTTAAGTATTTTTTTATTGATTTTTTCAAAACTTGCCTCCTTAGCATTTTATAGAATAGTACTTGTTTTCATCTACGAAATTTATAAATAACTATTGAAATCGCTAAATATTTTTTATTTAGTTTTGTGGAAGCTACTGTTCCTTATCTTTTAGATTGTATTACAAAGTGTAACAAAGTTATTTTTTATAATAGTTTCATTATTCTTAAATTCTAGTCTAAATAAATTTTTAGAAATTTTCAGGGGGAATTTTATGCTTAAAAAATTATCAATATTTATCTTTATTCTTAGTTTTACGATGGGTAGTAGCCTTAATCCTTATAATGTTAATTATAATAAAGATCAGGGGTCAATAAACATAAGGAATGAAGTTATATATGTTGATATCTCAGATAAATTCAATAATCAATATTATATTAACACAGGATTTCTTGTAGAGAACGGAGTCCTTCCATTTACAACATTTTACATGGTTGAGGAAAATAAAGATTACTCTGTTGAGCTCAACATTATATCATCTTATGAAATTGAAGGCGTTGATATTGAGCTAGATGATCAAGTTATTAATAATGATATAATTTCTGAAAGATTAAGTATGAGAGGCGTTGATATTTCTCAAATTACATTCTACCCAATTCAATATGACGCATCAACCTACACATTAACAATTATTGAGGAGTTTGACATCACAATTATAGAAAGTGATAATTTTGAAAATACTATTGAAGATAATCATATTGTCCCAATTTCCAGGGAGTTTGAAAGAATATTGTCCAGCATGGTTATTAATTTAGATATAAGTGAGAGGACAACTGATAGCCAGCCATCCATATTATATATTTGTGGTGGGACCTCCTTATCAAATAGTTATTTGCAAGATTTAATTCAGTGGAGAAGATGGCAGGGGTACAAAGTATTTACAGCTAATACTTCAGACATTGGGAGCAGTTTCAGTTCGGTTAGCAATTATATCTCCGATGCATATTATAATTGGGAATTTCCTCCTGAATATATTGTGCTTGTTGGCGATACAGGAGGATCATATGCGATTAGCCACACTTCTGCTAGTGGAGGAGACAGTGATTATCCATACACTCTAATAGAGGGTAACGACCTATTGCCAGAGATGTTTATAGGTAGAATCTCAGCAAGTAGCTCAACAGATCTTAGTAATATCATAAATAAAACATTAGCCTATGAGAAGGCTACATATATTGAATATACTGAGACAGATTGGTATGAAAGCTCAGGTCTTGTGGGAGATCCCTCTGCTACAGGAAATTCAGCAATTATAACAAATGAATATATTGAAAACATGTTAAATGCTCATGATTTTGATAATGTAGAAACCTGCTATGGCTGTAGCTATAGTAGCTGGATGCAAAATAGATTAGAAGAAGGAATCCTATACTTTAATTATCGAGGATATATTGGAACAAGTGGATTTGGTTCAAATCATATTAATAATGCAAATAATGGGTATATGACTCCATTTGTAACTTTTATTACTTGTTCGACAGGAGACTTTAGCGGAACTTCTCTTACTGAAAATTTTATTCGAGCTGGATCTATATCAAATCCTAAGGGAGGCGTTGCAGCTATTGGAACGGCAACATCTTCTACTCATACTGTCCCAAATAATATTGTTGATATGGGGATATATGATGGCATTTTTTCAAGGGGCATAGAAACAGCGGGTGGAGCGCTAGTGAGCGGAAAAATGTCTTTATATAGTACATATCCTCAAGATCCAAGCAGTATGACATATAAATTTACTCACTGGAATAATCTCATGGGGGATCCAGTGTTAAATTTATGGACAGACACTCCTAAAGTTTTAAATGTTGAATATTCTGATATGATAAATATGGGAACTGATTTCTTAGAATTTAATCTTTTAGATTCAGAGATAAGTCCCGTATCAGATGCAAGGGTGGTCGTATACATAGATGAGAATAATGTATATGAATCTTTTACAGATAGTAATGGATATGCATCAATTAATTTTGATAGTCCAATTCCATCGGACGCCTCTATTACAATTTTAAAAAAGAACTTTATTCCTTTTATTGGTAGCATTGCAGTATTTAATGAGGACATGCAGATAGAAGTAAATCATGAATTATTTTATATTGATGATACAAACCCTGAGAATGAGGAGCCTTCAAATGGATTGGCCAATGCTGGGGAGATTGTAGATATTTATTTATATCTTGAAAATTTGTCTTCAAGTAGCATTGCATCATTAGATGGATATATTTCTACAAATTCTGAGAAAATAGATATTATTGATGGAGATATTGAGATTAATAATTTACTTCCTTCTGTGCCAACTATTTTAGGTCCGATACAAGTCTTTATTCATGAAGATTTTATTTCAACAGATAATTCTGACCTAACTTTAACATTAATGGATGAAAGTGATGGGCTAAGTGATTGGAATTTCAATATTCCATTTAATATATTATCAGCCAATATTGAAATTGATAATTTTTCTTTTAATGAATCTACCAATCCAGGGGATATTGTTGAACTTATTATTGATTTTAAAAATAATGGAACAGATGGATTAAATAATTGTAGTGTTAGCGCTAGTATAGATAACTCACTTTTAGATATTACAAGCTCTGAATCATTCATTGGGAATATTCAGCCAGGTGAGACTCTAAATAATGTTACCCCAATCATTATTGAGCTTAGTGAAGACATTATTGATGGATCAATTTTTAATTTAAGCCTTACTGTATTTAATGAAAATGGTTTCTCTCAGGATCATATAATGAATTTTTCTACAGGAATTGCAGATCAACATGACCCTCTTGGCCCTGATTCATATGGTTATTATATATATGATTGGACAGATGTAGGTTATAGCCTAACTCCTTTTTATGATTGGATTGAAATTGATCCAAGTCAAGGAGGCGATGGATCAGACTTAGGCATTGCTGATTCTGGAAATGGGAATGGGATATCTAATAGTACTAAATATATAGATTTACCTTTTATTTTCACCTTCTATGGTGAGGATTATGATGAGATATCAGTTAATGCAAATGGATGGATATCATTTGGACATTCAAATATGGAATCATTTAGAAATTATCAATTACCAGGAGCTGGTGGCCCATCCCCTATGGTTGCAGCTTTTTGGGATGATTTAAAAACCGGAGGAAATTCAAAGGTATTAAAATACATTGATGAAGACTATATTGTTATTGAGTGGCTTAATATGCTCACTTATCAACACAGCGATATTGAAACATTTCAAATTATTTTATATAATTCAATTACTCCAACAGGAGATGATGAAATTAAAATTCAGTACAAAGAATTTAATAATACAACAAATGGTGATTATTCTCAGTACACTCCCTATCATGGTTGTTATTCAACAGTAGGAATAGAAAATCATCTTGGATCCATAGGACTTGAGTATACTTTTGATAATGATTATCCAGTTGCAGCAGCTTCGATTCAGGATCAAAGTGCGTTATTTATTACAACTAGAAATACAACAGTCCTAACTGCAGGAGATGTAAATCAAGATGATGAGATTAATATACTTGATATTGTTATGGTGATAAATCATATTCTAATGCTAGAAACGTTAGATTCTATAGGTCAATTTGTTGCTGATATCGATGAGAATCAAGTAATAAATATTCTTGATGTCATTCTGATGATTAATTTAATATTAGATTTTCAATAAGGTTATCATTGCCCATCGCTACATCCTCACTTCTTGTAATTTTAGTCCTCCTTATTGTCTTTGGTTTAATAGAAGCAAGATTACATCAAAAGGCACTGTCTAAAATACCAACTAGAGTCCATGTTAATGGAACTAGGGGGAAATCAAGTGTCACTCGATTAATAGCTGCAGGATTAAGGAGTGGGGGAATCAAAACATATGCAAAAACGACTGGATCTTCACCCAGATTTATTGATGAGTTAGGAAATGATCATATAATACAAAGGTTTAGGCCAGCTTCAATTGGCGAACAGATAAGGATGATTATGAGATTTGCAAAGCAGAGGCCTCAGGCAATAGTAATGGAGTGCATGGCGATTGATCCGCAGTATCAGTGGGTTTCTGAGCATAAAATTCTCAATTCTAATTATGGAGTAATTACAAATGTTAGAGCTGATCATTTAGAAGAGATGGGATATAGCCTTAATCATATAGCTCGCTCACTTAGCAATACAATTCCATTCAATCAGAAATTTTTTACTTCTGAAACAGATTCTGTGAAGATACTAGAAGATAAAACAAAGAAAAATAATTCTAAATTTATTATATCCAGAGGTGAAAATCTGAATAAAAAGTATATAAATGGATTCTCATTCATAGAACATCCAGATAATATAGCATTAGCCTTAGATGTGTGTAAAGATATAGGTGTTAGCGAGGATATCGCAATTAGGGGAATGAAAAAAATGAACCCAGATCCAGGAGCTCTTACGATTACTAAAGTAATGATCAATAAAAATAAAGTAGATTTTGTAAATGCTTTTGCGGCGAATGATCCCCAGTCTACATTGAAAACATGGGAAATAATTTATGAATTCTATAAAAATGATAAGAAAAAAATAGCATTATTTTTAAATACAAGATCAGATCGTCAATTAAGAACTCAACAATTATTAGATATGATTTTTTCAAGGATGAATATTAATTATTTAATTGTAAGAGGTGATAATTTAGAAAATGAGATTACATCTAGATGTGAGAATATAAAGAAAATCAAATTTTCCCTTTTTCAAGATCAAGATGCTCCGAGTCTTGTCATAAATGAAATTTCTAGATTAGATAATTTTTTAGTTGTAGGAATTGGGAATATCGTTGGTTGGGGTGAGGGTTTCATGAGAGAATTAAAGGAATATAAGAATGCTTGATAATCCAGCTATAGCGATTGGGCTAGGCATGATTATCAGCTTAATTCTAACAGAATCAGTTGGAGTTACGGCTGGCGGGCTGATTGTCCCAGGCTATATTGCTCTTAATCTTCATTCTCCCTATGTAGTATTGATTACTTTTTTAATCAGTATCTTTACTTTATTAATTTTAAATTTCCTTTCAAAATTCATAATAATCTATGGAAAAAGAAGATTAGTATTTTGCTTGCTATTTTCTTTCATCCTAGGATCAATCATTAGAGAAATTCCTATTCATTTAATGGATATAATTTATAGTGATGCAGCAAGTTTATATGGATTAGATGATTTATTGGGCAATGAACAGCTCAATTTTTTTCAATATTATATAGTGTTACTAGGTTTTTGGTTAACTGAATTCACAAGTAGTGATATTATATATATTGGATATCTTATCCCTGGATTAATGGCTAGTTGGATGGATAAACAAGGAATAATAACAACAAGCTCAATTATACTAATCATTTCAAGTTTTATCAATTTAATTCTCATGGTATTAGCTAAATATGTTTAGACCTTTCATAAAACAAAGAAGAATTTTAGCTATAATAGCAATAATAAACTTACTGTTAGTCTTTATTTCCTATAACTCCTATCTATTTAAGCGTTCTGATAACTATGACTTAAAAATAAAAGCCTCAACTATCATGAAAGGTGCATTAGGCCATACTAGTAATTTTAACAAAGAATTGGGATTCCAAGATCCACATGCTCTAGATAAATTCAATTCGGGATTAATTGGTATTGACTCAACAGCATCTTTAATGACAACAAAAAAAGGGTTTATAAATTCTAAGAGAGCTGTGACAAATCCTAATTTTGCATCTGTCTTTATTGATTTGCTTTCAGAGATTGATTTATCTTTAATAGATATAGATACTCCAGATACAATTGCTGTGAGTTTTACAGGATCATTTCCTGGTGCAAATATTGCTTTACTTTCAGCATGTAAAGCCGCCAATATTCATCCTATTATAATAAGTTCCATTGGATCTTCTTCGTGGGGAGCAAATCATACTAAAAAAACATGGATGGATATTGAGAATTATTTATTAGATAAAAAATATTTTGATTATAAAAGCTTAGCCTTTTCACTCGGTGGAGATAACGATAGATTAGAGGAGCTTGATAAAAATATAAAGCAGTTGTTAATTGATAAAATAATTAATAATAATTACCTCTTAATTCAAGATTCAACATTAAATAAATCAATATTAAGTAGAATAGACACATATAATTTAAATAGTAATAATTATAGAGCTTATGTGAATATTGGAGGATCTTCAGCAAGCCTAGGAGATAGCACGACAAGTAAGATGTATTTGCCTGGCTTGATATATGGAAAAGATTTAGCCATAGAAGATGCAATGGATGATGAATATAATGAATATGAATATGATGAAGAATTAATTCCTGTAGTAGCTTATTTTCTTCAAAAAAAGAAAATACCTGTTATAAATATTAGAAATATAAATAACTTATGTGCTTGGTATGATCTCCCATATAAAGAAGAAGATTATACTCAAGAGACTTTAAAAATAGGTAATAGTAGTTTATTTGGAATTAATACGCCCCATCATCCAGTGGTTGTTTGGATATGCACAATAATTTCATTTGCTATGATTTCCTGGCTAGCTATAAGCAGTATTATGCAAGTTAACAATAAGATGAAAGAAATTGATAATGAATCTATTATTTAAATTATTTGTATTCTCATTATTATCATTATTGATAGGAAAGCCAATTATTCCATCTGGAGAAGAGAAATCTGTGTTACTTATGAATATTAATAATAATAAAAAAAACTATATATATTATGAATTAGATAAAACTGGTTTAGAATATTCAGAAATAATTGGACAATTTTCTGAAGAAGATTCTGTCAGAATAAAATTTTATATCAGAGAAATAATATCTAAGAATAAAGATCAAAAACAAAGTTTTAAAATTGACTTAACTCTGAATGGACAAACTAAGGAATTATCCTATAGGAATAAGGGCAACAGTAAGCATAGCCTTAAGGATAGACCTGGTTGGTCAGTCACAGAACCAGGTATTTGGTTTGTTGATGTTATGTACAGTGATATAAACACATTATCAGTTAGTAGAGCTAAACGATCTAAAGATAAATTGATTATTAGATCAGTTGTTCAAACAATTAATAGAAGAAATCATATTGCAAGGACCTTAGGAACTATTAATGTAGAGACAATGAATAGAATAGATACTAAAAGTCAGAAAAGTGGGAAGTTGCTATCTAGGAAATGGTATAAGCTGTCTCGTGATCCTAGTGAATTACAATTTGAGGTTATAGGACCCACCTCCATCAGAATTTTCAGTAGAATTGCTAATCCCTCACATAATTCTAAAAATAATGATTATTCATTGTTTATTAAGGAAGATGGTCTTGATATGGGGACGTTTTATTTTGCCACAGAGCTATCTTCTTTAAGCAATCTACAAAATACTGGAGAGAAGATTAGTAAGTGGCGGACATGCTGGATTAATGTCCCTAATGGAAAACACTATTATACAATCAGCAGGGGAGTTTTTCCAAGTAAAGAAC
>Ga0114996_10003767_pt1 | contig 18577 bp, 14 predicted proteins | sample ArcticOcean_MG_C_4_FD_87039 | JGI IMG/M metagenome (GOLD analysis project Ga0114996, IMG submission 87039) | Marine microbial communities from western Arctic Ocean - ArcticOcean_MG_CB4_134 | ecosystem: Environmental > Aquatic > Marine > Oceanic | place: Arctic Ocean: Canada Basin | collected...
CCGTGGGACTTCGCGGCAGGATGGGTGATCGTCGAAGAGGCCGGTGGCGTGTTGGGCCGGGTCGAGGGGGGCGGACTACAACTCTCCCCCGGAACCGTCATCGGGGCCAACTCGCCAGCCATGAAGGAGGAGCTTCACGCGCTGCTCGGGTAGCCCGTGGACTCGAACGTATGGGCTCGGACCAACCCGAGCCCATACGCCGGCCCTCATCTTGGTGCGGACCACCAGCTCCGCGAGCCGTTCCCTATTTCGCCTTCGCGGCGATCTCGATGGTGCGGCTCTTCGCCTCGGGAGCCTTCGGCAACCGAACGGTGAGGACTCCGCTGTCAAACTCCGCCTCGATCGCATCGGCCTGCACTGACCGCGGAAGGGTGAAGTTCCGGTGGAAGCTCCCATACCGGCGCTCCGAGACGTGGTACCTGTGCCCCTCGTCTCCCTCCTCGCGCTCCTCCCGCTTCTCCCCGCGGATGGTTAGGATATTGTTCTCTATATCGACGTTGACATCCTCTTCACGCATTCCCGGGAGTTCTGCGGTAAGCAGTAGCTCGTCGGCACTCTCTTCCACGTTGACGGCAGGAATCCAGTTACCGTTCAACTCTGGTTTATCCCAGGCGTTGCCGAAAACGCGGGACAGGCGGTTGGAAAACAGGTCGAGTTCGGGCCACGACGCGAAGGTGGATCTGGGCGTATATCTCACGAGTGCCATCGGATCGCTCCTTGAATTGGTTGGTTAGGCCTGACTCTTGCTCTGCCGACCTATCACAGGGGTAGAGCTCGATCAAGAATTTGGGATGTTCGATCGCACCCGAACTCCCGGCGACCAGAGGTGCATGAGCCGTGCCATGATGGAAGCGATATAATCTGTCAAGTAGGCATGTGACAACAACTTACGTAGGTGTTAAGGTGTCTAAATGGCGCCTTGCCCGATCGGAAGTCTGTCGTTTTGGCATATGCCGCAGCAACCTGAAGCATATGCCGCGGTAAGCTGATATAGCGGTAAGCTGCTGAAGAGGAGAGAGAGGAAGTTGGACGATCGTGTTGATGTTGGAGTGCTCGGAGCCACGGGCGCTGTGGGCCAGAGGCTCATCCAGCACTTGGAGGACCACCCTTGGTTTCGCCTGGCCGAGGTATGTGGTTCCGAAGCCTCGGTGGGAAAAACCCTCGCTGAACGTATAGGGGCAGGCGCAGACCGGTTTTCTTCGGCGACGGGGGGGCTCGAGCTTCAAGCTCTCGACGGCCCTTGGACCTCGTCCATCCTGCTCTCGGCATTGCCGTCCGAAGCGGCCCAGAAGTCGGAAGTCCAACTGGCGGAGGCCGGCCACCTGGTGGTGAGCAACGCCTCGTCGCATCGGATGGGAGAGTTGGTCCCACTGCTCATCCCGGAGGTCAACGGTCACCACCTCGATCTCGTCGCCCACCAGCCGTGGAAGGGTGCTCTGGTTACAAACCCCAACTGTGCCGCTGTGGGGCTCGTCGTTGCTTTGGCCCCGCTCCACGAGACCTTCGGAATCGAGAGCGTGGTCACCACGTCGTTCCAGGCGATCTCCGGAGCGGGTCTCCCCGGCCCTCCCGCCTCGAGCCTGGTGGACAACGTGATCCCCTTCATCGGTGGAGAGGAGCACAAGCTCACCTGTGAGCCGCAGAAGATTCTCGGGACGGTCACACCGGAAGGCGTGGAACCAGCGGCCTTCCCGGTGAGCGCATCTTGCACCAGGGTGCCCGTGTTGGACGGCCATCTGCTCGCCGTGTCGGTGGCCCTGACGGGCAAGCCATCGGTGGAGGACGTGACCGCAGCCTGCAAAGAATACCGAGGCTCGGATGCCTGTAGGGATCTTCCCAGCGCGCCCGAGCACGTGTTACAGGTCTTGGCCGCCGAGGACCGCCCCCAGCCGCGTCTCGACCGCGACCTGGGCCAGGGAATGACCGTGTCGGTCGGCCGTATCCGACCCTGTGAGGTCTTGGATTCCAAGTTTTTCGTGCTGAGTCACAACCTGGTCCGTGGTGCGGCCGGGGCCGCGCTCCTCAATGCGGAGCTCTGCCACGCCCAGGGGGTCCTCGGGAGCGGATGATGACGGATCGACCGCACCTCACCGAAGTCTGTGCCACCACGGGGCCCGGTGACTTCGAAGCTCACAGGTCGCCAGACGGCGTCACAGTAGCGACGCCGTGCGTCCATAAGTTCGGTGGTACCTCAGTGGACGGAGCCGAGAGGCTCAAGGCCCTCGCAGCGATCATTCGTGATCAAGGGGACTGTTCCGTCGTCGTTGTGTCCGCCATGGCCGGCGTCAGCAGCGAGCTAAGCCAGCTGGTGAACGCTGCGACGATCGAGGGAGATGCGCCCGAGTTGCCCGATCCGTCGACGACTCTGGCAGCGATGAAGCAGAGGCATCTCGACGCTCTCCAGGAAATCGTGAAGGAAGAGGCTGCCCACGGCTCCGTGGCGGCGCGCATCGATGAGATCTTCGATGAGGCCACCCGACTTGTCGGCCAAGGCCCCGGCGGAGGGGCCGAACGTTTCGGGGACCAGCTCATGGCCGTCGGTGAAGACCTAGCGGCAGAGCTGACCGTGGCCGCCCTCGAAGCCGAAGGGATTCCAGCAACTGTCCTGGACGCACGGGACATTATTTGGACGAATTCGGACTTCGGCGCGGCAGTGCCAGACCTAGAGTCCATCCGGAAGCTGGCCCCCGCCAGCATCCTTCCCCTCGTGGAAGACGGTCGGGTGCCGGTGATTCAGGGATTCATCGGAAGCGAAGCCGGCGGGGCGACGACCACGCTCGGACGGGGCGGATCCGACTTCACGGCAACTCTGTTGGGTGCGGCCTTGGGTTCCCCCCAGGTGGTGCTTTGGACCGACGTGGACGGCATCCACTCGGCAGACCCAAGCTTGGTCCGAGAATCCAGGGTGGTCTCGGATGTCGGGTCGGAGGAGGCGGTCGAGCTCTCCTATTTCGGGGCACGTGTCATTCACCCGGCTGCGGCCAAGCACGCCATCGTGAGCGCCCTGCCGCTCCGGATCAAGAATTCATTCGCACCCGAGCGGCCGGGCACGTTGATCCACTCCGATCGGGGCGCGGCGGCGGCCTTCGCGGCCGTCGCGCACAAGACGGACGTGGCGCTCATCCGGGTGAGGGCGTTCCCGACGGCGTTGGCACATGGATTTTTGGCGAGGGTCTTCGGTGTCTTGGGACGCCACAGTGTGCCCGTCGATCTGGTAGCCACCTCACATAGCAGTACCGCGTTTACCGTTGACTATGACGAGGATCTGAGTGCAGTCCGCCGTGCCCTGTCGGTCTTCTCGGAGGTCGACGTGTTGAAGGACGTAGCCACGGTCACCGTGGTCGGGCGAGGCATGCTCAGAGAGCCTGGGATGGATGCCCTCGTCTTCTGGGCAGTGGAGAAGACACCGGTCTATCTGATCTCCCAGGCGTCCGACGTCAGCATCAGCTTTGTTGTCGATGAGGCCGAGGCTCCCGAGCTGGTGCGCAGGCTCCATCTCTCCCTCATCGAGTTGAAGGAAGGGGCACGGGAGGAAGAGGCGCAGGAAGAAGAGGCCTCGACTGGAAAAGAAGGGGATCGGCGATGAAACTGGCGCTGGTGGGATACGGTAAAATGGGTCGTGCCGTCGAGAGCGTGGCGATGGAAAGAGGCCACGAGGTGGTCGCCAGGATCGATCCCACATTGGACACACGCGAGATCGGCGCCGCAACGTTGGGAGGGGCCGACGTGGCCATCGAGTTCACCGTTCCGGGTGTCGCCGTGGACAATATTGCAGCACTCGCGGCCGCCGGTGTGGATGCGGTGGTGGGGACGACGGGATGGCATGAACGCCTGGACGAGGTGGCTACGGCCGTGAACGCCGCCGGGACCGGGATGGTCCATGCGACCAATTTTTCACTCGGCGTAAACCTTTTCTTGCGCTTGGCCCGAATGGCCGCAAAAATGGCCGACGCCCTGAGCGAGTACGACGTCCACATCCGTGAAGCCCACCATCGGCATAAGATCGACCATCCGAGTGGAACGGCCATCACCCTCGCGGATATCTTGATTGAGGAGCTGGCCCGGAAGGAGAGTTGGTCGGCCACCCTACCGGACAGTGCGCCGCATCCCCAGGTTCTTTATGTGGCAAGTGAGCGGGTCGGGGAAACGGCGGGATCGCACATCGTCGGCCTGGAGGGACCCGACGATCGGATCGAGCTACGCCACGAGGCCCGGACCCGAGCGGGGTTTGCGAGGGGCGCGGTCGCCGCGGCGGAGTGGATTCGAGGGAGGTCGGGCGTTTTTACTTTGGACGACATGTTGGCTGAAACATTCACATCTTGACCGAACCGTGCACATCTTAACGCAGGGGCCTGTTGGGGGCCTCTAATCCGTTACGAACATGGAAAACACACAGTTTTCAGGCACTGGCGTGGCCCTGGTCACCCCCTTCCGCGACGATGGGTCCATAGACGCGGAAGCCCTCCGAAAACACGTGGAATGCCAGATCGAGAACGGTGTGGGCATCATGGTTCCCGGCGGCACCACGGGGGAGGGCGTAACACTCTCGGCGGACGAACAATTATTCTTGATCCGTACCACCGTCGAGGCCACACAGGGGAGGGCATCGGTCCTCGCCGGAGCCGGTGGAAGTGATACGGCCGAGGTCGTCCGAAAAGCTCGGGCGGCGCGCGAGGCGGGCGCGGACGGCATTCTCTCGGTCAGTCCTGCATACAACAAACCCACGCAGCGCGGGCTCATCGAGCACTATCGTGCGGTCGCGGGTGCTGTGGACTGTCCTGTGATCATCTACAACGTGCCGGGTCGAACGGCGTCCAACGTCTTGCCTGAAACCGTGCTTACTCTGGCGGAGATTGGGAACATCGCTGGCGTGAAGGAGGCCTCGGGTGATGTCGATCAGGTTATGACGCTTATCCGGGCACGCCCAGAGGGGTTCACCATACTTTCAGGCGATGACGGGCTCACATTTCCGCTGCTCGCGGCAGGGGCCGACGGCGTGATTTCGGTAGTGGCGAACCTGGCGCCTGCTCTGATGTCACAGATGGTGGCGAGCGCGCTTAGCGGCGACTACGAGGGAGCTCGGGAGTTGCACTACCGGCTGCTGCCGTTGATGCGCGCCCTCTTCATCGAAACGAATCCGATCCCGGTAAAGGCCGCCCTCGAGATCATGGGGCGTGGGAAAGCCCATTATCGCCTGCCGCTCGTTCGGCCGACCTCCGAGGTGGAGGACTTCCTGCGGAGTACCCTTACCGACGCGGGTCTGCTTGAAGCGGACCGCTCGACGTGAGCCGAGCAGGAGTGGGTAGCGAATCCGGGACCGACGGAGCCACAGGTGGCCGAGGAGGTCCGGGTAGCGAGGGGAATCAGGGGCAGGAAAATCTGGAGGAGCTCGAGGTTCAAATCCTTCGCTGCTCCCAGGAGGAGCAAGACACGGCTTCGGATGAAGCAGAGACCGCTGTCGCAGCCCTCATGGACGCCCTCACTCGGGGCGCGGTGCGCGCGGCGCGGAGAGTCGGTGACGAATGGCAGGCCGTCGAGTGGGTCAAGACCGGTATCCTTCTGGCGTTTCGTATTGGCCGGGTCCGCGAGTTTCCGGCCGCTCCAGCCCCCTTCTTCGACAAAGACACATTACCTCTGCGGGAAACCAAAGGCGTCGAAGACAACATTCGTCTCGTTCCGGGCGGTACGTCGGTCCGGTCCGGTGCCTTCCTGGGCAAGAACGTGATTATCATGCCCCCGGCGTTCGTAAACGTCGGAGCATATGTGGGCCAGGGTACGATGATCGACTCCCACGCCTTGGTGGGATCATGCGCCCAGGTGGGCCAGCGTGTGCATCTGAGCGCCGGGGCCCAACTCGGTGGCGTCCTGGAACCGGTCGGGCTCCGCCCCGTGATCGTGGAGGACGACGTAATGATCGGCGGTAACGTGGGCGTCTTCGAGGGGACCCTGGTGGGAGAGCGAGCGGTGCTGGCGCCGGGCGTCCAACTCACGTCATCGACCACGGTGTACGACCTGGTACGCGAGGAAACCCACCGCGCCGCTCCCGGACGACCCCTCACGATCCCGGATGGGGCCGTGGTGGTGCCCGGCGCTCGCAAGTCATCGGGACCATTCGCCGATGAACACGGGATCCATTTGTACGCCCCGATCATCGTGAAATACCGCGACGCTTCGACGGACGCCGCCACGGCGCTCGAAGAGGCGCTCCGCTGAGCACAGAAACCTCCTCCCTGACTGACCATGCGTAGAAACCTCCTCCACATCGGCGCGGCGAACCTCAAGTACGAGATCCGCGAGATCGTTGTCGCGGCCCACGAGCTCGAACGTTTGGGCCTCGAGCTCACCTGGGAGAACATCGGAGATCCGGTGCAGAAAGGAGAAGTCCCTCCCCAGTGGATCCGCGACACGATTTCGGACCTGGTGCATGAGGCGCCGACCTGGGCCTACTGCGACACGCAGGGTGTGGCCGAGACACGAGAATTCATCGCAGAGGAAGTCAATCAGCGCGACGGAGTCCGTGTTTCTCCAGACGAAATCATGTTCTTCAACGGCCTCGGCGACGCCGTGGCCAAGGTGTACGGCTTCCTCAACCGTGAGGCCCGCATCCTGGGTCCTTCGCCCGCGTACAGCACACACTCTTCGGCCGAAGCGGCACACTCCGGATACGGCCACGTCACCTACGACCTCGACCCCTACAACGGGTGGATGCCGGATGTCGATGACATCCGGCAGAAGGTCCGATACAACGATTCCATCGCCGGCATTCTACTACTCACGCCGGACAACCCGACCGGGGCGGTCTACCCTCGCGAGATTGTGGAGAAAATCGCGGCCATCGCCCATGAAAACGATGTATTCTTGATCGCGGACGAGATTTACGCCAACATCGTGTACAACGGCTCGGGCCGCCTCTCGATGAGCGAGTGGATCGGAGACGTCCCCGGTATCGCGATGCGGGGAATCAGCAAGGAAGTCCCATGGCCCGGTGCGCGCTGTGGCTGGCTGGAGATCCTCAACAAGGGCAAGGACAGCAACTTCGCTCACTACGTAGACAGCCTGCTCGCTGCGAAACGGCTAGAAGTATCCTCCACGACACTCCCGCAGATGGCGATCCCTCGCATCATGGGAGACCCACGGTACCCAGGGCATCTCGACGAGCGGGCGCAACGGTTCTCCGAGAGGGCTGACGAGATGAGTGGCGTATTCTCCGGTTGCGAGCACATCATCGCGAACAAGCCGGCGGGGGCGTTCTACTACACGATCATGTTCAAGGATGGGCTCCTCGACGACAGTCAGTCTCTTCCCATCGAGAATCCGAAGATCAGAGAGACCATCGAGCGGATGACGCAGGGTGTCGAGCCCGATAAGCGCTTCGTCTACTACCTGATGGGAGCCACCGGTATCGTGGTGGTCCCGCTCACGGGCTTCCAGTGCGCACACCACGGGTTCCGCGCCACGCTCCTCGAAACCGATGACAACAAGCGGGCGTGGATCCTGAAGTCGCTTCGCGACACGATCGACCAATATGTGGCTAGTTAGGGACCCGCCGACCCGTCACTCTGGTCCGCCAAGCCCATCGCCAGCGAGCAGGCTCCCCTCGCCCCGTCCAATGCACGGTCTTGATGTCGGCAAGGTAGTCCTTCGATGGCCCGGATCACTCGGAGCCGAAGTGGCCGCTCCTCTTTGAGCAGCCCACCGGCGAGGGCGACCTCAGGAGTGGCTGGCCAGGGCTCTAGGCGCCGCATGAGGGTCCGGACATGCCCAACGAGCTGGTCCACTGCCTTCTCGAGGATGGCCAACGCGGCTTGGTCCCCGGCTTCCGCCACCTCGCAGATCAGTGGAACCAGGGAAGCCACGTCAGCCTTCCGCGCCGTCGCCGTCCACTTGATCAGGGCTGCGGGCCCGGTCACCCCTAAAACCTTCAGGACCGGATCCCGAAGATCGGTGGAAATACCACGGCCGTCCTCGCCCCGAGCGAGGGCTCGCAGGGCGGACATCCCGATCCGATAGCCACTTCCCTCATCCCCCAAGTGCAGGCCCCACCCCCCGACTCGAAGGCGGGAGCCGTCGGCTCCTCTGCCCAGCGCGATGGATCCTGTGCCCGAGAGCAGCAAAATTCCCGGACCGGACGGGAACGCATCGTGAAAGGTCGCCTCGGCGTCAGCACCTACCGACGTACAAGAGGATAACCCCGCCTCCCGAAGCGCTGTTTCCACAAGACCCCTGGCTGGCTCGGTACCGGCACCCGCGATCCCGGCCCAGAGACCCGCCACCGGCAAATCCGCCCCGCCTATCGACGCAACCTCACGACACAGGTCCGTGATCACCCCAATGGTTGCGTTCGGGTTCGCTGGATCGACGAGCGTCGGCGGACCTTCTGCGCGTGCGCATTCACGGCCCGCTCCGTCGACCAATGCCACCCGGGTGCGAGTTCCTCCCCCGTCGACACCCAAAAAGAAGCTCACGCCACGATCAGGGCGACGGAGACGTGCCGGCGAGGTCTGATCGGGAAGGTGTCGTGCCCCGCCCTAGCACCCAGCCTACAGCCGTGGTGACAGCCGTGCCGATCGGGACGAACCAAGGCCACGCGACATCCGCACGAGCAAACCACCAAATAGCAGCGACGACGGCGATGCCCGCAATCATCCCCACGATGGCACTGCGTTGGTCGGCCCTCCGTGAGCGAACCGCCAGAACGAACGTCCCCAGCAGCCCTCCGTAGACCATGGAAGCGATGGCTAACGCCACTTCTACGGCCGTGTTCCCCTCGCTGAGAGGGATGAACAACACACCCCCGCCCACAAGAAGCGTGGCCCACACGACTGTGAACAGCTTCCCAGCTCGGAGCGTGCGGGCTTCATCGTCCTCGGCCCCGGCCAGAGGAGCCCAAAAATCGTAGGCTGTGGCCGACGCTAGCGAGTTGATCGACGACGAGAGAGACGACATCGCAGCGGCGAAAACCCCGGCGATGAGGAGCCCGCTGATCCCTGGAGGAAGCTCCTCTACCACAAACCGGGCAAAAATCTCGTCGCTGGTGCCGAAGGTTCTGCCTTCGTAGTACGCCCACAGGCCGAGACCCACCATCAGAAACACCAGAAACTGACCGATCACTACGACGCCGCTTCCCACCAGCGCCTTCTTGCTGGCCGTAAGATCCCGACAGGTGAGCAGGCGTTGGACGATGAGTTGATCGGTCCCATGCGACGCCATCGTGAGGAAGCCACCCCCGATCACGCCCGCCCACAGCGTATACGGAACGGCGAAGTCGAATGACAGGTCCAGGACCGCCAACTTCCCGGCTTCACCCGCGCTGCTCAGAATACCCGCCCAACCATCCGGCGTGAGTACCTGGAGCGCAGCCATCGCCACAAGAGCGCCCACGAGGTACAGGCCCATTTGAAGGGCATCCACCCAGACGACCGCCTTGATTCCCCCGAAATAGGTATACACGAGTGTTACCGCCCCGATCACGACGATCGACACCGGATAATCCCACCCCGTGACCAGGGCCAGCGGGATTGCGGTGGCAAAAAGCCTCACCGAGTCGGCCAGTAACCGTGTGACCATGAAGACCGCCGAGGCGAACCGTCGGGCTCGTTGCCCAAAACGTTCTTCGAGAAGCGCGTAGGCGGTGCTCAAGTCGCCACGGTAGTAGGCCGGCAACAGGAACATCGACACGACCACGCGGCCAACCAGATACCCGAACGTCAATTGGAGAAACCCGAGCGTACCAAGGTACGAAACACCGGGGATGCTCAAGAAGGTGAGGGTACTCGTCTCGGTGGCGACCACGGACAGCATCACCGCCACCCACGGCAGCTCCCGGTTTCCGAGAAAGTAGTCCTGCCCACCGGTCTGCCCACGCCCCAGCCATGCCCCCCATGCCGTGACCCCAGCGAGGTACACCAGGAGTACGCCGAAGTCGAGTGGGGTAAAAGCGTTCAGGCGCGCCCCCCGAAGCTCGACGGGTCGGGACGTCCAGTGGGCTCAACGTCCACGGAGCGAAACCTCCATGTCGGTGATTGCCCGGGCCGCGCCATCGTGGATCGCGCGGCGGAGGGGTACGTGTTTTTCGTTGTCCCTCGTGGGATTCACCCGGTTGGTCAATAACACGACGAACAAGTCGAGTTCAGGATCGATCCAGATCGAGGTTCCGGTGAAACCGGTGTGCCCGAACGCAGCAGGTGTGAAGTAGTCGCCGGCCGAGGATCGATCGCCCGGCGTGTCCCAGCCCAATGTGCGTGAGGCTTGCGAATCGAAACGCCTCGTGAACGCCGCCACGGTCTCTTGGGACACCAGTCGCACGGGACCCGCAACGCCGCCGGCGCAGATTCTCTCGCCGCCACTATCGGAGTCCTCCCGCTCACATCCGGTCACACGCCCCCCATCGAGCAGCGTCTGCGCCAGGACCGCCAGGTCTGTGACAGTGGAGAAAAGGCCCGCATGCCCCGCGACCCCACCTATCGCGTACGCATTCTCGTCGTGGACGACCCCGTGCACATGTGTGTTCCGGAAGACCGTGTCGACCTCCGTCGGAGCGATCCGGCCCCTGAGTGCCCTGGCAGGCCGAAATCCCGTATCGTGCATCCGGAGGCGGTCCCAGACTCTCTCTCGGAGAAATTCATCGAGCCCCCGGCCGCTCACGCTCTCAATGATAAAAGCCAAGGTCATGAAGCCGATGTCCGAATAGACGGTTTGAGTACCGGGCTGATAGTCCAGCTCCAACTGGCCGATGGCGCTCACAAAGGCGGCTTTGCCCTCCATCTCGAGATAGAACGTTCGAAACGGGGGCAGGCCGGCCCGGTGTAACAGGAGATGGCGGACCGTCACGCTCTCTTTGGCCGGATCCCCCCCTCCCCACCACGGAAGATAATCGACCACGGGTGCATCCAGATCCAGACGCCCTTCATCGACCAGGATCATGGCTGCTGTGGTGGTTCCCACCACCTTGGTGAGCGATGCGATATCGTAGATCGAACTGGGGTTGGCAGGGCCGGCAGTCTCGGCCCAATCCAGCTTCCCGTAGCCCCGGAGACGCACGAACCGACCGTGCCGCGCGATGGCCAGTACCGCCCCCGGCGCCACCGAGTCCGCCAGCGCTTCGGCCACGAGGACGTCGATTTCCGCGAGGCGCTCGGCGTCCATCCCTACGCTCGGCGGATCGACCTCGACCAAGGATGGATTCACGTCGACTGGATCCGGCAGCGCCGAGCGTGATAGTCCGTCACCGATTCCGTGGAAGGGCGGAATGGACACCGGGAGGTGGCCACTGATGGCCACCTGGCCAAAAAGCGCCCTCACCGCAGCGCTTTGTGAAACCTCGTGCCCTCCCCAAGCAATCAGATACCCGGGTGAATCCGGCAAAGCCGTCAACAGATAAGGATTGCCGAAGGAGATCACCATCATCGGACGCTCCGCGCCCACCGTCGCGATAAAGTCCGCCATGTCGTCGGACACCGAGACCTCCCCCGTCCCAGACCTCGGGGGCGCATACACGCTCACGATCACGAGATCGGCTTCCGCGGCGACAGCCTTGAGCGAGTCGTAGACCTCCGCCGATGTTTCGGTGCCGACCCTCCGCCGGTTCGCCGACTCGACTCTGCTGGCGAGGGCGGGATCGAACGTGGTGCCGGCGATCAGATTGTCCGTGCGGGCGTATGTCAGGCTGAAGACGCTCTTCGTCCTGCTTGAATCCACGGGCAGGACGGCGTCCCGATCCCGGAGAAGTGTGATGGATCGGGTCGCGACCGTGTCCGCGAAAGCCAAATGGTCCGCCGCCCCCACCACCTCGTCCACAGCGTCCAAATCGACCATCCGTCCAAGGTGCAGCCCTGCTCGAGCCTTGGTCTCGAGGACCCGATGTGCCGACGCACGAATCCGTGCCGGTTCGAGCCGCCCTTCGTCCACCGCGGTCATCACGGCATCGATAGACTCCGTCACATCGGTCGGCATCAGAAGCACGTCACTGCCAGCCTCGATAGCCATTACGGCCACCTCTGCCGAGCCGTACCGGTCCGAGAGAGCGCCCATCACGAGTGCGTCCGTGAAGAGTAGCCCGTCGAACCCCATGTCGTCCCGCAGTAGGTCGGTCATGAATCGCGCATCCAGCGTGGCAGGCGCAGCCTCCAATCCTTGCACCCCGGACACGACGACGTGGGCGGTCATGACGGCGTCCACGCCCTGGTCGACTGCCTTCCGGAAGGGCACGAGCTCCAACGAGTTGAGCCGATCCATATCGGCCGGTACCACCGGGAGATCGACGTGCGAATCCGTCTGGGTATCGCCGTGCCCGGGGAAGTGCTTGGCCGTCGCTAGGATTCCACCTTCGTGAGAACCTTCGATGAAGGCCGCTCCGAGGCGCGCTACGGTCTCTGGGTCCTCGCCGAAGGAACGTGTGTTGATCACCGGATTTTCTGGATTCGAGTTCACGTCCAAAACCGGCGCGAAATTGAGATGAAGCCCTACCGCCTTCGCCTCCAACGCCGTAATTCGGCCGTACTCCCGAGCAAAACGTTCATCACCAATGGCCCCGAACGCCATCGTGGGAGGGAAGCTCGTTCCGCCACCTTGCGGAAGGAGCGACGGCAAAGCGTACGAATGGTTGATCCGCATGCCGGGCCCGCCGTTTTCGAAATCGGACGTCACCAACAGGGGGATCCTGGACCGGGCCTGTAGCTCGTTGAGCTTCGCCGCATACGAATGCGGGAGCCCGATCGACAGATAGAGGCCGCCGATCTCGTCGTCCTCCACCCACCCCGCCCATTCCTGGAACTCGGCGCTACTGGTCGACGCGTATGATCCGGGCAGCCACTGGATTACGAGTTGGGCCACCTGTTGCCGGAGGGTCAGCGAAGACAAGGTCTCTTCGACCCACCGCCAGGCGTCTGGACCCAACGGGGCTCTGCCGGGAGTGACCGGACCGGCAACCCCATAAGACGCCCCACCGAGTTCGGCTGAGCCACCCACCGGCGGAGCGATCGGCGTGCCCACTGGCGTCCTAACCCCACCACACCCACTCGACCACAGCACTGTCAGGACCGCCGCACAAGCGAACGTCCTATCTCCCACTGGCACTCACCTGGAGAGGGATCTGGATGCCGTCACCCACGGCAAATAATGGCTCCATTCCAGTGGGGCTCCGGCCGCTGATCGGGATCGCCCCAAACAGCGCGTCCGCCGCCGCCTGCTGGCTGACCTGTGCCGAGCTCCACGCCAACAGATAGGCCTGAGCATCGGGGAACAGCGAGATCAAGTACGGATTCCCGAACGAGATCACGACGTGGGTGACCCTCCTTCTGGCCAGCTCGTTTACTAGCTCCACGGTGGCGTCGGGAAGCTCGACCCGGCCGGCGAAGTTCGTGTAGACCGATACGACCACCAGGTCAGACCGCCCTGCCCGACTCAGGAGATCCTCATATGCCTCCGTATTCGTTCCCTCATCCACCGATCTGGACACAAGCCGCGGATAGGTGTCACGCAGGCGTGCGTCGAAATACCGCCCCGAGAGGACGTCCCCGGGGTTACGAAAGCTCACGGACATTACGCGGGCCCTGCGAGTCCCCAGGAGAGGCAACAGGTCGCGCTCGTTCCGGATCAGTGTGATCGAGCGTTCAGCAACCTCGCGGGCCATCTCCATGTGCTCGGGCAGACCCACGACGCGTGGAATCATCTCAATCGGTACTGTGCGCTCTTCGGCAAGGCCCAAGTCCTCCTTGAGCCGAAGCAGTCGGCCAACCGATTCATCGAGACGGGCCTCAGTCAGCCGCCCCTCATCGATCGCTCTGACGATCGCGTCGATGGACTGCTTCACGTCTCGCGGCATGAGAATGACATCCGCTCCCGCCAGCAAGGCGCGGACCGCAGCCTCGCCCCGGGGAAAGAGCCGGTCAACGGCAACCATGTCCATCGCATCGGTAAAGATGATCCCGTCGAATCCCAGGTCGTTCCGGAGTAGGCCGGTGAGCACCGGCTCGGACAGAGTCGCCGGTATCGTCTCGCCGCTGAGCTCCGGCACCGCGATATGCGCCGTCATGATTCCTTGTACGCCTGCGGCGATGGCCGCCCGGAAGGGCACCAACTCGATGGCCTCGAGGCGCGCACGCCCGACCCGGATTACGGGCAAATCCAGGTGAGAGTCGGTCTCCGTATCTCCGTGTCCCGGGAAATGTTTACCGGTTGCCACGGCGCCATAATCCTGAAGGCCCCGCAGCAACGCCACGCCCAAGTCCGCGACCGCATCCGGATCTTCGCCGAAGGAGCGAATGTTGATGATCGGGTTTTCGGGGTTGTTGTTGATGTCCAGGACCGGAGCAAACGGGACGTGGACGCCCATGGCGCGGGCCTCCAGCGCTGTGATTCTCCCCAGTTCGTACGCTAGCCTGAGATCGCCCGCTGCGCCGAATGCCATCAGCGACGGGAACGTGGTCGCCCCACCCAGCGCGATGTTCGTCGGGATATGAACCGCTCCTCTGAAGCGGAATCCCGCCCCCGTCTCCAGGTCTGCGGCCACCAAGAGGGGAAACTTGGAATGTCGCTGCAGGTCGTTGAGCTTGACCGCCACCTCGCTCGGGGATCCCACTGACATGATCACCCCACCGACATGCTCCTGCTCGATGACATTTACGATGCGGTCGTGCGTCTCACTGCCCTCGGGTGCGAAATTACCAAGCACGAAGGGCATCATCAGATGCCCGACCTTCTCGCGGAGTGTCATCCGGGCGAGCGTGCTTTGCGCCCAGGTAAGAGGGGCGGGCCTAGTCGACGGCGCGACGGGCCCGGAAGCCGCCACAGGCTCCGGGTCCAGCGTGGTGGACGTCGATGGGTCAGCTTCCGCTTGCACGGGAGACGCCGGCGGAGGGGCCGACACGGTGACGGGAGCCTGCCCGGAGCACGCCGAAAACAGCAGCGCTAGGATCCAGAAGCTTCCCGCAGGGTTACTCAGGGAGAGTCGGGGAACGCTCTGGGTTGTCATCGAGTGAGCTCAAAGACCTCTGCGTATATGCGGAACACGGCCCAAATGCCTTTCGGAGTGCAAGTTATGAATTTGTGGAGGGTGCCACAATCCTGTTCCATTTTGCTTCTCTTCGCTTGCTTCCGGCCGGACACACAACCCGATCCTTCCTTATACCAGGATAACAGCAACGGGTTCGACGTGATTCGCCCAGGGATTGAAGTCCTCCTGGAGGACTCGCTCCATCTGGTGGCGGGACACAGGGTCGGGCTGATCACGAATCAGACCGGCGTGGACACCTCGGGTCGCTCCTCGATCGATCGGATCTACGAACATCCGTCCGTGGAACTCGTGGCCCTCTTCGCACCCGAACACGGAATCAGAGGCACGGCCGACCCGGGAGAAACGATCTCGGACGACGTTGATGTCGGGACGGGAGTGCCGATCCATTCGTTGTACGGGGCGGTGCGCAGTCCAACGCCGGAGATGCTCGACGGAATCGAGGTCCTCCTGGTGGACTATCAGGATATCGGCGCCCGCTACTGGACCTACGTATCCACGATGACCCTGGCCATGGAGGCGGCCGCCGAACGGGGGATTGTTGTGGTCATACTCGACCGCCCGAATCCGATCGGCGGCGCCGTGCAGGGCAACATCCTCGATCCTGCGTTCGCCACATTCGTGGGCAGGTATCCCCTGGCGATGCGCCACGGCATGACGCTCGGAGAACTGGCCCGATATTACCAGGGCGAATTCGGAATCGGTGGGGAGCTTCATGTCGCCCCTGTCGACGGATGGCGTCGGGGCGTTCCCTTCACCGAGACCGGGCTGCCGTGGATCCAGCCGTCTCCCAGCATGCCCGACATCGAGAGCGCCACACACTACCCCGGGACATGCCTCTTCGAGGGCACCCTTCTTTCCGTGGCGAGGGGCACCGCGGCGCCCTTCCAGCAGATCGGTGCGCCTTGGTTGGACGGCGAGGCCCTCGCCGAAGCCATGAACGGCTACGGACTGCCCGGAGTTCGCTTCGAGCCGGTCAGGTTCGTCCCGAACGCGCCCTCCGATGGAAAGTTCGACGGTGTGGAGGTGCAGGGGGTCCGTCTGGTGGCCACATCGCCGGAGTACGATCCCACCCACGCGGCGGTCGCGCTTCTGGTGGAGACGCGCCGTATGTCCGGTAACCAGTGGGGATGGCTTCAGTCTCATTTCGATCGCCTCGCGGGGACCGATGGTCTGCGGCAGGCGATCGATGCTGGAGCCGGGCTCGATCAATTCCGCAATGGATGGCGGGACGAGCTGGAGGCCTTCAAGAGGGTTCGCGAGCAGTATTTGATCTATCCGTGACCTCTGGCGGAAAAGACCCTGCTACGCCTGAGTTCCCGCTTTGAACGCCCCGTAAAGCGCCTTGGCCACCGGTCCTACCTTGCCACTCCCGACCGGCTGGTCGTCGAGTCGAACGGTGGGCCGTACCTCGGTGGTCGTGCCGGTAAAAAAAATCTCGTCTGCCGCGCGCATCTCCTCCAGGGACACCGGCCTTTCCTCTACCTGAATGCCCTGCTCCCGGGCCAGTTCAATCACATATTCGCGAGCGACCCCCTGCAGGATCTGGTGCGTGGCGGGATGTGTCGTCACCACACCATCAAAAACCGCGAATACGTTGTTGTGGGAGCCCTCGAGCGCGACGCCATCCCTCACTAAAAGAGCGTCGGACACCCCCTGGTCCACGGCCGCTTGCTGGGCCAGGACGTTCGGTAGGAGACTGATCGACTTGATGTCGACTCGAGCCCAGCGGCGGTCGGGAACCGTTATGGCCTCGTAGCCCCGCTCCCAACGGGCCGATTCCGGCCGGTGGCAGACCTGGGCGAAGGCATACACCGTGGGCGGAGTTCCCTCAGGCGGAAAGTGGTGGGTTCTCGGTGCGGCCCCTCGGGTGATCTGGAGATAGACGATCGCGACATCTTCCACATCGAGGGTGTTGGCGGCGATCAGGCTTGCGTGCATCTCCGGTAGCTCTGCCAGATCGTATTCAATACGGAGGGCGTCGAGACCCTTTCGGAGCCGGCACATATGCTGCTCCATCCGGAAGAGTCGCCCCCGATACGCAGACGTCACCTCGTAAATGCCGTCCGACAGCAGAAATCCGCGGTCGTCCACCGAAATCGTCGCCCGATCCTTGGGCAAGTATTCGCCGTTCAGGTATACTGTGCTCATCGTATCCGGTTTTTTTTGGAAAGAAACTTGGTCCCAGAGGAATACTCGGGCCCTCACCTCGGCTCCCCCAGAGTTGGGGTCTGCAAAGGGCCGGGACGGTGTTTTTCTTGGGTGGGGGCTAGTCCAAGCCTCTAGTCGCTCTTCTCCAGCTTGTCGAACTCTTCGATGAGCGTCGCCTCATGAATGACCGACTCCTCGGGCGGTGGTGGTGTGGCAGGCCCGGCGGAGTCGGCGACGCCATCCAAGCCTTCGGCGGCCCCGGCGGCGTCCCCAGCTTCGTCATCCTCGTCACCTGACTCCAGTTGCCTGGGCGCCTCGCTCTCAGGCGCAGCGATCAATCCCATCTCCTGTTTCAACGCCATAAGACGGTCTTCGACGCCACCGCCCTCAGTGCCACTCTCCAGCGTCTTGAAGTCGTCTTCGAGTGTTCCGGGGCCGAGCGCCTCGTTGACCTCCTGGTGGGCCAAGCTCTCCCGCTCCTGCTCCTCGATCTTTTCGGCCATGCGGTTGAACGCGTCGAACGCCGAGGTGTTGGAAAGCCCCGACATCGTCTCATGGATCCGCCGCTGGGCTTGAGCCCGACGCTGCTTCGCCACGAGAAGATTCCTCTTCCGCTTGGCCTCTTCGATCTTGTCATTCAACTGGCGCAGCGAGCCCTTGAGCTTCTCCGTCTCCCCAGCCTGCGCCTTCCACGTCTCGTCGAGCGCGCTAGCACGTCCCTGGTGCTCCTGTTGCCTCACCAACGCCTGCTTCGCGAGGTCGTCCCGGCCCTCCTTCACGGCCAGCATGGCGCGGTGCTCCCATTGACGCATCTGCTTGACCTCGCTGTCGAGCGACGCACGGAGCTTCCGTTCATCCGCGATGGCCGCCGCCACCTCTCGCTTGGCCTTCGCCAACTGGTCCCGCATGTCCAGAATGATCTGGTTCAACATCTTCTCCGGGTTTTCAGCCCGGGAGATGAGATCGTTGATATTCGACTTGATAACCGTGGACAGCTTCGTGAAGATGCTCATCGCCTCAGTCCTCTCCTTCCGAACCGCCGTTGTCCGCCCCCGCGAGAACCTTGATTCGCCCGAGGTGACTCGACGCCGCAAACTGGAGGCTCTCCACCGAAGCCTGTAACTCCTCGAAATCTAGATTCTGCAATTCCAGGGTGTCGGTCAGGATCAGCTCTCCGTCTTCGATGCCGTACGCCCCGTGTACGATGTCGGTGGCGTTCAGCTCGAGCAGGGCTCTGTAGAGCTCGCCCAGGTCCGACTCGCCGTTCGGAAGATCCATTACCTTCAGACGCACCAGCAGCACGGGATCGGAGAGGTGGACGACCACACCTCCGCTCGGACTCTGCACCAGAAACATCCCCTCATCCACTTCATTCCAGTCCAGATCCATCCGAATGAGGAAGCTCTCGAGATCCTC
>Ga0114996_10003768_pt1 | contig 18555 bp, 12 predicted proteins | sample ArcticOcean_MG_C_4_FD_87039 | JGI IMG/M metagenome (GOLD analysis project Ga0114996, IMG submission 87039) | Marine microbial communities from western Arctic Ocean - ArcticOcean_MG_CB4_134 | ecosystem: Environmental > Aquatic > Marine > Oceanic | place: Arctic Ocean: Canada Basin | collected...
ATGCGCGCCCGGGGCGTCAGCGGCGACAGTGAGGTGGTAGATGCGACATGCGACGGTGTTGCCGTCCTTGTCGCCGGTTGTACCTTCGGTCATTGCAGCGCAGGTGTCCTCACACGTGGAATCGCCAAAATCGATGGCGTTGTCTTCCGTACAGTTTGTAGTGGCGAGGTTGCAGTACTCAACGCACGCATCGGACGGTCCCGGTGACTCGAACCCTGTGATTGTGGCCGGAACGGCTTCAAATTTGATGGCCACCGAGGACGAATCGAGAACGCCATCGGAGCCCGGGTTGCCATCGGCATCCAATGTGTCGATGTCTTCTTTGATCACGTTGCTCAAGATGTTCATGATGACGTCTTTGCTAATGGGCAAATCCTCGGGATCCAAGGCTTCGATCGCTGCCTGCAGGGCTTTCTTTGCGATGGCACCTGCGAGGATGCCGGAAATCCCGGTGATCTGGTCGCCTTCCGAGGTCACGTCGGCTTCGATCCGTGCTCGGGAGACGGTCAGGACGAGCTCGATGTTGGCGATGGGCAGCGTCAATTTGAACACGCCATCGGCGCCACCTGCAGTGAGCTTTCCATCGACGATGGTTGCATTTTCAAAGGAAATCAGGGCGGAACAATCCGCTTTAATCGCTGCCAGACTGAGCTGCCATGAGCACGCGTCCGTGATGACGTTACAATCGGCATTTGATGGGTCCAGATCGCCCGTGTACATGCGTAGCGAGAACTCGGCACCGTTCGCGGTATCGCCCCCGAACTCCGTCAAAATGTTGACCGAACCATCGTCAACTGATCCTTGCAAGGAACTGTTGGCCAAGGATGCGATGCCTGAAAGCATGTTGTCGATGCCGGCTTCACAGTCCTTCGGCGGAGAGCACGTACAGCATTGTCCGGCGTAGCATGCGCTGCCCTGACCACATGTTGGCTTGGGTCCCGTGTCTTGCTCCACGATGGTGTCTCCACCCGTGTCGGCCGTGGCGTCGGCGTCCCCGGTGGTTGTACTACCACCACAACTGCCCAGTAGGCAGAGTCCAATACTCGCAATACAAATGAGGATCAGCTTGGGAAATGGTTGGGTCATGGTGTCGTTCTCCTGACGATAAGCGTGGTCGCTTCTACTGGATTTGTAGCGCGGAACATTAGCAGAAACCCGAGTGGGAGTTCAACAATTCGACCAAAGGGTGATTCAGGTGCTTGCGTGATGGGGGGATGTCAGCGTACACATGGCCTCATGCAAGGGTCTCGATGGGCAGGATGGATTGCAACAGGTGGCGCGGTCATATTGGCGGTGGCAACTTTTATCGGGGCCATGAGCTCCGGGCCTCCAGAGCCCACTCGAGCCGATTGGCAAGCTGCCCGCGATCACATACGACAGGAGTTTCGCCCCGGTGATGGGATTCGAGTGGACCCGGTTTGGATGCGCGAGGGTGCCTCCATCATTGCGCCTCTAGATCCCAAGACGGGTGAACCGCCCTCAACCATTGATTTGACCACACCGGCCGATCCCTATTTTGTGGTACGCCACAAACGGTTATGGCTGGTGTCTGCATTGGATCGAAGCACGCTTCCGTCTTCGTGGGAGGGGGTGGAGTTGCAAGATCGGTCCACCATTGGGGAGAGTCTGGTTGTGTCTCGGTATGGTGCACCTGCATCCCCCATCGAAACCGAATTACTCTCTCTGTTGGATACTGCTAACGTGGTGCGAATGGCCCCAGGCCAACCCCTTCGTCAATGCACCTGGCACGGAGATGTCCATCGGTGTCGAGGTCGTTCTTGGGAGGATGTTCGAATCCAGTTTGTAGAAGTTGCCGGCAGCCCCCGTCGCTGTTTAGTTCTACATCCTTATCCGGACGGTGGGACCCTTCGGCTCATGTTTGAAAAGGTGCCCCTTAGCAACAGTATCTTGTTGCGTAGTGGGCTGACCCTGGAAGCCGCGCGCCGTGCGGAGGGCTCGGATGTGACCGTCGTGGTGACCGTCAATGGAGAGGAAAGGCTTCAGTGGCAGGAGCCTAGAAATGGGTGGAAATGGACGGACCATTGGGTGGACACGCAATCGATGAAGGGTGTCACGGGTACCATACAGATAGATGTCACAGCACTCGAAGAAGAATTTCGGGACGTGTGTCTGGATGGTTACATCTTGTCGTCCATTGTACCCGACGAACATTCGTAAACCGACAGCATGGGCACCCCATCGGCGCTGTGCACTTCCACCGGCGTCCACGATTTCATGCGACTCCATCCCTCGATTTCTTCTTGGGCGAAGCTCTCTTGGTGATGGAAGAGGTAAAGGGCATTTTGAGGGGTGCAATGTGGCGAGGGATCGCGTTGCCAATGGATGTCTTGGCGAAGCACGCCATCCCGTTTGTAGAATGTGACGGCATCATACGTGGTGTTGTGAAACGCCACGCGGGCATTTCGCCGTGCGTGCTGATTGACGTATTCCAAGCCATAGCGCCCAGAATATCCCCAGAACTGACGATGCATTCGCCAGTCTGCAGCACCAGAGATACCGCCTGTTAATCCATTGTAATACGCGGTACCGTGGCGACGGAATTGGATGCTGTCGACCACACTGGACCCCAGAAAAGCGCACACCAGGGCGGTCGAGACCGCTACACGCACGACTCGCCGTTCGAGCATTTTGTGGACAATGCGTCGACGTATCCAGTCGAATCCAAGGCCTGCGATGAGTGCGAAGAATGGCATGGCAGGAAGCCAGTGTTTGATGCCTCCGAAGACCGGTGTGGTCGGCAATGCGATCAGTGCGATGGGGAACATGAGGTTGAGGCTGAGGAGCCATCGGTCGTGGTTGTTTGTTCGTTTTCGTTCGTGCCAGAAATAAGCAAAGGCTCCAAAGAGAAAGAGGGCGAGCAGGGGAATGGGAACCGTCAATGTCGTGAGCGCGAATGGGAAGCTGATTGGGAAGGGGGGCACCTCCAAGAGGGTTCCGAAGTATTGTTGGAGATAATGCACATGGTCCCAATGGAACGTGAAGTAGGCGTGAAACGAGCGGGCGGGGTCATACCAGAGCCAAGGCCACAGTAAGAAATACATCGCCAAACCGAGCGTAGGCATCCACAAAAACGCCCTTGGGAGCGGCGGAAACTCAATGTGTGTGTTCGTCGCAGTCAACCCGGCGATCAACACGATGAGAGCCACCACAAAGGCGGCACCCGTACCGGCTAACCACCCGGTTAGCACAGCGGCCGGGATCCATGCCAGCCGTCCAATCCACAGGCGAGTGGTTCTGGGGCCTGCGTTTGTAATCAATCGCGGGGGATTGGCTGCAAGCCACGCCAACACCAGCGGGATGGGAATGAAGAAGGCGTTGTGTTTGGTCAGCAGGGCCGCTCCCCAAATGACAGCGGTCGCGATCGCCCATCCGTTGGAACGCAAGCTTCGCCAGTAGGCATACACTGTAGCCACGACCATGGTGACCACAGGCATGTCGAAGGCGCACAGATGAGCATGGAAAAAGTGTCTGGGAATAAAGAGCATGGCCAGCGCGGCGACGAGCCCTACCCAGCGACCAAAGAGTGCGGTTCCAAACAGATAGAGTAGGGCGAGAAGGATGCCCGTAAAGACCCACGCAGGCAGTCGCATGGCCTTGGATTCGGAGAGCGTCTGCAGGGCACCCGTCGTTACGGCCTGACAGCCGGCTATCCAGGTGGGTGGGCTGTTCACAGTCTCTGGTTTTGGAGGGGTGCAAATGTCGCGGAGTTGGGCCCAACCCTGACCCGCCATTTGAACCGTTGTTCTTCGGTCCGTCCGTTCGGTGACGATGGCGTTTCCGATCACACGGTCTGAGTTGCCCGGCGTTGTGCCAACGGTTTGGGGCCCTACGATCTGCACGCTGTCGCCCACTTGAAATCCGTCGGCCGAGCTGCTGTTTTCAACGTGCGCGAAGAGCCCTTGGCTGTCGTTGGGATCAGGCCGGATTTGGCTGAGGTTACGGCGCTTCACGGCAAGGGTTCGCCAACTCCACCCGAAGAGCACTTTCATCAGGGGGGGATGTTCAAAATTGTTTTGCCAAATGTTGTCGACGGTTTCTCGATCGAGCGCTTCACCCAGGGCGTCCTTTTCCATCGCGTCATCCAGTTGCGAGAACCAGGTTTGATACAACTCCGCATAGCGGAAATAGAACGACTCGTCCCGTGTGAACCCCATGTCGGCGGTGGCACCGAGCAGGATGGTGGTGGCAATCACCAGAGCGATGGCAATCCAACGATCCAACCATCGCAGTGGCGTTGTACCAGGGGGGGTCACGGTAACACCTGCTGTAGGCATGCGCCCGTATGGCTGGTGGCAACCTTCATGATGTCTTCCGGGGTTCCCGACGCCACAACTTTGCCACCTCCGTCGCCTCCTTCTGGGCCCAAATCAATGACGTGATCGGCCGTTTTGATGATGTCGAGATTGTGTTCGATGACCACGACAGTGTTCTCCTGGACAACCAAGCGGTCCAGGACCTCCAACAAGAGTTTCGTGTCTTCAAAATGCAACCCCGTGGACGGTTCGTCCAGAACATACAGGGTGTTTCCTGTGCTGGGTTTGGCCAGCTCTCTGGATAACTTGATTCGTTGGGCTTCGCCACCGCTTAATGTGGTGGCGGGTTGACCCAGCCCCACGTATCCCAAGCCTACATCGTGCAAGGTGTTCAGGATGCGCATTATTTTTGGATGTGCAGAAAAGAATTCGCGAGCTTCATCAACGCTCATTTGGAGCACATCGTAGATGGTCTTGTCTTGGTACGTGACGCGCAAGGTCGCTTCATTGAATCGTCGTCCATTACAGGTTTCACACGTTACATACACATCGGGAAGAAAGTGCATCTCGATCTTGATGACACCAGCCCCCTGGCATGCTTCACAGCGCCCCCCTTTCACGTTGAAAGAAAAGCGCCCGGGTCGAAATCCGTACATTCGGCTTTGCTTTGTTTTCGAAAAGGTCTCGCGAATCTTGTCGAAAACTTTGGTGTAGGTGGCCGGGTTGGAACGAGGTGTTCGCCCGATGGGTTTTTGATCGATGGAGACGATCTTCTGGACGTGTTGGATGCCCTCAATGCTGTCGTGGTCTCCGGGCTGTTGGGATCCGCCGTGAAGTTCTCGCGAGAGAGCGGGGACAAGGATCTCATTGATGAGCGTACTTTTGCCCGCACCGCTGACGCCGGTTACAACGCAAAACGAGGACAGTGGGATCGAAACGTCGATGTTTTGTAGATTGTTTTGGCGAGCCCCACGAACGACAAGTCTCTTCGACGAAGCGGGGCGTCGTGTCGCGGGCACCTCTATTGTTCGAGTTCCTGCCAGATAATGCCCGGTGATCGATTCGGCACAATCCATGAGCGATTGTTGCGTACCGCTGGCGACAATTCGGCCTCCGACACGACCTGCACCCGGCCCAAAATCGACCAAATGATCTGCAGCGCGCAAGGTGTCCGCGTCGTGTTCGACGACAATGACGGTATTACCGATATCACGGAGGTGACGCAGCATGTCGAGCAGTCGCTCGTTGTCCCGGGGGTGAAGCCCAATGGATGGTTCGTCCAAGATGTAGAGGACTCCCGTCAATTCGCTGCCCACCTGACTCGCGAGCCGGATCCGCTGGGCTTCCCCACCACTCAGCGATGCTGCACGTCGATTCAACGTCAAGTAGTTGAGCCCCACATTCATTAGGAATCCCAAGCGTGCGCCGATCTCACGAAGCACTTCGCCGGCAATCTGTGCGGTATTGCCCGTGAGCTTCAATGATTGAAAATGCTCGTGTAGATCGCCGATGGTCTTGTCCATCAAGTCGGGCAGTGAATGGTCATTCACCAGAACGCCATGGGCTTCCGGTCGCAGACGCTTTCCCTTACACAGGCTACAGGGCGCGCTATGAAAGTAGGGTCGAAATTGCGCGGCTTTGTGATCCACGACACTGTCTTTAAATCGGCGCGAGAGCCATGCAATGACCCCTTCGAAGGAAGTCTTGAACTCCGCTCGCCCCCCTGGGGAAGTCAACTGGAAGGTCTCTGTACCCGTGCCATTCAAGATGAGGGACTGGTGCTCTGAAGACAGTGTGTTCCACGGAGCGTTCGGGTCAAACCCATATTGTTTCGCCATCCCTTTAACCATCGCGCGGGTCCAACTGTGAATGGAGTCGCCCTTCACTGATTTCCAGGGTGCAACACAGCCTTGCAACAAGGACAGTTTGGGCGAGGCCACGATGCGTTCAACGTCCACTTCATAGGCCGTACCCAGCCCATTGCAGTCTGGGCAGGCACCGATTGGCGAATTGAACGAGAAGAGTTGGGGGGACGGTTCAGGAAAGCTCAGGTCGCAGTTGGGACAATGACGAGTTTCACTATAGAAATACTCTTTGCCCTCGATTTCTTCGATGACCAATCGCCCATTGCCTACCCGAAGGGCGGTTTCGACGGAGTCCGTGAGACGTGCAGCGATGTCTTCTCGTAAGACAATTCGGTCCACGACCACATCGATCGTATGTCGACGATTCTTGTCCAGTGGTGTTTGTTCGAGCACTTCGAGTAGTTGCACTTCTCCATCCACCCGAACACGCGCAAATCCGTCCTTTCGGAGTTGTTTGAATTCGTCTTCGAAGGTGCCTTTACGAGTGCGGACCAGGGGGGCCATGACCAACAGACGTGTCTTCTCTGGAAGCGTGCAAATGTGTTCGACCATTCGGGCCGCATCCGATGATTCGGCCAGCTCGCCACATTCGTAGCAGTGCAGGATGCCCGCCCGGGCGAAGAGCACGCGAAGGTAGTCGTAAATTTCGGTGACGGTTCCCACGGTGGACCGAGGGTTCGCGCCGGCCAAGCGTTGTTCGATGCTGATGGTTGGCGACAGTCCGCGAATGGTTTCGTAGCGCGGTTTGTCCATTTGTCCGAGAAACTGGCGGGCGTACGCGGACAAGGATTCCACGTATCTACGTTGTCCTTCGGCGTACAGGGTATCGAACGCAAGGGACGACTTATCGGACCCCGACACACCGCAAAACACAACCAATTTGTGTTTGGGAATGGTTAGATTGACGCTCTGCAGGTTGTGTTCGGCTGCGCCGCGGATTTCGATGGACTCTTGGCGATGTCTACTCACGCGGCAACGCTACGAGTTTGCAAAGGATTCGGTCAAGTGGTCTGTGTGTGTTGCCTTATTCCGGCAAGGACGATACGATCCCCTCGTCATGTCGACGAGTGACTCCCCAGCACTTCAATTAAATTACGCCGGAAAAACCGATGTTGGCGTCCGGCGTACCCACAATGAAGACAACCTTTTTTTGATGCCGGAGGTGCAGCTGTTTGCGGTCGCCGACGGTATGGGTGGCCATGCCAGCGGCGAGGTCGCTAGCCAAATCGCCGTGGACACAGTGCAGGAATTTTTCCGGGATCAGGATGGGGATGAAGACATCACCTGGCCCTACAAGGAAAACGAAGAGTATCCCTTCCAAGCCAATCTTCTGGTCACGGCCGTTCGATACGCCAACCTCAGAGTGTTTGAAAAGGGGTTGGAGGGCTCTCAATTCAAAGGGATGGGCACCACGTTTGTGGCCATTCTGTTCGATCATGAGAGCTACTATGTCGCTCATGTGGGCGATGCGCGTTGTTACCGAATTCGCAACGGTGTGATTGAGCAACTTACCGAGGATCATTCGCTGCTCAACGACTATAAGAAGATGGCCAAGCTGACTCCTGAGGAAGAGAAAAACTTTCCCCACAAGAACATCATCGTTCGTGCGTTGGGTATGAAGGATACGGTGTTGGTCGACATGGGTACCGATCCCTTTGAGGAGCAAGATCTGTACTTGCTATGCTCGGATGGGTTGTCGGGAGAGATTGAAGACGATGGTTTGCTCGACATCGCCCTCAAGCATTGGGATGACCTGGACACCATGTGTGACACCATGATCCAAGAGGCGTGCGCCAATGGCGGCAAAGACAACATCACTGCCATTGTCGTCAAAGTGGCGCCCCCCCGCTCCTAGCCAACAATCAAAGTATTTATTCGCTGATTTCGTCTTCGGGTAGATCCGCATCCACGTGGATTGCTTGGCCGTCGGACGCAACGATGGTTTGTCGCAGGGTTCCTTCGAGGCAAACACCGTCCCAAATCACCGACTGTTCCACATGAGTCTTGGGGCCCAACGTCACGTTCGCACCCACAATGGTCCCGGGGCCGATGGATGCGCTTGGATCCACGATGTTTAGGTTTGGGCCGACGACAACGGGTGGGGTGATTTGGAGTGACTTGGGCAATGGATCGGCGCTGACAACCCCCGGTCTCCGAACACGATACCCTGTCAGTTCAGCGCTCTGCGAGAGCATGTCAAAGTGTGCGTCCAAGTAACGTGTGGGTGTGCCGAGATCGAACCAATCGCCTCCGGTTACGAACGCATGCAGCGCTATGTTTTTTTGTAAGGCCGGGAGGTATCCCTGTTCTTTGACGCAGGCAAATCCACTGCTTGGCAGTAGGTTGAGAAATTCCGGGTTGAGGATGTGTATTCCCGTGAATGCGCCGCGTCGAATGAATTGATCCGTGGGCGGATCGCCCCAAAAGTCCGTGACATGGTTGTCGGCATTAATACCGACGCCAAAGAGATCCGCGTGTTGCGGGTTGGTTGTCAGTACCAGTGTGGCCATCGCCTGGTTTTGGCGGTGGGATCGGATGGGCAACTGTAGGTCAATATTCGTGAAAATATCGCCATTGATGGCCAAGAACTCTTCGGCGTCATAGAGCAGGGTGGCTGCGTTGGCCAACCCGCCTCCTGTGCCTCGAATGGTGGATTCCTCCAAGAAGGTCAAGGTCATGCCGTCGGGACAATGCTCTTCGGCCGTCATGCGTACGGCATCGCCCATGTGATGCAAGTTCAGGATGGTGGTTGTGACGCCGTGTCGACGGAGCCATTCGAGCTGATGGGCGATGAGGGGTCGGCCATAAAAGGGGAGACAGGGTTTGGGGTAGATATCGGACAACGGCTTCATTCGAGTCCCGTATCCTGCGCTAAAGATCATGGCTTTCATGCGAATGCTTCCGGATCCAACTCGACGAGCAGTTCATGAAGTCGACTCAACTCAGGAGTTTTCTCCAATGCGGCTCGGACGTACCCCAGCGACGGCTCAATAAATCGGAGAAAGTCGGGATTCTTTTTCACGCGATCAATGTACACAAATCGGCCCGAATCTTTGAGCTTTCGTTGAATAGTCTGCCAGTGAAACGCCGCACGAAATGTCTTTTTGTCTAGATCCGTACGACGCGCAAGATAGTGACCTACGATGGCATCCACTTGATCGTCGGTCAGTTGAATGTAGGAATCGCGAGTGAGTGCCACCAAGTCATAACAGAAGGACCCAACCAACGCGTCTTGAAAATCGATGAGGACCAGTTCGTCGTTCGGAAGCACCATGAGGTTTCGGCTTTGGAAATCTCGGTGGCATAGAATTTGGGGCAGCCCCACCAGGCGTTCGACAAGACGGTCAAACTCCTCTTCTAGAGCGGTCTTTACGGACGTGTGCAGTGTTCTTCCCAGTTGGGTTTCTAGTCTCCATTCACGGTAATGGTCGAGTTCCCACCGCAGCAGTGCAGGCTCAAACCGGCGCTTGTAGCAAATCGGTTTTTCCCGGGTGCCCGCCGTCGCAATTTGGAACTGGACGAGTAGATCGACCGCTTCGCAATATTGATGTACGCGCTCAGTGGGCGTGGCGTCCAAGAGAGTATCGCCCAAGACCACATCCCCCAAATCTTCCAACCAGATATGGCCATTGTTTTTGTCGTACCGGTGGATGACAGGAACTCGGACGCTTTGCGCTTCCAGAAACCGTTGCATTTCCACGAAGGGAAGTTCGTCGGCGATTGGCCCGCTGCTCGCCTCTTCACTACGAAGGGGTTCATCCGCCAGGACCATGACGACCCACGATTGTGCGCCGCAAGTGACGCGGTGGTACGTGCGATTGGACGCACCGCCCTCCATCTCTTGGACCGACATACCTGTGGTCGGCTCCCCGAGAATGAACTTTAAACCGCTCGCAAAGGAGTGTGTTGTCATCGCAGACAAGCGTACTGTCATCCCATAGTTTTCGGCAAGCATTGCGAATCTCGACCGTGGATTTGGCTTGGCATGTACCGGGGGGTTGACAAGGAAGGCATCGCTATATACTTTCGGCGCTACTCATCTTGCCAAATCGGGTTTGTAGTACACGCATGAGCCTGGCTTTCAACCAAGAAAACGAACAAGAATTCCAAGCGATACTAGCGCGTTATCCCGTGACCAAAGCCGCACTGCTTCCTGCGCTGCATTTGGCCCAGCGACAATTTGGTTACCTGAGCCAAGAGGCCATGACGTATGTGGCGGGGCGCCTCGACCTTCATCCGAGCGAAGTACTCAACACAGCCACGTTTTACACCCTGTTCAACAAGGTGCCGGTCGGCAAGCATCACATTCAGGTGTGCACAAATCTGTCCTGTTACTTGCGTGGTTCGGACGACATTTTTGACACGTGCAAACGCAAGCTTGGTATTGAGTCCGGAGAGACGACGGCCGACAAGATGTTTACACTCAATCACGTGGAGTGTCTCGCATCGTGCGGCACGGCTCCGATGATGCAAGTGAATGACGACTATTACGAGAATTTGGACAGCGTAGCGGTTGAGAAGCTGATCGACCAATGGCGGGGGGAAGGCTGATGACTCAGCAGACCAACTACCTTTTGCGAGCCGAGGGTCACGAACTTCGCGAGATCGCCAACGCGATCAAGAAGGGCTCGTACGATCAACTCAAGACCTGGATGCAGCCCGACAAGAAGGACACCATCGTCGATGAGGTCAAGAAGGCGCAATTGCGAGGCCGCGGTGGCGCCGGGTTTCCCGCAGGTGTGAAGTGGGGCTTTGTTCCCAAAGACACAGACAAGCCCAAGTACTTGGTCGTCAACGCAGATGAAGGGGAGCCGGGGACGTTCAAGGATCGGTATTGGCTGGAAGAAGATCCCCATCCAATGATTGAGGGATGTATCCTCTGTGCCTACGCACTCGACATTCACACGTGCTACATCTACACACGTGGTGAGTTCATTCGACCCACTCAGATCACCGACAAAGCCATCGCAGATGCCTACGAGAAAGGATTCTTGGGCAAGAACATTTTGGGCACTGGTTTTGATCTGAATATGTACACGCACCTAGGAGCAGGCGCGTACATCTGTGGTGAAGAAACTGGATTGCTGGAGTCGCTCGAAGGCAAACCGGGGCGGCCCCGACTCAAACCACCCTTTCCGGCCGTTGAGGGCCTCTTTGGGTGTCCCACGGTCATCAACAACGTGGAGACGTTGGTCTGCGTGCCACTCATTCTCGAGATGGGCGGTGACAAATTCCTCGAGTTAGGGGTGGAAAAGAACGGTGGAACCAAGGTGTTTTGCGTCAGCGGCCATGTGAACAAGCCGGGATTGTATGAATTTCCCTTGGGAATGAATCTCAAAGAGATCATCTATGACCACTGCGGTGGGATCCTAGACGGGGCTGAGCTCAAAGCCGTCATCCCGGGTGGGGCATCTTGTCCGGTCATTACGCCCGACGAAATCGATATCGCCGCGGACTTTGACTCGCTCAAGAGCGTGGGATCCATGCTGGGCACGGCGGGTGTGATTGTGATCGCAGAGCCGACCTGCATCTTGGAAGCTCTTCTTCGATTGTCGAATTTCTATGCCCATGAATCATGTGGCCAGTGTACGCCGTGTCGAGAGGGCACGGGCTGGGTGGCTCGCATCCTTCAAACGATTGAAGACGGCAATGGTACGGCGGAGCACATTGCGATGCTTGAGGACGTCTGCGGTCAGATGGAAGGTACCACGATCTGTGCCTTGTCGGATGCGGCCGCATGGCCGGTTCAGGGTGTGCTCAAGAAGTTTATGCCCGAGGTCAAGGCACATGTGGAGCTGGGACGATGCCCAGCGCATGGGGGCTGAGCCAGTGATAGAGGCCATCGTCTTTTGGGTGCTGGCAGGTGGGGCTGTTTTGTCCGCCCTGGCTGTCATTGTGCCGCCCTTTGGCAAGAGCCCAGTCCATGGCGCCATGGCGCTGGTCGCCTGTTTCTTTTGCTTGGCCGGACTCTACGTACTCTTGGCGGCGCATCTGATGGCGGCGCTGCAGGTGATCGTCTACGCCGGCGCCATAATGGTGCTCTTTACCTTCGTCATCATGTTGCTCAATTTGAGCGATGCGGAGATGGGGCACCCGAAATACACCGTGGCCAAGGGTGTGGGCGTGTTGGTGATCAGTTTTGTGTTTTCCAAGATGTTACGTGTCTTGGGTGATACGGATGTGCCGGGGTTTTCTGCCGTTGGTGACTCGGGAGCCTATGGTGGTGTGAAGGCGGTGGGCAACATCTTGTTGAGAGACTTTCTGATCCCCTTTGAGCTCGTGAGCATTCTACTGCTTGTGGCCATCATTGGGGCGCTGGTCCTCGCAAAGAAGAGGGTGTAGATGATGACCCCGATTACCCCGGACCATTACATCATTCTGGCGGCTGTCCTGTTCATGATTGGTGTCGTGGGCGTGCTGACCCGCCGAAACGCACTGGTGCTGCTCATGAGCGTGGAATTGATGCTCAACGCAGCCAACCTCACATTCTTGACCTTTTCCCGCGTGCATGGAGACAACCAGGGTCACGTCATGGTGTTTTTCATCATAGCGGTTGCCGCGGCAGAGGCCGCGGTGGGATTGGCAATCATTCTCAGTGTGTTCCGTCACAAACGGTCCGTTAACGTCGACGAAGTCACGGCGATGAAGCGTTAGGAGTCGTTCTTGATGGTACACGCCAGTCAGCTTCTGTCTTGGATCGTCTTATTGCCGCTCATTGGTGCGGCACTTAACGGTTTTTTGGGTTGGAACTTTTCTCGGCGGCGGGTTCACATCATCGGTGTGGGTTCCATTGCTCTCACATTTGCGCTGGCGCTGCGTGCATTCTTTGCCTTACGATCCATCGCGGCCCAGAACGCTTACGATCCGTCCATTTCCGACGCTGTTTACACCTGGGCGGCATCGGGCATTTTCCATTTCGAAGTGGCGTTCTACTTGGATCCGCTCTCGTCGGTCATGCTTCTGGTTGTGACGGGTGTTGGCTTGTTGATCCACATCTTTTCGATGGGGTACATGGCCGACGACAAGAGCTATGCCCGGTACTTCGCGTACCTCAATCTATTTATGTTCTCCATGTTGGTGCTCATCCTCGGGAAGAACTTGTTGATGTTGTTCGTCGGTTGGGAAGGCGTCGGCTTGTGTTCCTACTTGTTGATTGGCTTCTGGTTCAGCGACGATCAAAAAGCACAAGCCGGACAGAAAGCGTTCATCGTCAACCGCATTGGTGACTTTGCGTTCATCATTGGCATCATGCTTCTGCTCTATCACTGCAGCGGAACCACTGACTTTGAAGTGATGCAATGGCATTGCGCGTCCGGCGGTTACGGTCCATTCCAAGATCCATACACGCTGCTCTTCTGTTGCATTCTTCTGTTGGTGGGTGCGTGCGGAAAGTCCGCCCAAGTTCCCTTGTACGTGTGGTTGCCTGACGCCATGGCTGGTCCCACGCCGGTGAGCGCGCTCATCCATGCGGCGACCATGGTCACTGCGGGCATCTACATGATCGCTCGAATGGGGTTCTTGTACACATTGTCGCCGCCCTCCATGGCTGTGGTGGCCACCATTGGCGCGACCACCGCACTCTTTGCTGCCATCATCGCGTTGCGTCAAAACGACATTAAGAAAGTGTTGGCCTACTCGACGGTTAGTCAGCTTGGGTACATGATGCTGGCCGTGGGTGTGGGCGCCTATGTGGCAGGTATTTTCCATTTGATGACCCATGCGTTTTTCAAGGCGCTTCTCTTCCTCGGCTCTGGCTCCGTCATTCATGCCATGAGCGGCGAACAGAACATCTTCAAGATGGGCGGTCTGAAGCGAAAAATGCCCATCACCAGAAACACATTCTTGATCGCCACCATGGCGATTGCGGGCGTGCCTCTGTTGGCGGGATTTTTCTCCAAGGACGAAATCCTATGGGAGACGCTGACTCGGGGCCATATGTTGCCTCTGCCGGCGCAGTTAAGCGCTGCGGGGACGACCGGAGGCGAGGGTTCGCTCGTTCTGGGCGGTGAGCACGGCATCACGATGAGTACGGACACGGGCGACAATTGGACACAAAGCCGTGTGCCCATGACGGCCCTGCAGGCGGGCAATTCGACGGTCATGCGGTGGCCAAATCTGACGGCCGCGACGGCGACACCAGATGGTACCGTGTGGCTCACATCAGGACACGGTGTGATCTATCGCGGTGACGGAGAGAATTGGGAGTTGGCCCATTCGCCTGACAAGGCGTCCGAGGCCAAGGCTCTGACTGCGGCATGGGCCGCAGGCGACTCCGATGTCTGGTTTGTGGGACGGCTCGGACGCGTGGTTCATTACACCGCCGGTGGATTTACTGACACTACGGTTGGCACACAAGTGGGGCTGCATGCGTTGATTGGACGCAGCACCAGCGAGATCTACGCCGGTGGCGATCGAGGCATCATCTATCGGTATGATGGCAAGACTTGGACGCAGCAGCCTTCCTTGGGCTCGGGTCGAATCACCGCGTTCGCCGATACCGACGACGGACTCTATGCGGTTTCATCACAAGGCGGTCTGTACCATCAGGTGACCGGCGAATGGCTCGAAATACCCATGAAGGTCGATGGTCTCCAAGCTGTGCTGTCGGCGACGTCCATTGTGGTGAAGGGCAACACGATTCACGTGGGGGCGTCCGCACGAAAAGGCGGTCAGCAAGTGGCGGTCTTGTTGAGCCGAGAGGATGGGGTTTGGCGCTACGAGTCGGCCGGTGCCGGTAACGCCATCACGCGGGTGATGGCGCACGGCGAATCCGTACTGGCGATTGGCACCACTGGCAACGGTCGCAACGGTCGACTGTGGCGGACAGGTGACGGAGGACTGCAGGAAGAGTCCCGGGTACCTTACAAGCCTTGGTACCATCTCGTTTTTTACGTCGTGGCCTTGGGAGCCGCCGTCTTGACGGCGTTCTACATGTTCCGACTCTACTTCCTCACCTTCGAAGGAGAGACGCGGGCGGATGCGGCGACCTGGTCTCATGTTCACGAATCGCCGCCATCCATGACGATCCCCTTGATTGTGCTGGCTTTCTTGAGCATCTTTGGCGGCTACATTGGAACGCCACTCTTTGAGCATGTGCCGGTGCTCGACGGGTTGACCAACAAACTTCATCACTGGCTAGAGCCGTCTTTCCGCGTGGCCGACGGTCGATTGCACGGCGTGCACGATCTTGGCGCAGCCTGGGGGTACGCCGGCTTGTCGGTGGCTGTGGCAGGGCTCGGGATCGTTCTCGCTTATTTGTTCTATTTGGGCGGACTCAAAGACATGCCCGGCAAACTCAGTGAACGATTTGCAGTGGTGGACCGAGTCATCTCCAACAAATTCTACGTAGACGAATTGTATGACGTGGTCTTCGTGCGTGGTTTCCGAGCTATCGCGCGTGTGCTTCACCAGGTGTTTGATGTGTTGATCATCGACGGCTTGGGCGTGCGCGGAAGTGCTCTGCTCTTGGCTGGCATTGGGAAAGCGGTCCGCGTCGCTCAGAACGGTAATGTGCAGCAATATCTCGTGGCCGTCATCGCTGGACTGGCTGCCTTGGCTTGGTATTTGGGAGGCTGATGATGAATTTATTGCAGTCATCACCCGGAGTGAATCCTTTTGCCGAGCTGTCGAGCTCGTTCCCTCTCTTGTCGCTGGTGACCTTCCTGCCCTTGCTGGGGGTTGTCTTCATTGCATGCATTCCTCGCGCGAATGCTGGTGCCATTCGTGCGACTGGGATCTTTGTGGGTTGTGTGACCTTCCTGATTTCGCTCTTGATCTGGCGCGGTTTTGGGGACGTTGTGGGCTTCCAGCTTGTGGACCGTGCCGAGTGGGTTGATGGCGGCATCGGCTACCTCGTGGGTGTGGACGGTATCAGCCTCTTTCTCGTGCTCTTGACCACGTTCTTGACGCCGCTGACGTTGCTCTCGGCCACCAAGGCCATCACCGACCGAACCAAAGAATTTGTGATGTGCATGCTTCTGCTGGAGACAGGGATGTTGGGCGCGCTCTTGGCGCTGGATCTCTTCCTCTTTTATGTGTTTTGGGAAGCTATGCTGATCCCCATGTATTTGCTCATCGGTATCTGGGGTGGAAAGAACCGAATTTATGCGACCATGAAGTTTTTCCTCTACACCATGGTCGGTTCTGTACTGATGCTTGTGGGCATCATCTATCTGTACTTGAACGCGGGTGGCACCTCGTCGTCCTTTGCTCATATCTTGGCCACCATGGATCTGACACGAAGTGAGCAACTGTGGCTGTTCGGAGCGTTTGGGCTGGCGTTTGCCATCAAGGTGCCTTTGTTCCCCTTCCACACTTGGTTGCCCGATGCACACACAGAGGCCCCGACAGCGGGTTCTGTGATCCTGGCGGGCGTGTTGCTGAAGCTGGGTACGTACGGATTGCTTCGATTCGCATTTCCGCTCTTTCCCGAAGCGGTGGGTGTGTACAGCGCTCCCATCATGGTGCTAGCGGTCGTGGGTATCCTGTACGGCGCGTTTGTGGCCTACAATCAAACGGACGTGAAACGACTGGTTGCCTACTCCTCTGTGAGCCACCTGGGCTTTGTGGTGTTGGGCATGTTTGCCATGACCCATGCTGCGGTGGAAGGCTCCATATTGCAGATGGTCAACCACGGGATTTCCACCGGCGGCCTCTTCTTGTGTGTGGGCATCTTGTACGAACGTCGTCACACCCGGCTCATTGAGGATTATGGTGGTATCGCCAAACAGATGCCACGCTTTGCCGTCTTCTTTATGATCATGACATTGGCCAGCATCGGACTGCCCGGTACCAATGGGTTTGTGGGCGAATTCCTCATCCTGGCCGGTACGTTCCAGGAAGCTTTCAGCAGCCAACTGGATCAGACACTGGGCTGGGTTGAATTTGTGTCGAGTTGGCGGGTCCTCGTCACCATTCTAGCCACGCTCGCAACCCTGGGCGTGGTGTTTGGCGCGGTGTATATGCTCAGCGTCTTCCGGCGCGTCATGTTTGGGCCCATTCGACACGACGAAAACAAGTCATTGGCCGATCTCGACCGGCGCGAAGTGTGTGTTCTCATGCCGCTTGCTGCGCTCATCTTCATCATTGGCTTTTTCCCCAACGTCTTCTTGAGCAAGACGCAGCGTTCAGTGACGGCGTATGTCGACTATGTGCGTCCCGCCGCAAGTGCTGCGCGGCAAGACAAAGCCGAACCAGCCAATGAGAAGAAAGGTGGGCTGGCGAATGTGCGAAAAGGAGGGACCCAACGATGATGAATGACCTCCTGTTGGCCCTTCCGCTTGGAATCGTTGTTTTGATGGGCTGCTGCGTGTTGGTGCTGGATGTGTTTTCCAAGGTGGAAGACACTCGGTATCTGGGCTACCTGACAGCGGCTGGCATGCTGATCAGCGTGAGTCTTTGCTACATGTTCTGGGGCGTTGAGGACAGCGGTTTCGTGACGACCTATTTTAGCGGAATGATGGCCATGGGTCGTTTTGAACTCTTGGCGTGCGCTCTGCTGGCCCTATTCGGTTTTTTTGTCGCGCTCCTCGCTTCGGAGCAAGCCCATGCCGAAGGCTACAGCAACGGTGAATTCTACGCGCTTTTGAATTTCGCCGTGTTCGGCATGATGATCTTGGTGACCGCGTCTCATCTGGTCACCCTCTTTTTGGGTCTAGAGATCATGAGCATTGCTGTATACGTTTTGGCTGCGATCAAACGACGCAGTCCCTACGCCGTGGAAGCGGGGATGAAGTACTTCATTCTTGGGGCTTTTGCGACCGGTCTCCTCGTCTACGGTATGGCATTCCTGTATGGCGAGACGGCCGCCCTGGATTTGAATGGGATCCGGACTCAGTTGTCGTCCGGTGAGGCTAGCGGTTATCTGTCGTTGGCCCTTCTTTTGCTCACCGCGGGATTTGGGTTCAAGATCGCGTTGGTTCCCTTCCACATGTGGACACCGGATGTCTATGAAGGTGCGCCCCCACCCGTCACGACGCTGATGGCAACCGGCGTTAAAGCAGCGGCGGTGTTGGTCTTTGCCAAGTTCTACGTCTTGGCGTTGCCCAACGCGGTGTTGGGGGATCTTAGCGAGCCCTTTGTGGACGTTTTGGGCGTTTTGGCCATTCTCACCATGACGTTTGGTAACTTGGTCGCGCTGTCACAACGCAACCTGAAACGAATGTTGGCCTACAGCAGTGTCGCCCACGCGGGTTATTTGTTGTTGGGCATCTTGGCGGCTCATGTCGGTGGAACAGTGAACCCTGCCGGGTTGGCCCCCGTGCTCTTCTATTTGTTTGTGTACGGCATCGCCAATATCGCCGCATTTGGTGTGATTGTGTTCATTACGACCGGTCGGAGCGAAGATGTCACCCATGCGCACGTGTCGGGGTTGGGACGTACCCATCCGCTGGTGGCGTTGGCCCTGGCAGCGGCGA
>Ga0114996_10003769_pt1 | contig 18553 bp, 11 predicted proteins | sample ArcticOcean_MG_C_4_FD_87039 | JGI IMG/M metagenome (GOLD analysis project Ga0114996, IMG submission 87039) | Marine microbial communities from western Arctic Ocean - ArcticOcean_MG_CB4_134 | ecosystem: Environmental > Aquatic > Marine > Oceanic | place: Arctic Ocean: Canada Basin | collected...
CAGAGTCTCGAACTTCGCTACCGATATTCTAAGCAAGACATTTTGATAACGGTCAAGGTACGCTTGCCCGACGACGCCGATTCGACTTATTGGACCATCACGATCGACAACAAGTCGAAAATGGAAGTCTTCGAGATGATTTTCCCGACCATCTCAGGCATTCGCATCGGCTCGAAGTCGGCTGACAATCTCGTCGTGATGCCGGCGGGAATGCGAGGTGGCTACCGATTTCGCGAACCGGCCAAGGGTAAGCGCACTGCCCAGTACATCGGGCATGGCAACATGCAATGGTTGGACATTTATGCGGACCCTGACAAGAACGGAAAATGCGGGCTGTATATGGGGGCCCATGACAAGGAGTTAATCGGCTGTCGGCCGGCATATAACGGCGACGGAAAGCAGAGCGTGACGATGACCATCGTCAAGTATGCAGGCGTGCTGCCCAACACAACGTGGACTTCCAATCCGTTTGTCGTGGCGGTGCACGAGGGCGATTGGCATCGTGGTGCGGACATCTATAGCAAGTGGGCTCATTCGTGGATGAAAATGCCACAGCCTCCCGAGTGGCTGAAGATGTGTGATGGCTGGGATGATTTTGGCAGGGACCTGGGCAAACCGTTCGCTCGTTGGCATGCGGGAAGAAAGTTTGGCTTGCGGTTTCGTTATCCAGGCAGCAAGGCAGAGGCAAACAAGTTCCGCGACGAAATTGCCAAAGAGCGAGCCGGCGGTCGTCGCATCAGCCACTACTTCAACGGCCAATGTTTTGACGTCAAGTACGCGACCAAGGGACTGCGCAATCTGTATCCCGATCTTCCCAAGGACCTGCGCATTCCTCCGTGGTCCGAGTTGGGCAAAGGCGCAGTGCGTACGCCCAACGGCGGCTACGTGGGACAATACTGTCGCGGCCCACGAGAAAAATGGTCCGTGAAGACCAAAGACGGAATTCCCTGCGGCGATTACATCATGTGCCCCGCATCCCGCCAGTGGCGCGATTGGCTCAAATACTGGATCGTCGAAAAATTCGTCAAAGAGTACGGCGCCGATGTGATCTATTTCGATCAAACCGCGGCTGCCGGAATCAAGAATTGCCACAACCATTCACACGGGCACGTACATCCCGGCGTTTGGGCTTACGGCTCGGCAGGAATGGTCGAAGAGATCGTGACCGAAGCCCGCAAGATCAATCCGAATTTCGTGATGGCGATCGAAGGTTCCGCGGATTGCTTGGGGCAGTTCGCCGACATTCACGTCATCTCCAAGTCGGCCGTGCTGAAAGACCCCACGATCTATCCCGAGATATTTTCCTACACCTTCCCGGAATACATCATCTTCGACGGCTATAACAACGGCCGCGCGAACGAGGAGGGCTCGGTGGTCTTTGACAAGATATTTATCCGTGGCCATCGCTTCGATTTGATATCCCGTGGCGCCTATAACAAGGAGGGCGTCCAGCTACGTCGGGCCGTCAAGAGCTGGCAATACCGCGCCAAGTTTCGCGACACGGTTGGTGTGAAGACAAGCGACCCGACCATTCAGGCGAAGCTTTTCGTACGAAACGACAAGCAAGCGCAAGGGGCGGTGGTGAATATCTGGAATCCCCAGGGACGCAAGTCAGCGACCGTGACCGTATCGACCCGCGAGTTCGGCCAGATCCAGCGCGTTCTATCCGCCGCATTGGGCAAGAAACTGGCACCGCTGAGCGGTTATAAGCAGATCAAGGGGGCCATAATCCTCCCTGTTCCCGCACAACGTTTGTCGTCTTACGTGTTGATCAATCGCGGTTCGATTGATTAGCGACCCTGTGGACCGACCAAAATTGCGCTGACAAGCGAGCGTGCGCCCCGTACAATGGCTGTGGGGCTCGTGATCGGCCATGCCCGCCGTCTGCTGACCGTTGCAATGTGCCGCAACGATGTTCCGCAACCGTGTGCCGAAACCATGTTAACCGACAAAACTACACGCGACGTGGAGACCATTGAATGAATTCCAGTTATCGCATCTCGTTGGTGATATTGTTCTTGATTTTTGCTTCGCCTCTGGTCGCCGACGATTGGCCCGCTTGGCGCCATGACCGATCCCGTTCGGCCGTGTCGAGTGAAAAGCTCCAACTGCCGCTCGAAAAGGCCTGGACGTTCCGCTCGCGTCAGGCTCGGCGGGCACCGAAGCCAGAGAACCCCACCCAGGCCAAGTATCCCTGGGTCACATGGTACACGCTCCCAATCAGCGCGGCCGGCGATTCGCTCTTCTTCACCAGCGCTGATGACGGACGCATCGCGTGCTTGGACGCCGCCAGCGGCAAAATCCGCTGGGAGTTCCTCGCTGGCTGTGGCGTCAATCGGGTTCCGACCTACTGGAAGGGAAAACTATACGCGGGAAGTTCCGACGGACACGTCTACTGCTTAAACGCAAAGACCGGTCAGCTCGTGTGGAAGTTCAAGGCGGCACCCAAAGACCGCTGGTTCCTTTCGTACAGTCGGCCTATGTCGGTTTGGCCGGTCCGCACGGACGTGGTCGTCGACACGGATCCGGCAATTCACGGCGGCAAGGCGGTCGCATATTTTGGAGCCGGTGTGTTCCCGCACGATGGCACCTTCTTGTATGCGGTCGACGCGGAAACAGGCAAGACGATCTGGCGTAACGCGACGCATGCCGAGTCAGGCTGGCGTGCCAGTATGGCCCCGGCCGGGTACCTATACGTCACCGAGAAATCGGTCGTGGTGCCGCGAGATTTCTTCGGCTATTTCTCCGGCTGGGGAACGCTGATCAGCTTTAACCGCGCTACGGGATTAACCGGGGGCTACTCAACCACTCCGCCCGTCATCGGCATCCACAAAGATAATTTACACTACCTCGGCAACTACGCTTTCAAGATCGAGCCTGGGAAGAAGGGAGAAAAGGAGAAGCGTACTGAGCTTTGGCGTCAGGACATCCCTGGCCGATGGACCGATTTGGATTCGGCCGTTGGGGTCCGTGGAAAACGGCCAGTTTACTTTCGCTGGGATCCGGATCTTTCGTCGATTGCTTACGCCGGCGGCGTCGTGTATCAAACCGCGTTTGTGACCGACGCAGCCAAAGGAATGGGCACCGGTATATACGCACGCAATGCAACGGACGGCAAGGTGCTGTGGTCCACCGACGTTGCCGAACAGGCTAACCAGGTCATCGTTGCCAATGGGCGGCTTTTTGCATCGACACGGCAGGGCACCATCTACTGCTTTGCGCCCAAGGGTGCGAAGAAGCACGGGGTGATTGAAGAGCCGGTCGAACCGAAACCATTCGCCACTGCGCAGAATCTTGCTTCTGCGGCCGACACGATTCTCAAACAGACCGGCGTGAAAGACGGCTATGCGATTGTGCTCGACTGCGAGAGCGGCTCGCTTGCCTATCAACTGGCCAAGCGTTCGAACATGAAGGTTCTCGCCGCCTTCCGCGACGCTGACAAAGCAGCAGCAGCGCGCAAAGCATACAGCTCCGCCGGAATGCACGTGTCGCGAATCCTCGCTTATCACCACAAGAAAGGCGAGAAACTGCCCTTTACTTCCTACATCGCCAATCTGATCGTTTCCGAAGCGGCCGTCACAGGCAAGCAACTGCCAATCGACGCCGAGGAGATGAATCGTCTCTTGAAACCGATCCGTGGCATCGCCCTGATTGGCGGCGAGCAGAGCGAACAAGATCTCAAGAAGTGGGTCAACTCAAGCAAGGAGTGGAATGTTCTTGCCGACGGGAAGAATCAATGGGCACGGCGGGTACGTCCGCGTCTGAAGAACGCTGGCGGATGGACACATCCATTCGGAGACGCTGGTCAGACGGGATGCAGCCACGACGGCGCGCTCAAGCCGCCACTGGGGATCTACTGGTATGGCGATCCTCAACTCGGCTACGCCGCACCAGGGGCACTGATGATCGACGGGGTTTTCCTTCTCTGCGAAGGCGCTAACCTGGTTGCCCGCGATCAATATACCGGCCGCAAGATGTGGCAGCGCGCGCACGGACGAACCGACACGGTATGCGATGCCGGAAGTGTGTTCATGCGCTATCTCGAGGTCATCGTCCGCATCGATCCCAGCACTGGGAGGGAACTGACCTCCTATAAACCACCCGTGCCCAACGCCAAGTGGCTGAACATGGCCGCCGCCGGTGACGGCAAGACAATTTTTCTTGTCATGGGAGGCAAAGACGCGGACAAAAAGGACTGGCGCTCGATGATGGGGGTGGACGTCGCGTCGGGCAACATTATTTGGTCGCTCGGAGGCCCGGGCAAAGGCACACGCTGGGGCGGCTGGAACGCAATCGGCGACGGCTTTATCTACAAGCTCGGCGGTGCCGCCAAGGAGGGGCCTCGCCGAAACGAGGCGATCGCCGAAATGCGGGCTCACCTCAAGGCCACCGACCCGGCGCGTCTGAAAAAGTTTGAAAAGAGCTTAAAGGATCGCGACTTCCGCGTCCTCACCACCTTGGACGCCAAGACCGGTAAGATTCTCTACGAGCACGGCGTCGACATCACGAACTGCGGTGGCAAGTTCATCCCGCAACCCGCCTACGGTGCCGGACGTTACGCACGCCACTACAACCCGGGCGTAAGCGCCTGGGTGATGGCCCGCAAGAATGTCGTTGTTTTCGGAACCCAAAGCGGTGCCGACAAGGGCTGGCGTGTTTGGCCATCAGGGGCCTACAAGCAGCGCGGACTGGCGGTACACGACGGTGCAACCGGAAAACTGCTCTGGAACAAGCCATGTAACTACCGCACCCGGCCGGTCATCGTGGACGAAACAATTTATGCCGAGCCGTGGGGCTATGACTTGAGAACCGGCAAGCGGAAGCAGCGTACGCATCCAATTACCGGAAAGATGGCCGATTGGGCGTGGTGCCGATCTGACAAACAGTGCGGTACCTTTTCTGCCTCGACGAATTTTCTGTTTGGGCGATCGTTGGGTGTCGGCTATCACGATCTGCTTAGCGACAATGGTCTGTACACGTTTTTTCATAGTCGAATGAGTTGCTCGTTCGATGCCTTTACGGGCGGCGGAATGATGGTGAAACCTCCCAATTCCGTCGGCTGTCGCTGCTCTTGGTCGCTCCCGTTCACGATCGCAATGGGACAGGTGAAAATGCCGCCGGCCACGCCCCAGGGTTACGCCCAGCCTGGATCGGTGCTGCCGGTCAAACATCTTCACCTCGACGTCGGCGCAAACGGAACTCGCCGCGATCATCAAGGCAACCTCTGGATTCCACCAACACCCGGCGAACACTTTTTGCTACTTCGCCTCGGCGACAAGATGACCATGTATGAAGGTGGCGGTCCTGTCCAGCGAAGTTCGCTCCACACGCGCATCGAGGATACGGACGTGCCGTTCGTCTTCGCTTCCGCGGTCCGGGGGATAAAGAGTTCCGTCATCCCCGTGACCGGGCCGAAGGACGGCCAGGCCGCTTATACGATTCGATTGGGGTTCTCCGGCCTGCCCGGCGACAAACCGGGTCAGCGCGTGTTCGACGTGAAACTCAACGGCGAAACGGTACTCACCAACTTCGATATCGTGAAGGAGACCGGCAAGCCTGACCATGCCATCTGGAAGGAATTCACTCGGACGATCAAAGGGGATCTTCTCGTCGAGTTGGTCGCGAAGACCGCCAAACCATCACCGAAGCAGATGCCGCTGCTGAACGGAGTCATCATTCTCCGCAAATAGATCGAGACAACAGCGGTGTGACGTGCCGGTCAGACCGGTCTTTCGATGCGCATCTTTTTCATCCGCGACGTCAGCGTGGTTGGCTTGATGCCGAGTAACTCCGCCGCGCCGTCGTCGCCGGAGATCTTCCATTTCGTTTGTCGAAGTGCGGCGAGAATGTTCTCGCGCTCTCGGCGGCGCATTTCATCGTCGGTGATGATTGCCGCATCCTCGGATAATTCCGGCGCATCGGTTGAGCCGGACTTGGTGCGCTGAGAGTCCTCTGGCAGATCGAAGCGGAGTCGGCCGCCGCTGGACGTGATGACCGCTCGCTCGATCACATTTTGCAGTTCACGGATGTTGCCGGGCCAATCGTAACGCTGGAGTTGCAGAAGGTCGCCTTGCGTGAGCCGCGGCTGGGGTCGATTGAACTTGCGGGCTGACAGTTCCACGAAGTGTGCGGCGAGAACGGCGATGTCTTCTTTGCGCTGGCGCAGCGGGGCGATTTCGACAGGAAACACATTCAAACGGTAGTAGAGATCTTCGCGGAACCGACTGGCCTGAATCTCTCGTTTCAAGTCTCGATTCGTGGCGGCGATGATTCGAACATCGGCGTGATGAGTTCGCTCATCGCCAACTCGTTCAAATTCTCCTTCTTGCAGGACTCGCAGCAATTTGCTTTGCAGGGCCAGGGGGATTTCCCCGACTTCGTCCAGAAACAACGTGCCGCCGTCGGCCAGTCCGAAACGACCCGCGCGGTCGGCCATCGCGCCGGTGAAAGCGCCTTTGACATGGCCGAAGAACTCGCTTTCGTACAGTTCACGCGGAATCGATGCACAGTTCACAGTGACCATCGGGCGATCCTTGCGCAAACTACGCCGATGAATCTCTCGCGCGACGAGTTCCTTGCCGGTACCTGAATCGCCAAGAATTAGAACACTGGCGTCAGTGGGCGCCTCCAGATCGATCTGTTGCAACACGTTTCGCAACGACGGACTGTGTCCAACGATGTCGCCGAACTCGTGCGCTTCGAGCAATTCGTCGCGCAGGTAATCTCGTTCGAGTTCGAGTTGGCCTTTGAGCCGCTCGATTTCTTCAAAGGCGCGTGCGTTGGCGATCGCAGCGGCCGCGTGATCAGCGATCATCCGCATCCAGGTCAGGTTTTCTTCGCCGAGACAGGCACGAGTAAAGACCGCAAGCACGCCCAGCACCTCGCCTTGGTGAATGAGTGGCTGGCCGCCCAGAGCACGAATGCCTTCGGCTTTGGCCCAGTCCGGACGTGCGAGGATCTCTGGATGATCCGCAATGTCTGGGATTTCGAGTGGTTCGCCCGTCGACGCGATCTTGCCGATCTTTCTCGCGCCCAGCGGGAAGCGACGAAAGAAGCCGTCCAGATTGGTCCACGCTTCGCCTGTCTGCTTTGAGATCCCCTCGCTGGCGACCAACTGCAGACAAGAGGTCTGGTCAGGGCACTGGTCCCGCATGTGGCAACCCGAGCAGAGATCACCCGGCCCGATCAACCATATTCGCGCGAGCGCGACCTCCGGCTGGTTGGCCAATCGACGGACGATCAGATTCAGCACACTCTCGACGCACCGCTCCTGCGCCATGTCGAGCAAAAGGCGTTTAAGAAGATCGACGTCGGTTGGGCAGTCGGTGGAATCTGACATGGAAAGAATTATACGATATTTCGTTAGCACACAATGAATTAGCGTGAATTTACGATATATCGTGTCAATGTGCAATCCCGTGGATATCGCTAACCCGTGTCGTACACGCCACTTATGTCATTTACCGAGTATTGGCATGAGCTGTGCCTTAAGGGCACTCGTCATTCACACAAAACACAGCGACACCTCACTCAAGGAGAAACACGATGTCACGACTCAAAACAATCGAGCCCAATGAGGCTACCGGCGCGACCAAGCAACTGCTCGACGCGGTCAACGACAAATTCGGGATGGTCCCCAACCTTGCCCGAACGCTCGCCAACTCACCGGCAGCCTTGCAGGGCTATCTCGCGTTCGGAGAAGCGCTCGAGGGCGGAGTGCTGCCGGCCAAGTTGCGCGAACAGATCGCGCTAACCGTCTCGCAGGCAAACGGTTGCGGTTACTGCGTTGCTGCCCACTGTGCGATCGGGAAGTCGGTCGGCCTGAGCGAGGACGAGTTAACGGACGCTCGCCAGTCCTCCTCGCCCAACAGCAGAGTCGATGCGGCGCTCGAGCTCGCTCGAAAACTTGTCGAGGACCGTGGTTGGGTCACTGACGAAGACCTCGACCGAGTCCGGCGTGCGGGCCATGGTGATGCGGAGATCGTGGAGATCGTTGCGATCGTCGCGTGGAAGACGTTTGCCAACTACTTTAATCACGTCGCCGGCACAGATGTCGATTTCCCAGAGGTTGTCGAACTCGCTACGGCGTAACGCAGAATTTACGAAACTAACCGTTCAGTCACTCAATGAATCCGAAAGAGACGAAACCATGAGCAAGCCCAGAAACTTTACCGACGCCACTTTTCAAAACGAAGTTCTCGATAGCGATCAACCTGTGCTGGTCGACTTTTGGGCTGCCTGGTGCGGGCCGTGCCGAGCGGTTGGACCAGTGATCGAAGAACTGGCCGAGCAATACGACGGAACCGTCAAGGTCGGAAAACTCAACATTGACGAGAATCCGCAAGCACCAAGCGACTTCCGAATCAGCTCGATCCCGGCCGTGCTGGTCTTTAAGGGCGGGCAGGTCGTCGAAACATTGGTCGGCGTGCAAACCAAGGAGCGTTACGAGGCGGCTCTCAATCAGGCGGCCGCCTGAGGCGTGATTCCCCAAGAATGACTTTCAACCATCAAACCATCCAATACAAGGAAACCCAAGAATGACTTTCAACCATCACAAGACTCGATTCGCGACTGCCGTATCGACCGTTCTCATCGTTGGACTGGTTGTCGCGCTGACCGTTCAAACGGGCATCTCAGCCGGACCCAACTCACCGACGAAGGTCCAATCGGAAGCCGCGGCAAGTGCCGACGTCCACCGTGTCGTTCGACCGGTGGTTCACCACAAGACGGTGCAGATTGACGGGCTCGACATCTTCTATCGCGAGGCCGGTCCGAAGAACGCGCCAACGGTGCTGTTGCTGCATGGATTCCCGACATCATCACACATGTTTCGCAATCTGATTCCGGCGCTGGCAGACCGCTACCATGTGATCGCCCCGGATTACCCCGGCTACGGGAACAGTTCGATGCCTAAGGTCGATCAGTTCGAATACACGTTTGACAATCTGGCCAGGATCACCGAGAAACTGACGGTCAAACTGGGTCTGAAGAAATACAGCCTCTACCTGATGGACTATGGCGCGCCGGTAGGATTCCGTCTGGCAGCCAAACATCCCGAACGGGTCGACTCACTGATCATTCAGAATGGCAACGCCTATGTCGAGGGGATCAATAACGACTTTTGGGAGCCGATCAAGGAGTACTGGAAAGATCGTGGTGCCGTCAACAAGGGACTCGACAACCCATGGTGGAAGAACGTGAAGGCCGCTTACAAGAAACCGAAAATGTCGAACGAAGAAGCACTGCGGTTTCTCATCACGCTCGGCGCGACAAAGTGGCAGTATACCAACGGCGTGCGTAACAAAGAGACGATCAGTCCCGACAACTGGCACGTGACTCAGCGGCTGTTGGACCGACCAGGAAACGCTGAGATCCAGCTCCAATTGTTCTACGACTACGGCAGCAATCCTCCGCTCTATCCCGCCTGGCAAGCTTACTTCCGCCAACACCAGCCGCCGACGTTGATCGTGTGGGGCAAGAACGACCAAATCTTTCCTGCCGAGGGTGCGTATCCGTACAAGCGAGATTTGAAGACCCTGGAATTTCACTCGCTCGATACGGGACACTTCGCACTCGAAGAAGATGGCGACGTGATTGCCAGCCACATCCGTAGGTTCCTCGCCAAACACGTCGAGGGCAGCACGGAAAACACCGCTGCGAAGTAACCAATGTTGATGGGGCCGTCATGGCAAACAGCCGTGGCGGCCTCGGTTTTTTGGATAGGAGACCGTGCGATGAAACGCCCCGTCAGCGATATCGCCTTTACGCCAGCTGTCAAAGCTGCGCAAAAGAAGCGTGGCACGCGCGAAGCCTACGTCAAGATGGAACAACGCGGTGGATGGCAGAACAAGGTGACCGCGGAACTAGCCGAGTTCGTTGCCCAGCGCGACTCGTTCTATCTGGCGACGGCCAGCGCCGACGGCCAACCGTATATTCAGCATCGCGGCGGCCCCAAGGGATTACTCAAGGTGTTGGACGAGCACACGATGGCCATCGCCGATTTCGTCGGCAACGGCCAATATATATCGGTCGGCAATCTCGATGAGAACGTCAAGGTATCGATCTTTCTGATGGACTACCCGAATCGCCGCCGGATCAAGATATGGGGAACCGCCAATGTCATCGAGGGCGATGACGATCTGCTCGCCCGTCTTAGCGACCCGGCCTATCGCGGCAAACCGCAACGGGCCATGGTATTTCACGTCGAGGCGTGGGACGCAAATTGCCCCCAGCACATCAAGCCGCGCTGGACGGAAGAAGAACTCGCACCTATCGTCGACGATCTGCGTGCAAGTGCGAGCCATATCGAAGCAGGTGGATAGAGAAGTTGATTCCGTGGTCAAGACCTGAGTCGGGCCGGGGACGGACGCGATTGGGGGAAAGGACGAGATAAACAACACGCCGCAAGAACTCTTCCGTCGTGTCCGCAGAAATAACCACAACAGACGGCGAACACCGGGGACAGGCTCCTGAGCCGGGAGCGATTGCATCCGTGAACCGTCTTGCGCTCCATGGTATACTCCGTGTCGCGAACGAATCGCGTGAGGTGCGTTTCATCATCAGACTTGGAGACATCGACCATGAGAAAGCAGATTGAGCGAGTCACTTTATTGACGAGCGTTCTTGGCGTTGCGATTCTTGCCGCTCCTGCATGGGGCGACGAGGCCGCGAGCAAGCCTGAGCGAATCGCCCTCTGGACGGGCAAAACCCCGATAAGCAAGTCAGCCATCACCGTTCATCGGCCTGCCAAACCAAACGGCGCATCAGCCGTGATCTGTCCCGGCGGAGGATATGGCGGGTTGGTCATGGGGGCCGAGGGGCACGGGATCGCGAAGTGGCTCAACAAACATGGCGTCACGGGTATCGTGTTGCAGTACGAACTTCCTCGGGGAAGGTCCAACGTCCCGCTACGTGATGCGCAGCGGGCGATTCGTATGGCTCGCGCCAACGCCCAAAAGTGGAAGCTCGACCCGAAACGTATCGGGATCATCGGTTTCTCGGCCGGCGGCCATCTGGCATCGACTGCCGGGACGCATTTTGATGCGGGCGACTCAAAGGCGACCGACCTGATCGATAAGGTAAGCTGTCGGCCCGACTTCATGGTCTTGGTCTATCCCGTGGTCACGATGGGACCGAAGACCCACCGCGGCTCCAAGCGGAACCTGCTCGGTGGAAGACCCACGGCGAAGTTAGTGACTCTGTTCTCGAACGAAAAGCAAGTCAACAAGAATACCCCGCCCGCCTATCTGGCGCACGCCAAGGACGACCGGGTCGTGGTGCCGGACAACAGCCGCGATTTCCACGCCGCACTCAAGGCCAATGGCGTCGCCAGCGAGTACCTGGAATTGCCCAGTGGCGGTCACGGTCTAAATGGCTATCGCGGCCCGAACTGGGATGCCTGGCAAACCGGCTCGCTACGTTGGCTGGCCGCACAGAAGATGATCCCGGCGGTGGCGAGCGATGGCAAGAAATAGCCTGTGACGCTCCGAAAGGGCGAACTGTCGGTTATTGCGATCGCTCATGCGCAAAACTACAATGACGCCGTCAACGATTCAGCAACCTCCTTCTTTCGATTGGACCTACCGATGAAATGCCGTAACGTATTACGATTTCTGACAAGTGCCCTCTTCGCGACGATCTTTGTTGCTGCCGTTGCTGTTTTGCCAGCGGCTGCCAATGTAAAATTGCCGGCCGTGTTGGGCAGTCACATGGTCATGCAGCGCAATGTGCCGCTGCCGATCTGGGGGACCGCAGCAGCAGGCGAAAAGGTCACCGTCGATCTTGACGGAAACAAGGCCAGCACCGTCGCGGATGCGAAGGGGAATTGGAAAGTTACGCTCAAGCCGATGAAGGCCGATGGCAAGCCGAAGAAGCTCACTGTCACCGGTAAGAACACTGTCACGCTCGAAGATATTCTGATCGGCGAGGTCTGGATCGGCTCGGGCCAGTCGAACATGGAGTGGTCGCTCGGCGCCTCTGCTTCTGCCAAGAAGGCCATTCCCGCGGCCGATCACCCGAACATTCGGTTGTTTCATGTCCCCAAGAAGCAAGCCGGCAAGCCGGCAGCCGACGTGAATGCCGCATGGAAAGTATGCACTCCGAAGAGCGTCCCACGCTTCTCGGGCGTGCTGTATTTCTTCGGTGCACGTCTGCATAAGGACCTCGACGTGCCGGTCGGTCTGATTAACAGCTCCTGGGGTGGCTCGCCGATCGAGCCATGGACAATCACCGCCAAAGGTTCCGGCGGCATGTACAACGGCATGATCGCTCCGCTGGTGCCGTTTCCCGCGAAGGGCGCGATTTGGTATCAGGGCGAGACGAACGTGCTCCACAAGAACGGCTTGAAGTACCGAGGCAAAATGAAGGATCTGATTGAGGGCTGGCGAGGGGTGTGGAAAAATGACAAGTTCTCGTTCTACTTCGTCCAGATCGCGCCTTGGAGTCGATATGGAAACGGTGAACTGCCAAAGTTGTGGGAAGCCCAAACGGCGACGCTCAAGCTGCCCCACACGGGCATGGCGGTGACGACCGACTTGGTGCCGAACTTGGGCGACATTCACCCGAGAAACAAAGTCGACGTCGGTAACCGGCTCGCTTTGTGGGCGTTGACCAAGGACTACGGCAAAAAGAATATCGTCTACTCGGGACCGCTGTTTACGAAGCAGGAGGTCGAGGGCAAGAAGATTCGCCTGCACTTTGCACACGCCGAGGGCGGTCTCAAGTCGAGTGACGGCAAGCCGCTTTCCCATTTCCAAATCGCCGGAAAAGATGGTAAGTTCGTCGCGGCAACCGGCACGATTGACGGCAAGACGGTTGTCGTTTCTGCTGATGGCGTCGACGCACCGGCCCACGTTCGGTTTGGTTGGATTCGTACGGCGAGGCCGAACTTTTTCAACGCGGCAGGTCTGCCCGCCTCGCCGTTCCAGACCAACAAATGGCAGGGCGGTACCGGCGAGTAGCGTAGGTGTTCGACACGTTGGCCATATCACAAAGCGAAGATCAGTTGACTGATTCACCGACCGAGGTGCGCGAGCGCTGTTATGAGTGCTTTCGCCCTCGGTCGCTTTGCTTTTGCGAGGCGATTCCGCAGATCGACAATCGCACGGACGTGTTGATTCTGCAACACGTCGGCGAACGGTTTCATCCGTTTAATACGGCTCGGATCGTGCGCAAGGCGCTGCAGCGCTGCGAGCTGTTTGTGGATCACAATCAACTTCTTGGCAATCATCCATTGCCGATCCAGCCAAGCGCCGGGTTATTGTATCCGGCGGCGGATGCGATTTCACTTTCCGATCTGTGTGCCGCAGACCGGCCGGACCAACTGATCATGATCGACGGCACGTGGGATCAGGCAAAGACGATTGTGCGCGACGTACCACAACTACACGGCTTGCCGTGTTATCGGCTCACGCCATCGACGCCGGGTCAGTACCGTATCCGACGAGAACCGAATGCGCACAGCCTGTCTACGCTCGAGGCCACGGTTGAGGCGCTACGAGCGTTGGAACCTGAGACCGTTGGGCTCGATCAGCTACTGGCCGCATTCCATAAGATGGTCGAGGATCAACTCGAGCACTCGGCGGGCCACAAGGCGTGGCGACATAAAAGGTCGAAACAGATCCGTCCCCGCTATATTCCGCCGACCTTGTTGCAGGACGCCCAGCGATTGGTCGTCGCCTATGGTGAAGCGACGCCGGGCCAAAAAGGCCGGCGCCGCGGCGCTCCGTTACCGGTCAATTGGGTTGCCCAGCGACTCGGCACGACGCAGCGATTCTCCTGCCGTCTGCAACAGCGAGAGCCGCTCTCGGAGACTGCGCTAAAGCACATGCGGCTTTCGGCAGCGGACGCCGACGCCGCCGTATCAGAGGAGGAGTTTCGACATCGATGGAATCAGTTTCTTCGACGCGACGATCTGTTGGTCGTTTATCACCAAAGGACCTGCGAACTCCTGCGGCGGGTTAGGGCGGTGCAACCACGTTGGTTGGTGCTGAAATCGATCTTCGGAAAATGGCGAGATGGCTTTCGCTGTCTCGAAGATCTCTTGGAGGTCGAGGGATTGGCGATTCCTGCCTCCGACGGCAAGAGCCGCGCCGACGACCGGCTCGACATGGCGGTGAGGCTGGTCGAGCATCTGCGGGAGGAATATGGCGGGGTGGACGGTCGCGATTCAATGCCCTCGGGCAGGCCCGAGGGCTAAATACTGAAGGACGGTTACGTGCCGACGGGGGCGCCTTCGCTCAACAGTCGGCGGAGAACCGTCTGCAGGATTCCGCCGTTGCGGTAGTAGTCCATCTCGACCGGGGTGTCGATTCGCACCGATGCTTCAAAGGTCGTCTCGATGCCTGCTTCGGCGGTGGCGCGAACCGTGAGCGTTGTCCGGGGTTGCAACTCGTCATCGAGCCCCTCGATGTCGAAGACTTCCTCGCCGGTCAGCCCCAGCGACTGCCAAGTCTGTCCCTCGGCAAGTTGTAGCGGCAGGACGCCCATCCCGACGAGGTTGCTACGGTGAATTCGCTCGTAGCTGGCCGCGATCACCGCTCGTACGCCCAATAGGAATGTCCCCTTGGCAGCCCAATCGCGGCTGCTGCCCGTGCCGTACTCCGCACCGGCCAGCACAACGAGCGGCGTGCGTTCATCGCGATACTTCATCGCGGCGTCGTAGATACTCATCGCCTCGCCGTCAGGCAAGTGCCGTGTCACACCACCTTCGGTGCCAGGAGCCAGTTGGTTGCGAATGCGAATGTTGGCCAGCGTTCCCCGGGTCATCACGCGATCATTGCCGCGGCGCGAGCCGAAGCTATTAAAGTCTCGCGGCTCGACGCCCTGCTGCTGCAGAAAACGTCCGGCGGGGCCATCGGCGGTGATCGCCCCGGCTGGCGAGATGTGGTCGGTCGTCACGGAATCGCCCAATGCCGCCAACACGCGAGCACCACGAATCGGTTGAATTTCGCCCGGCTGCTCCGGCAGATCAACCAAGAATGGTGGTTCTTGAATGTACGTGCTCATGTCATCCCACGCGAACAGGTCGCCCTCGCTTGTGGAGATCGCGTTCCACCGTTCGTTCGAGTCGAACACGCCGCCATACTGAGCGACAAACATTTCAGGCCGGACCGACGCGCTGATCGCTGCGTCGATTTCCGCCTCGGTGGGCCAGATGTCCTTGAGCAGTACGTCGTTTCCGTCGGTGTCCTGCCCAATCGGCTCCTTGGTAAGATCGATGTCGGTCGTGCCAGCCAAGGCATAAGCCACCACCAGCGGTGGACTGGCCAAGTAGTTTGCCTTCACCAACGGATTCACCCGGCCTTCGAAGTTCCGGTTACCGCTGATCACGGCCGAAGCAACCAGATCTCCGTCGGTCACCGCCTTGGCAACTTCGTCCGGCAACGGCCCGCTATTACCGATGCAGGTCGTACAGCCATAGCCGACCGTATAGAAACCGACCTCGCGCAGCGAGTCGGTCAGGCCGGCTGCGTCGAGATAGTCGGACACCACGCGCGAGCCGGGCGCAAGGCTGGTCTTCACGTGCGGTGCCGGCTTGAGTCCACGGGCCGCAGCTTTTTTGGCCAACAACCCCGCGGCCAACATCACCGACGGATTGCTGGTGTTGGTACAACTTGTGATCGCGGCGATCACCACGGCCCCATGGGTGATTTCGTGCGATGCGTCGTCTTGGGTGACTGTGCCGGACCGCTCGAGCGCCACACCGTCCAGAGCGAAGCCGCGCTCGGCAACCGGGGCACGCAGCGACTCGCCAAACGATCGCTTCATCCCCGCCAGCGTAACGCGATCTTGCGGACGTTTCGGTCCGGCGAGGCTCGGCTGGATGGTGCTCAGGTCCAACGAGAGCGTCTTAGTAAATACAGGCGTCTGGGCGTCGTCAGTGCGGAATAGACCTTGCTCTTTCGTGTAACGTTCAACCAGATCGACTTGCTCGTCGCTGCGACCAGTTAGCCGCAGGTAGTCGAGCGTGCCGGAATCGACCGGAAAGAAGCCCATCGTGGCGCCGTACTCGGGTGCCATGTTCGCGAGCGTCGCTCGATCGGCCAGCCGCATCTTCGACACGCCATCGCCAAAGTACTCGACAAATTTGGCAACCACGCCTTCCTGCCGAAGCAACTCGGTGGCCGTCAACACCAAGTCCGTCGCGGTCGCTCCGGCCGGCAACTCACCGGTCAATTCAAACCCAACGACCTCCGGCAACAACATGTAGATCGGCTGGTCAAGCATCACCGCCTCGGCCTCGATGCCGCCGACGCCCCAGCCGACGATGCCCAAGCCATTGATCATCGTCGTGTGGCTATCGGTGCCGACCAGCGAGTCGGGCAATGCGACCGGTCCCAGATGATCTTCGCGGACAAAGACGCCCTGGGCGAGATATTCAAGGTTCACCTGGTGGACGATGCCGACATTGGGCGGCACAACGCGGAAGTTGTCGAATGCCTTTTGGCCCCAGCGAAGGAACTCGTAACGCTCGCGGTTGCGAGAAAACTCCAGGTCGACATTCGCCGACAGCGCATCGAGCGAGGCAAACCGGTCAACTTGTACCGAGTGATCGATCACCAAATCGACCGGCACCAACGGGTTGATCAACTTAGGATCGCCACCCATCCGCTGCATCGCGCTGCGCATGGCGGCCAAATCGACCACCGCCGGAACGCCGGTAAAGTCCTGCAGCACGACGCGAGCAGGCTTGAAGGGAATCTCGGCTTTGGCGGGCGACCCCGCGTTCCATCCGGCGACGTTTCGCACGTCCTCCTCGGTCACCGTGAAGCCGTCGCAGTTTCGCAGCACCGCCTCGAGCAGTACACGCATCGAATAGGGCAGCCGCGAAACCTCGCCGAGTCCCTGTTCTTCGAGTCGCGAAAGCCGATAAATTCCCACGGGGCCGCTGGCTGTGGCGAAGGTGTCGCGTGCGCCGAATGGGTCACGCAATGGCTGGACATTGCTCATTTTCTCAGGATCCCTACGCTAGCTGGTGTGTCGAAGCAGCCGGCGAAAGCCGGCGATTGTGGCCGAATTGTAGCTGATTTTCCGAAAGTTGTCGGGGGGAGTGTGGGGCCAGCGTCCTGGCGAATTCAGGAATCGCGGAATATATCACTGGGATTCCATTCTGAATTTCCCTACAATGTAGGAGTATCATAATTGCCCCGACAATTTGCTCCCTTTCCATCATGCCAGCATCTCGCATCACCTCAGCGATTCTTGTTTGGTCCGCGGCATTGTTGTCGCCGATCCAAGCAATGCAGGGAACTCGGGTGTTGTGTCAGCTTTTCGATACTGAGAGCAAGGTCGCGACCTGCGAGGACGCCTGCTGCGAATGCAAGTCACAGGCATCGGTCGGATGCGAGGCATCTTTGTGCCAGACGCCGATCACTGCGCGGACCGGCCCGGCCGGTCAACAGCCTCCCTGTCCATCTGGCTGTTTCTATTGTCAGGATCGATGCACGCAATTTGCCCCAACGATGTCGCCGACGACCCCCTCCGCCACCGGGCTGAGCGAGGCAATTGTCGATCAGGTAGACGTGATAAGCCGTATCACATCGCACGGTTTTGTGGGTTCTCGGCAAACTTCAAGCCTCTCTGAAGGCTCTGCGCTGCAGATCTGTGCGCTTCTGTGCCGATTTACAACCTAAATATGCCGGTTGTGACGCGATCGCTTACCTCTATTCGGCTCGGCATGCGATTGCGTCGAATAGCTTCTTAGGGCTGCCGTTGTACCAGAACGACCTTTTGCTTGGTTGTCGACTTTTGTGGCGGCCGATCGTTCGTATCCCTTACTCTCGGAATGGAATCCCATCGAACATGAATATCAAGACCCTATTACTTGCCGCCATCGCTTTGCTGGTTACAACCACCGCCACGCAGGCCGCCGAACCGACCTACACCTCGATCACGGTGCAAGAGATGCACTGTGCCGGCTGTGCCCGAAAGATCGCAGCACAACTTTACGCTGTTCGAGGCGTGAAGGAAGTGCGTGTGAATGTCGAAAAAAAGATCCTCTATGTATTACCTTCGGCCAATACCACACTTTCGCCGCGGGCGATCTGGATTGCCGTCGAGAACCAAGACACACCAATCCGCTTGGCCGGTCCGAGCGGGATTTTTATCTCCCGACCCAAGTCGTAGCCGCCGGAGGCCACGCATTTAATTTAGAACAAGGACTCTCACCATGGTACGCAATATCTCCTATGTCGCTTTGGCGGTCCTAATGGCCGTGATCACCGCCGGATGTGGCCAGACGACCGCCAGCAATGATTCGCCGCAACCGGTCTCGGTCGACAAGACCCAGTATCTCTTGACCGAAGAGCCCGAGGGTGCGGTTGGGGTGATCATGGCACGCGAGCAGGCCAAGGATCAGGACGAGATCGTGCTCGTCGGACGAATTGGCGGCAAGAAGGACCCTTGGTTCAAAGATCGCGCGGCGTTTGTGATGATCGACGCCTCGATGATGCTCGTCGCCGACGGTTCTGATGCGGCCGCTGGTGAGGTCTGTCTGGATGATTGTTGCGCTTCGCTGCTCGCCGGCTGCACAACGCTGGTTAAGGTCGTTGAC
>Ga0114996_10003775_pt1 | contig 18539 bp, 17 predicted proteins | sample ArcticOcean_MG_C_4_FD_87039 | JGI IMG/M metagenome (GOLD analysis project Ga0114996, IMG submission 87039) | Marine microbial communities from western Arctic Ocean - ArcticOcean_MG_CB4_134 | ecosystem: Environmental > Aquatic > Marine > Oceanic | place: Arctic Ocean: Canada Basin | collected...
AGCCAATCCAGGAACCCGGCCCAGCGCAAGATCTTATCGGTCAGCGCCGGGCCGCTGTCATAAATGCCGGTGAAACGGGCTTCGCTGCGCTGTAAGCGGCCATCATATTTGGCCCAGGGCCGGGCCTTCATGGCGCGCGTGTCGGGAGCGGCTGCGGCCAGGACCAGCGCTTCGTCCAGCTTCGGGTGGCGCTTGTAATCGGCGGATATGGCACGCCGGAAATGGCAACCTTTTAACGCACCAAACACCCGCCGGCGATAGAAAAACGATGCGTGCAGGCGGGCGAAATCCACGGTGACCACTTGGGCCAGTCCTTCGAACAGAAACGCCGCCTTGCCGGCGTCTTTGTGCAATGCCAAGGTCACCGGCTCGCCGTCTTCGGCCAGGGCGGCAAACCGGGGAAACAGGTGCGCCAGCAAAATGGCATCGCCGATACCGCCGGCGGCGACGATCAGAATTCCGCCGGAGGGCGCATCGGCCTCGAGGATATCGGGGCTAGGCATCAACGCCCAACAGGGCCTCGGCTTCGGCCCACACCGCGTCCACCGGAATGGCGGCGACGCAGGGAAACACATCGAACCGGCTGGCGCGCAGATGGCAGCGCCAGAAGCAATGGTAACAAGGCATTTCCTCATAGACGAAGCGGGCATGGGGCGGACGGGCTTCTTCCGGGTACGGAACGAAGCTGCCGAAATGGCCGCCGCCGAGCACCACCACCGTGGGCGCGCCGAGGGCGATGGCCAGATGCGCCGGGCCGGTATCGTTGGAGATCACGCAGGCGCTGTGTTTGAGAATATCGAGAAACTCCGGCATCGAGGTGGCGCCGATCATATCAATAATGCGCGCATCGTCGCCGAAGCGGTCCCGGTGGTCGCCGGATCGCTCGCCGGGGCCGCCGACGATGATCACCCGCAATCCCCTTGCCAAAAGTTTTTCGGCAATATCCAAATAGCTGTCATAGGGCCAGCGCCGGCCAAATTCGTTGCTGCCCGGATTGAGCACCGCATAAGCGCCACCCGCCGCAATCTGGGGCGCTTGCCGGCGCCACGGAATTTCGGGCGCCTTGGGCGCAATCTCGGCGCCCGCCAGTTCCGACAGAAACCGGTAATGGCGCGCCACTTCGTGGGTTGGGTAGGGACCGGTATCGATGATGCGGTCCACCTGGCTGAGGTAATAGGTAAACTCGGTGCGCGTCGGCTCGTTTATAAAAGGCAAGGACACGCACGATGTGGGCGCCGAGGCGACCCAGACCAGACTGTCCGCCATCATCGCCCGGCGTAAGTAAGAATCGCAGATGGTGATCGCCGGCGCCAGACGCCGCACCATGAGGCTGATCTTGAAGCGGTAAAAGGGTTGCCGGGCAAAAGCGTGCTCGTCGATCATGAACAACCGGTAGCCGGCGAAAATCTCGCCCGCCACGTCGCCCCAGCTTTTGCAGCCGAGGATGGTGATCTCCGACGGGCTCAAGCCCAGCACTTGACAATAATTTTCCAGGCTGCGGCGAAACAACACCATGTCGCCGATGCCGTCCATGCGCACGATCAGCGCGCCCTGGCGTTCCCCCAATAAGGGCCAATGGCGGGCGAGCAGATCGAACAGCCGGAACAGCCACCAGCGGCGGCGCATGCCCGACGGCAATACGCGCCAGAACCACGAGGTTTCAAATCGGTGCCCGGCGATATCCTTGCCGGCGCCGGCCGCGCCCAATTGGTTAAAGCCGTCCATGATCGAAGCCTACCCGGCTTTGCAAAATTATCCCAGCTTTTGCGCCACCAGTTCCTTCAAGTTGGATTCCGAGCGGGCGCCGTAATGGCTGATGATCTCGGCCGCCAGAATGCCGCCGATGCGGGCCGAGGTGGCCAGATTGTCACCCCGGGACAGCCCATAGAGGAAACCGGCGGCGTAGGAATCGCCGGCGCCGGTGGTATCGACCACATTGGTCACGGTCTCGGCATCGACCACATGCACCGCGTCGCCGGCTACCACGACCGAGCCTTGGGCACTGCGCGTCAGGGCGGCGATATCGCAATGGCCGCGCACATGCTGGAGGGCGTCATCGAAATTTTCCACCTGGTAGAGCGAGGTGATTTCATCTTCGTTGGCGAACAGGATATTGACGTGCCCTTCCACCAATTCCAGAAATTCGGCGCGGTAGCGTTCGACGCAGAACGGGTCCGACAGGGAAAGCGCCACCTTGCGCCCGGCCGCTTCGGCGATCTTGGCGGCTTTGAGAAAAGCTTCCTTGGCGCGCGGCGGATCGTAAAGATAGCCTTCCAGATAGACCACTTCGGACGCGGCGATAACGTCGTCCGGCACGTCTTCGGGGCCCAATTCGACACAGGCGCCGAGATAGGTCTGCATGGTGCGCTCCGCATCCGGGGTCACCAGGATCATCGAGCGCGCCGTGGTCGCATCGCCTGCCAGCGGCGGGGTGTCGAAATTGACGCCGGCGGCGCGGATATCGTGGGCGAACACCTCGCCCAGCTGGTCCTTGGCAACCTTGCCGATATAGGCGGCGCGGGCGCCGAGGTTCGCCAAGCCGGCGATGGTATTGGCGGCCGAGCCGCCGGAAACTTCAACGGCCGAGCCCATATCGCCATAAATTTTTTCCGCCGTTTCCGTATCGATCAGGGTCATGGCGCCCTTTTCCAGGCCATGATCACTGATGAAGGCGTCATCGGCCTGGGTCAACACGTCGACAATCGCGTTGCCGATGCCGGTCACGTCATATTGGGTCTCCGCCATTTTTTTCTCCTTGGGCGCAAAATTTGGAACGAAATATTTCCCTAAGAGCGGCGCAGTATAGGTGGCTGCACAATTGCCTCAAGCGGGAATTTTAGGGGCCCGGCCTTGCGGGTGGATGGCAACGGGGATAAACACGAGGCGCACATTTCCCGACAGCCAGCGCGGACCCGCAGCCAATGATCAAAGCCTTTTCACGCGCCATCGCCCAACTGAGCGATCCCAGGCTGCGCCGGATCTTTTGGCTGGGCGTTATCGGATCGTTGGTGGTTTTCGCGGCTCTTTGGGGCGGTATCGCGGTGTTCCTGTCGAGCACCGATTATTTGCATTACTCGATCTTCGGATATCCCATCAGCCTGGATTTCATCTCCGACATTCTCGGCAATCTGGCGGCGGGGGTGCTGACCTGGCTATTGTTTCCATCCGTCATCACGCTGGTCGCCAGTCTGTTTCTGGAAGACGTGGCGGCGGCGGTCGAAGAGCGGCACTATCCCGGCCTGGCCGCGCCCAGAAAGCAGCAGATATCGGAAATCCTGTGGATCACGCTCAAATTCGCGGCCATCGGCATTGTCCTCAATATCCTGGCGCTGCCGTTCATCATTATTCTTATTTTCTTCCCGCCATTTAATCTTTTTGTCTTCTACGGCTTAAATGGCTATCTTCTTGGCCGTGAATATTTTGAATTGGTCGGCCATCGCCGGTTTGACCCTAGAACCGCCCGCCGGGTTCGGCGTCGCTTCCGGGGCCAGGTATTCGTGGCGGGGGTGCTGATCGCGATTATGTTGACGGTGCCGATTGTCAATCTGATTGCGCCGATCATCGCGACGGCGGCCATGGTGCATCTGCTGCATGGCTGGCGCGAACGGCTGGAACCGGCGAGCCAAGACCATAGTTTGGAGATCAGAGATTGAGTATGTTCACAAAGGACAACGACGAAAACTCCGCCAACGCCAAGGATGATGGCGGCGAGGCTGCGTCCGAAATGGCGGCGCCGCCGTTGAAGCCGTTTGCCAAAAGCGCCAGCCATGGGCCGGCGAAACCATTGAGCACGCCGTTCCGGCCCGAAATTCCACGCCGGGTCACGGAAATTCCGGGCGGCCCAAAACGCAACGACCGGGTGCTGGCGCTGGACGACGAAGCCAACCGGTTGACCGTGGGCCGCAATATCCGGCTGTCCGGTGACATCACGGCTTGCGAAAAACTTGTGGTCGAAGGCCAGGTGGAAGCCGCATTATCGGACGCGCACACCATCGTCATTTCGCCATACGGCTATTTCAAGGGCAACGCCACCGTCGCCGAGGCCGATATATCGGGCCGCTTCGAGGGCACGCTGGTAGCAACGGAAAAACTGACGATTCGCAAGGAAGGCAGTGTCGATGGCTCGATCCGCTACGGCAAGATCGTCATCGAATCCGGCGGCAAGATATCGGGCGATATGGCCTCGCTGGACAGCGACCAGGACGCCGAGCCGGACAAAGCGGCCGATTAGAGCGGTCCCGGAATGACCGCGCGTTTCCTGTCCGCCAAGATTTTTTCCTGTCGCGCCGGTCCCGGCAAGCTGCCCGCTTTCCCCCTTTTGGCACTGCTGTTTCTTGCCGCCTGCGCCGCTGCGCCCGAGACCATAAAGCGCACCCCTAGGGTGGTCGAGGATGCGCGCGTCATCGCCGCCGATCAGGTCAATGCCGAGCCTTCCGAAGAAGACGGCGAAGACGACGATAAGCCGGGCGGCCAAGCCGAGGAAGAGGAAGAGGAAAAGAAGCCCGAGGAAACCGCCGCCCTACCCGTGGATTTGACCAATTTCAAGGACCGCTTGCTGGGCCTCGACAATGACGATCTGTCCGATCTTTTGGGCGCGCCGTCGTTGGAGCGCGAGGAGCCGCCGGCAACCTTCTGGCAGTACCGGACGCCGGCTTGCGTCGTTGATGTCTTCCTCTATTCGGACGGCGGCGATAACCAGGTAGATCATGTGGAGGTCCGCGGCCGCGAGACCGATGAAGTCGATGAGCCAAATTGCTTCGCCGCGATTATCAAGAACAAGGATAAACCGAAGGCCCCGGTTGAAGATTTACCGGCGCCCAAAAAACCCGCCGCCAAAGCGCCCGTCAAAGCACCGCCCGCCGCACCGCCCGCCGATGCCGCGCCGCCGCCCGATGCGGACGCGCCGCCGCCGCCCGATGCCGCCCCGCCAGCCGAAGGCGATCAATTGCCGCCGCCGACCGATCAGGCGCCGGCCGATGGCGCCGCCCCGGCGGCCAAACCGGCGCCATTTATCAGCGACGATGATCCCCGCTCCGGTAATCGCGATCTGATGGGGTTCGACGAGAAGGGTTAGGGTTAGAGCTAGCCCATTTCCTTGGCTTTGTAGCCGCATTGGGCGCTGACCACGCAGGCGCCGCAATCGGGTTTACGGGCCTTGCACACATAACGGCCATGCAGGATCAGCCAATGATGGGCATGCCGGCGGTAGGCGTCCGGGGTGGCTTTTTCAAACTTCAGCTCCACCTCCAGCGGCGTCTTGCCGGGCGCCATGCCGGTGCGGTTGCCGAGCCGAAAGAGGTGCGTATCGACGGCAATGGTGGGCTCGCCAAAGGCGATGTTGAGGACCACGTTGGCGGTCTTGCGCCCGACGCCGGGCAGCTTTTGCAACGCATCCCGGTCCTTTGGAACCGCGCCGCCGAAATCTTCCAAAAGCATTTTCGATAGGCCGATGACGTTTTTCGCCTTGGTGTTAAAAAGCCCGATGGACTTGATGTAATCCTTCAAGCCCGCTTCGCCGAGGGCGAGCATCTGTTTCGGCGTCTTGACCTTTTTGAACAACGGCCCGGTGGCCTTGTTGACGCCCACGTCGGTCGCCTGCGCCGACAAAACCACGGCCACCAGCAGCGTATAGGAATTGATATAATCCAACTCGCCCTTGGGCTCCGGCATGGCCGCCGAGAGATTGGCGTAGAACGCTTCGATGTCGGCTTTTTTCATGCCGCCAGATTAATCGCCAAAGCCGAGCACGTCGAACATGTCGTATAAACCGGGCCCCTTGCCTTCGAGCCAGAGGGCAGCGCGCACCGCGCCGGCGGCGAAGATCACCCTCGACGCCGCCTTGTGGTGCAGCTCGATCCGCTCGCCGGCGCCGGCAAAGATCACCGAATGCTCGCCGACCACATCGCCGCCGCGCAGGCTCGCAAACCCAATATCGCCGGGCCGCCGTTGCTCGGAAATGCCGTCGCGGCCGGCCACGGATTTTGCGTCCAGATCAACGCCGCGCCCTTTGGCCGCCGCCTGGCCGAGGCCAATGGCGGTGCCCGACGGCGCGTCCACCTTGTGCTTGTGGTGCATCTCGACAATTTCGATGTCGAACGCTTCGTCCAAGGTAGCGGCCAGCCGTTCGGTCAGCGCGAACAACACATTGACGCCGGCCGAAAAATTCATCGCCTTGACGATGGCAGTTTGTTTGGCGGCGGCTTCGATCAGGCCCATCTGGGCCGCATCGTGGCCGGTGGTGCCGATCACCAGCGGTGTCGCGGACCCGGCGGCCAGTTCCAAATGGCGAGCCGTGGCGGCGGGCAAGCTGAACTCGATAGCCACGTCGGCAGCGGCGATAACTGCGCTCGCATCATCGGTGATTGTTAACCCGGCAGCTTCGAGCCCGGCGCTCAATCCAATGTCGGCGCCGAGGCTTGCATGGCCCGGTGCTTCCGTGCCGCCGGCCAATTCAGCGCCGGCGGTATCGGCTACCTGGCGCACCAGCATCTGCCCCATGCGCCCGGCGCTCCCGAGAATTCCGATTTTCATGGCAGTCCCCGTTTGTCTTTAGTCCTTCAGATCCTCCCACAGATCTTTGACCTTGGTGAAAAAGCCTTCCGATTCCGGATTGTTTTTGGCGCCGCCGGATTCTTCATCAAATTCGCGCAGCAGCTCTTTCTGCCGCTTCGACAGATTGACCGGCGTCTCCACATTGGCTTGCACGAACATGTCGCCACGCTCGCGGGAACGCAATACCGACATGCCCTTGGATTTAAGCCGGAACTTGTGGCCCGACTGGGTGCCCGCCGGGATCGTGATGCGCGCCCGGGCGCCGTCCACGGTCGGCACTTCGATATGCCCGCCAAGCGCGGCAATGGTGATCGGGATCGGCACTTTGCAATATATGTTGGGGCCTTCGCGGTTGAAGATACGGTGATTGGACACCGAAATAAATATATATAGATCGCCCGCTGCGGCGCCGTGGATGCCGGCCTCGCCCTCGCCGGAAAGGCGGATGCGGGTGCCCTCCTCGACCCCGGGCGGAATGGTCACCGCCAGAGTTTTCTCCTGGCGGGTGCGGCCCGAACCTTGGCAGCTGGGACAGGCTTCCTTGATCACTTTGCCCTGACCCTGACAGGTGGGACAGGTTCGCTCGATGGTAAAAAAGCCCTGCTGGGCGCGCACCGAGCCGTGGCCGTTGCAGGCCGGGCAGGTATCGGGCTGCACGCCGCCCTTGGAGCCGATGCCGGAGCAATCGCCGCACTGCACCGACGACGGCACGCGAATATTGGTTTTGGCGCCGGCATAGGCCTGCGCCATAGTGATCTCCATATTGTAGCGGAGATCGGCGCCCCGGCTTGCACGGCGGGCGCCGCGGCCACCACCGCCGCCGCCGCCGAAATTGCTGAACATTTCGTCGAAGATATCGGCGAAGCCGGAGCCGAAGCCCTGGCCGAAACCCTGGCCGCCGGCGGCGGCGCCGCCTTGCTCGAACGCCTCGTGGCCGAAGCGGTCATAGGCGGCGCGTTTTTGCTCGTCCGAGAGAACGTCGTTGGCTTCGTTCAGTTCCTTGAATTTCTTTTCGGCGGCGGCATCACCGGGATTGCGGTCCGGGTGATACTTCATGGCCTTGGCCCGGTACGCCTTTTTAATAGCGCCCGCATCGGCATCCCGTTCGATGCCCAGAACCTTATAAAAATCCTCTTTCGCCATCAGCCAATCCCGTTCGATGCCAACCCTGAACGATGCCCGGTATTATTCGGGCTTCTTGTCGGGATCCACTTCTTCGAAATCGGCATCGACGACGGTGGCGTCGTCATCGGCGCCTTCGGGTGCGTCCGGGTCCGGCTCATCGCCGCCTAACGGTCCGTCGCCCATGGCATCGGCGGCGGCGCCTTCTTCCTGGCTGGCCTTATACATGGCTTCGCCGAGCTTCATGGAGGCCTGCATGAGCGCATCGGATTTGGCCTTGATGTCCTCGGCGTCTTCGGATTCCAAAACCTCCTTGACTGCCGTCAGGGCGGTTTCGATCTCGGTTTTTTCGTCCTCGGTTACCTTGTCGCCATATTCCTCGAGATTTTTTTCGGTGGCGTGGATCAAGGTGTCGGCATTGTTGCGGGCTTCGACCAGTTCTCTCTTGGTCTTGTCATCTTCGGCGTGGGCCTCGGCGTCCTGGACCATGCGTTCGATATCTTCATCGTTGAGACCGCCGGACGCCTGGATTCTGATCTGCTGCTCCTTGCCGGTGGCCTTGTCCTTGGCCGAGACATTGACAATGCCGTTGGCGTCGATGTCGAAAGTCACTTCGATCTGCGGCAGGCCGCGCGGGCTCGGCGGGATGCCGACCAGATCGAACTGGCCGAGGATCTTGTTGTCGGAGGCCATCTCGCGTTCGCCCTGGAAGACGCGGATGGTGACCGCGCTCTGGTTGTCCTCGGCGGTGGAAAAGACCTGGCTCTTGCGGGTCGGGATGGTGGTGTTGCGGTCGATCAGGCGGGTAAAGACGCCGCCCAATGTTTCGATGCCGAGGCTGAGCGGCGTCACGTCCAGCAAAAGCACGTCCTTGACGTCGCCTTGCAGCACGCCGCCCTGGATGGCGGCGCCCATGGCCACCACTTCGTCCGGGTTGACGCCTTTGTGCGGCTCGCGGCCGAAAAATTCTTGAACCTTTTGCTGCACCAAAGGCATGCGCGTCATGCCGCCCACGAGGATCACTTCCTTGACCTCGCCGGCGGAAATGCCGGCATCCTTCAAGGCCGCCTTGCAAGGCTCCATGGTGCGCTCCACCAGCGTCTCGATCAACGCTTCCAGCTTGGCGCGGGTAAGTTTAATGTTGAGATGCTTGGGCCCGGTTTGATCGGCGGTAACGAAAGGCAGGTTAACTTCGGTCTGCATCGAAGATGACAGCTCGATCTTGGCCTTTTCGGCGGCTTCCTTCAGACGCTGCAAAGCCAGCGGGTCTTCGCGCAGATCAACGCCCTGCTCTTTTTTAAATTCATCGGCCAGATAATCGATGATGCATTTGTCGAAATCCTCGCCGCCCAGGAAGGTGTCGCCGTTGGTGGATTTCACCTCAAACACGCCGTCGCCAATTTCGAGCACGGAAATATCGAAGGTGCCGCCGCCGAGATCATAAACCGCGATGGTGCCGCTTTCATGCTTGTCGAGCCCATAGGCAAGCGCCGCCGCGGTCGGCTCGTTGATGATGCGCAGCACTTCAAGCCCGGCGATTTTGCCGGCGTCCTTGGTGGCCTGGCGCTGGGAATCGTTGAAATAGGCGGGCACCGTGATCACCGCCTGGGTCACATCCTCGCCGAGATAGCTTTCCGCGGTTTCTTTCATCTTTTGCAAGATGAAGGCGCTGACCTGGCTGGGGCTATATTTCTGACCCTCGGCCTCGACCCAGGCATCGCCGTTGTCGCCGGAGACGATCTTATAGGAAACCATATCCATATCTTTTTCGGTCAACGGATCATCGAAACGGCGCCCGATCAGGCGCTTGATGGCCGACAGGGTGTTTTGCGGATTGGTGACGCCCTGGCGTTTCGCCGGCTGGCCCACCAGCCGTTCCTGATCGGCGAAAGCGACCATCGACGGCGTGGTACGCGCGCCTTCGGAGTTTTCAATGACCTTCGGGTCCGATCCATCCATCAGGGATACGCACGAGTTGGTGGTGCCGAGATCGATGCCAATTACCTTACTCATATTTTTTTTCCTTCCTCTTTCGCATATGATACCCGTCTCCTCCTGGTTGCGTCGAAGGTCGGGGCCGAGCGCCGGAAAAACCGTTTTCCGGTCCGCCGGGCTGAATTTATCTGAAAACACACAAATGTGTTTAGTCTAGGCGTATATAGGTCGATGGCTGGCGGGACGCAACCGCCTGGGGCGAAGTTTTCAAATAGTTGTTCAAATGATCATATCGGCCAGTTACAAGACAGACATCCCCGCCTTCTACGGCGACTGGTTTTTGAACCGGTTGCAGGCGGGCTCGGTAAGCGTCGCCAATCCCTATGGCGGGCCGGTGCGCAACGTTTCGCTTGGCGCCGACGCGGTCGATGGTTTTGTGTTCTGGACCCGCAACGCCGCCCCCTTCGGCGCCGCTTTGGAGCATGTGAATGGGGCCGGTTATCCATTTACTTTGCACTACACCATCACCGGATATCCCAGGGAATTGGACGCGGCAACACCGCCCACCGAAGCCGCTATCGATGATTTTCTTAGCTTAAGCAGCCTTTGGGGCGCCCGGCGTCTGATTTGGCGCTACGATCCGGTGTTGATCAGCTCGATTACGCCGCCTGAGTGGCATTTGGCCAATTTCGGCACCCTGGCCAAGGCGTTATCGGGCGCCGCCGGCGACGTTGTCCTGTCGTTCGCGCATATTTACCGCAAAACCAGTGGCAACCTGAAGCGGGCGGCAAGGTCCGGCAATTTCACGTGGGAGGACCCGGATGACGCACAAAAGCAAACGCTTTTGGCCGAACTTGCCGCCATCGCCAACCATCACGGTATGACCGCCAGCCTTTGCGGCCAGGCCGATTTGCTGAGCAACCGCCTGGCCGAAGCACGCTGCATCGATGCCGAGCGCCTGTCGGAAATCGCCGGACACGAAATCGACGCCGCCATGCGTTCCCACAGGAAGGGCTGCGCCTGCGCGGCGTCCATCGACATCGGCGGCTACGATACCTGCCCGCACGGCTGCGTCTATTGTTATGGGGTGCGCAGCCGGGAAAAAGCCAAAGACGCGCTTAGCGGTCACGACGCCACGGCGGAAATATTAAGCTGAACACATGAATCGGATAGAGACCGGCCCCTATATGCGGCCATATTCGATCCATGAATTCCGCCATTGCCCTCGTTCTTGTCTTCGTCATCGCCTCCGCACTGCGCGATGTCTATCTCGGTGAAATTTTTCAACGGCTTGAATTTTTTGCCGTGGTGCTGACCGCCTTTTCCCTGACCACCGTTATTTTCATGGGTTTTCTCCTGATCCGCGGGCGTAGCCAGATTGCGGCCATGCGCGCCGCCTGGCGGGAGATTGTTGTCACCAACTTCGGCACCGCGATGGCATGGCTATCGTATTTCTTCGCCTTGAAACTGCTGGAACCCGCAGTCGTCAATATGCTGCATATCGGCATCGGCCCGATCGCCTTGATCGCCTTGAACCTGGCCGGCATCCATATCTCGGGCCCGGCGGTGGTGCAGAAATCAGAGCTGGTGGTTCAGGGTGGAATAGTACTGAGTTTGGCGGCGCTCGGCGCTATCGTATTGTTGCAGCTTTCCGGGCTTGCGGGGCGCACGGCGTCACAAAATTTGCTTGGTATCGTGCTGGCGCTGGCCAGCGGCGTCCTCATAGCTTTGACAACCGATGTCACCAAACGGCTGAATGGTATGGGTGTGAGCGCCGAAGGCGTGTTGGCGGTACGTTTTATCGGCATCGTCCTGGTCGCCGCGCTGGTGGTGGGGTTTCGCGGCGAGAAATCGGCAATCGCGTTTGAAGCCTTGTGGCCGGTGGCGGCGGCATCGTTGGTATTTATGGTTCTGCCGCTTTATGCGCTGCAATTGGGCGTCGCCCGCACCTCGACCATTAGTGTCTGGGTGGTCATAAGCTTAAGCCCGGTCTGCATTTTCGCCGCGCAATTCATCGACGGCCGGCTGACCCAGTCGCCCTTCACGCTGGCCGCGATTATCGCTTATTCGGTGCTGGCGCTGGGATCAAACTACCTGCGCAATTTCGAAACCCAGCCGGCTTAAAGCTTCCGATCGACCTGGGGTTCGGTACTGTCGGCTTCGCGGTCGGCGGCGTCGGACTGTTTTTCGTAGGCCGAGGCCGGGCTGGCGGCAGACTCTTCGGCGTCGGAGGCGGTATCCGTTTCTTCCGGCGCTTCCGCCGACGGCTCCGCCGGCGCCGCAGCGGCTTTGGGGCCGCCCTTGGTGACGCCGACCATGGCGGGCCGCAACAGGCGGTCGTGGATCACATAGCCGCGCTGTACTTGCTGGATAACCGTGCCGGCGGGCTGATCCAAATCTTCAATCTCGAACATGGCCTGGTGAAAATTGTGATCGAACTTTTTGCCCATGGCTTCGATGGGCTTGATGCCGAACTGCTCGAACGCATTGACCATTTCGGTTTCGGTCAATTCGATGCCGACGCAGAGATTGTTCAAATCCTCGTCCGCCGCCTTGGCTTCGGCCGAGACGCTGGCCAGCGCCCTGGAAAGATTGTCGGCAACGCCCAAGACGGCGCGGGCCATGTTGGCGGTGGCGTATTTGGCGGTGTCGGCTTTTTCACGCTCGGCCCGGCGGCGGGTGTTTTCGGTATCGGCCAGGGCGCGCAGCAATTGATCCTTTAACTCAGCGTTGGCGTCTTGCAACTCCTCATAGGTTTGCATTCCGTCGGCGGCATCATTGGCGGCGCCATCATCGGCATCCGGATCGGCGCCGAAATCGAACGTGGTTTCGGGATCGTTTTTATTGTCACCGTCTGGTGCGTTTTCGCCGTCCGCTTGGTCTTTCGGCTCGTCCGCGGCTTCCGGGTTTTGGTCTTCATCGTCGGTCATATTGGTTTCGAATCCTCTGGGGTTTCAGCACTTCAATCAAACAGGCTAGAGACCAGCTTCGCGGTGTAATCCACCATCGGAATAATGCGCGCGTAGTTCATGCGCGTCGGGCCGATCACGCCGATGGCGCCAACCAGATCGCTCTGGCTGGTGTGATAGGGTGCGACGATAAACGAGCATCCCGACAGATTAAAGAGATCGTTGTCGGCGCCGATAAAAATCTGCACGCCGTCGGCGATCTCGGTCATTTCCAGAACCTTGAGCATCAGCTCGCCGGTTTCCAGCGCCGTAAACAGGGCGCGCACATGATCCAGATCGGTCATCGCGCTGACATCGTCCAAAAGCCGCGCCTGGCCGCGCACGATCAGCGTGCCGCTATCGGCATCGGCGGCGCGGTCGGCAAGGCCGGCTTCGACCAGCCTTGCGGACAGAATATCCAACTGGTTGCGGTCTTTTTCCAGGCTCCCGACGATCTCGGCGCGGGCATCATCGATGGTGCGGCCGACCAGGCGTGTGTTCAGAAAATTGGTGGCCTCGACAAAGGCCGAGGCTGGCACGTCGGCGGGCACGTCTATCACGCGGTTTTCGACAACACCCTCGGCGGTCACCATGACCACCAGGGCGCGCCCGGGGTTAAGGCTGACAAATTCGATATGGCGCAGCGGCGAATCGGTCTTCGGCGCAAACACCAGCCCGGCGCAGTGGGACAGACCCGACAATGCCGAGCCGGCTTCTTCGAGCACGGCTTCGATGTTTTTGTCGGTGCCGGCGAAGCGGCTTTCAATGTCGATGCGTTCCTGGCTGGTGAGGTTGCCAATCTCGAGCAAGCCATCGACAAACATGCGAAGCCCGGCTTCGGTCGGCAGGCGCCCGGCGGACACGTGCGGCGAATATAGAAGCCCGGCGTCTTCCAGATCGGCCATCACGTTGCGCACCGTCGCCGGCGACAGGTGATTGCCGAGGCGCCGGGACAGAGTGCGCGATCCGATCGGCGCGCCGGTTTCCACATAGGAATCGACGATCACCTTGAAGACGGCGCGGCTGCGCTCGGAAAATTCCATCACTGGTGGATGCTTGGGCGTCATAATCCCCTTAATCTATGCGCCCAGCGCCGCATTGCAAGAATTGGCAACCAGAAAAATTTACTCTAGGTTGCCGCACGTGATGAAAAACCAAGACCGGACCCAAATTTTATGATGCAAACTCCCCGCCCGTCGGCGCGCGCCGCCGATCAAATGCGCCCAGTCAGCCTCGAAACCGGGGTCAACAAATACGCCGAAGGCTCCTGCCTGGCCCGCTTCGGCGATACCCATGTCTTATGCCTGGCCAGCGTCGAAGAACGGGTGCCCGGCTGGATCAAAGGCTCCGGCAAGGGCTGGGTGACGGCGGAATACGGCATGCTGCCGCGCTCCACCGATACACGGACGGCCCGCGAAGCGGCGCGCGGCAAACAGGGTGGGCGCACCTTGGAAATCCAACGCCTGATCGGGCGCAGCTTGCGCGCCGTCACCGATTTGTCGGCCTTGGGAGAAATTCAGGTGCGCATCGATTGCGATGTCATCCAGGCCGACGGCGGCACGCGGACGGCGGCAATCACCGGCGGCTATGTGGCGCTGCATCTGGCGCTCATCCATCTGGTCGAGCTGGGCATGCTGGAGACGGTGCCATTGATCGGCCAGGTGGCGGCGGTCTCGGCCGGGCTTTGGCAGGATATGGCAGTCCTCGATTTGGACTACGCCGAAGATTCGACCGCCCAGGCCGACGCCAATTTCGTGCTCACCGACGCCGCCGCCATTGTTGAAGTGCAAGCCACCGCCGAGGACTTACCGTTCTCCGAAGACCAGCTCAGCAGCATGCTCGGCCTCGCCAAAAAAGGCATCGGCGAGTTGGTCCTGTTGCAAAAAGCCGCCATCGACGCCGCCGGCGAATAATCCCCATGGCGCGCAAATTCACCGGCGGAGCGCTGATCATTGCCAGCCACAATGAAGGCAAGGTGGCTGAGATTACGGCGCTGCTGGCACCCTTTGGCGCCGCGGTGACATCCGCCGCCGAGCGCGGCCTGGCGGAGCCGGAAGAAACCGGCACGACGTTCACCGATAACGCCATCTTAAAGGCCAAGGCGGCGGCGGAGACAACCGGCGTCCCGGCGCTGGCCGATGATTCCGGGCTGGGCGCCGATGCCCTTGGCGGCGCGCCGGGCATCTATTCGGCGCGCTGGGCGGGACCGGATCGGGATTTCGGCGCCGCCATGGAAAAGCTGCAAATCGAATTGGGCGCCAGCCAAAACCGGAGCGCGGCGTTCGTCTCCGCCCTCGCCCTGGCCTGGCCGGACGGCCATGTGGAAAGCGTGGAGGGCCGGGTGCAAGGCGCCCTGACCTGGCCACCCCGGGGCGACAAGGGCTTCGGCTATGATCCCATGTTCGTGCCCGATGGCGGTGCGCAAACATTTGGCGAAATGAACCCGGACGCCAAGGAAGCCGTCAGCCACCGCACCCAGGCTTTCCAAAAGCTGGTGGCTTTGTGTTTTGCCAAGCGATAGCGAAAGCCGAGTTAGGTTGTTACACTAGCGGCGCGCCACCCAGGAGCATAGGCAATGGAATTCGGCTATTTCACTTTGAGCGACAATCACTATCCGGACGGCACCCGCTCGGCCAATCAGTTCGTGCTCGATATTCGCGAGCAATGCATTCATGCGGATCAATTGGGCATGCATTCGGCCTGGATTGGCGAGCATCATTTCGACCGGTTGGGGGTCAATTCCAGGCCGGGCACGGTGCTGGCCAGCATCATTCCGGTGACGGAACGGGTGCGCCTGGCGCCAGCGGTCAATGTTTTGCCCCTGCATCACCCGATCCATGTGGCCGAGGAATGGGCGACGCTGGATCTGCTCAGCGGCGGGCGCGTCGATTATGCCACCGGGCGCGGCTATGACCGGGCCGAATACCATCCCTTCGGCGGCGATTTCATGAATTCGCTGGAGCAGTTCGAAGAAGGCGTCGATGTTTTATTGAAAGCCTGGGGCGAGGCTGGCGAATGGTCGCACAAGGGCAAATATTACGACATCGAAAACATGTCGATCACACCAAAGCCGGTGCAGAACCCGCTGCCCATCTATATTGCCTGTTTTTCCCCGGTCAGTCTGGATTTGGCGGCGCGCAAGGGGCTCAATATCATCTATGCGCCGTTCGCGGCGGCGGCCATCTTCGGCGGCATCGAAGTGGCGGTGGAACGCTATTTCGATGCCTGCGCCCAATACAACAATCCCGCCGGGCGCCCCATGTGCAGCTATTTCATCCATATTGCCGACACAGCCGAAGAGGAAGATTACGGCCGCGCCGCGCTAATCAGTTATTTCCAGAACTGCGTGTTGCGGGCGATCCCGTCAGATCCGAAGAAAACCCCCAAAAACATGCAATATTTCATCAAAATGCACGAAAATCTGGGTAAAGCGAAAAAAGAGGACCTGACCAGCCAATCCATCCTTATCGGCGGCGCCGCGGAAATCACTGCCCGGCTGAAAGAGGTGGAAGCCGCCGGCATCGAAGAGGTGATCTTGTATTTCAACGTGGGCAACAAGCCGCACGCCATGGTCAAGGACCAGATGTCCAAATTCATGGCCGAGATCGCCCCCCAATTCGAGGGCAAGCACCAAAACCTTGAGAATCCAGCCGGTTGACCGAAGCTGAGCCCGCCTTTGGCATCTATATCCACTGGCCTTTTTGCCAATCCAAATGCCCCTATTGTGACTTCAACAGCCACGTGGCGGAGCATATCGATCAGGCCGCCTGGCGAAGCGCCTATTTGGCCGAATTGGATCATTACGCTAAAGAAACATCTGCGCGCACGGTCAGCAGCCTGTTTTTCGGCGGCGGCACCCCCAGCCTGATGCCGCCCAAGACCGCCCAGGCCATTATCGAAACCGTACGGAGCCGCTGGAAAACGGCGGAAAACTTGGAAATAACGGCGGAAGCCAACCCGTCTTCGTCGGATATAGCGACCTTCGAGGGGCTCGCCGAGGCGGGTGTTAACCGCTTGTCCCTGGGCGTGCAGTCCTTCAACGACGCGGCCCTCAAATTCCTTGGCCGCGCCCACGATTCCGGGCAAGCCGTGGCAGCCATAACGAAAGCGAAACAAATATTCCCGCGGATGTCGTTTGATTTGATTTATGGCCTGCCCGGACAGAGCGAAGCGGCCTGGGCCGATGAGCTGAAAGCCGCGCTCAGCTTGGCGGGCGAGCATTTATCGGTGTATCAGTTGACTATCGAGCCGGGCACCGAATTCCACCGCCAGCGCATTGCCGCCGCCGAGCCGAACCTAGGCGCCGGGCTATTCGAAATGACTCGGGATATCCTGGAAAAGGCCGGCTTGGCGGCTTACGAAATATCCAATCATGCGCGAAAAGGCGCCGAATGCCGCCACAATATGGTCTATTGGCGGGGCGAGGACTATGTTGGCATCGGTCCCGGCGCCCATGGCCGCATCAGCCGCCCGTCCGGGGATAATTTCGGCACCGAAACAACCCTGGCCTGGCGCGCCCCGGCAGCGTGGCTGGGGCAAGTGCAAAAATCCGGCAACGGCCTTCATAAACGGCAGAATATAAGCCTTTCGGAGCGGCGGGATGAGCTGATTTTGATGGGCTTGCGGCTCGCCGAAGGGGTGTCGGCGGACCGGTTCCAGCGCCAGACCGGTGCGGCCTTGACCGACAGCGTCAATGAAGGCGCCCTCGAAGCGCTGATCGGGGAGAATTATCTGATTTGTGACGCCGATGGCATCCGCGCCAGCGAAGCCGGGCTTTTGCGCCTGGACGCGGTGCTCGCCCACTTGCTCTCCGGCGCCCCCGAATTGCGTTAATTCAGTTGGTGCGTGGATTGAAACCGGACGGCGGCTGATCGATGACCCGGTTTTGGGCGCGCTTGACCTGCTGCACCGTCAGCCCGCGCTGGGTGATGCCTTCGGTGAGAAACCGGAACAAGCCGTCGCGCCCGGTAAAGCCCTGGGGCGACAGAATTTCGCTCAAATCAAACTTGCCGTCGCCGCGGGCGAATACGGCGGCGATGGCGGTGGCGTCATAGGCAAGGGTGGCAATGCGCGCCGGCTCCTTGCCGTAAATCTGTTTGTATTGGGCGGTAAATTCGGCGCGTTTTCCGGGCGGCGGCGCCGCGAACCAGGCATCCAGAAGCGCCGGCTCGCGCCCGATCCCCGGGACATCCCATAGCCCGGTGCCGAGCATGCGGGTTTTCTTCGGATCAATATCGAAGTGCGGCAGCAGGGCGGCGATGGCTTCCAGGCGCTTGCCGCCCTCGGCAATGAGCAGGGCATCGAACGACACATCGCCCAAGGTCTGCTTGTTTTTGAGGTGCTTCAACGCCAGGCGCGCGACCTCGTCATCGCGGGATTTGAGGGCATTGCGCTCATCCAGAAGATTGCGCCGGCGCGCATCGTAGTCGGCCAGATTGCGCACCACGGGGCGCAAATCCTCGGTCAGGGGATCGTAAAATTCGGTGCGCGTAATGGCCGCCGACAGGGCCGTCGCGGTGTCGTTCATAGCGGCGGCAACCGCCGTTCCATAATCATTGTCGGGCGCCAACAGGGCGAAATTGCGCAAGCCCTGGCGATAGGCGTAGCGCACCACCCTATCGACCTGTTCGCCGGGCAAAAAGCCCATGGTGAAGATGCGGTTGCCGACCACCCGGCGGTCATTGGAAAAGGCAATAACGGTGACACCGGCGGCCCGCGCCGCCGCTGCGATGGCTTCCACCGATGTGGCGAACAAGGGCCCGAGGATGAGCGAGCTGCCATCGCCGATGGCCAGGGCAGCGGCATCGGCGGCGCCGGCGGCCGTGCCGCGCGTATCCTGGGGTAGCAATTCAAACCGCTTGTCGGCAAAATGAAACAGCGCCAGTTGCGCGGCATTCAACAAAGTCTGGCCGATGGCTGCATGCGGGCCGCTCAAGGGCAAAAGAATGGCGACCCGGGGCACATCGGATATTTGCGGCGGCG
>Ga0114996_10003776_pt1 | contig 18538 bp, 19 predicted proteins | sample ArcticOcean_MG_C_4_FD_87039 | JGI IMG/M metagenome (GOLD analysis project Ga0114996, IMG submission 87039) | Marine microbial communities from western Arctic Ocean - ArcticOcean_MG_CB4_134 | ecosystem: Environmental > Aquatic > Marine > Oceanic | place: Arctic Ocean: Canada Basin | collected...
CTCGTCCTGGTATTGCCGACCGGCTACGTGTCGCTCGGCTCCATGGGCGCGGTGGCTGCGCTGCCGGTGTTCGTGGCTCTGACGCCCCACCGAGGCGATACGACGCTCGTCTGGTTCACCGTGACGCTCGCGGTATTCGTACTGTGGGCCCATCGATCGAACATTCGACGGCTGATGCAGGGGACTGAGAGTCGATTCGGACGGGGAGGTAAGGGTGACACATCCAACCCTGCGGACAGTGCCGACCCACACGAGGCATCGCCATGACCGACGGTCTCTCGATTGCGGTCGTCGGCGCGGGTGCTTGGGGCACGGCGCTCGCCGCCCTTCTCGCCAAGAAGGGTCACGCGGTCACGATCTGGTCGTACGAGCCCGAAGTCGCCGACTCGATCAACCAGCGTCACCTCAATCCCTATCTGGTCGATGTCGCCCTGCCCGAGGGACTGCGCGCTGACACCGACTTGGCGGGGGTTGTAAAAGGTGCCGCGGTAGTACTGTCGGCGAGCCCGTCGCAATTCGTGGGGTCGATCATGGCCCAGGCAGCTGACAGTTTAGCAAGCGAGGCGTTGGTGGTGAGTGCCTCCAAGGGCATCGAACTGGGCTCACTTCGGTGCATGGATGAGGTGCTCGATTGGGTGCTCCCACCGGAGCACATGCAGCGATTCTGTGCGCTCTCTGGGCCTAGCTTTGCGCGCGAAGTCGCTGACGGATTGCCCACTGCCGTCGTCGTGGCGAGTCGAACGGCGGAGGCCGCCGAGCGGGCACAGGATATTTTTCAGACGCCCTATTTTCGCGTGTATACGAACTCCGATGTCGTGGGGGTCGAACTCACCGGTGCGCTCAAGAATGTCATGGCGCTTGCGGCCGGCATCACGGTCGGTCTTGGATACGGTCAGAACACCATGGCAGCGCTCATTACTCGCGGGCTTGCGGAAATGACGCGGCTCGGGGTCGCGATGGGCGCCGAGTCGGCTACCTTCTCCGGGTTGGCTGGGATGGGGGACCTCGTGCTTACCTGCACAGGCTCGCTGAGTCGGAACCGGACGGTCGGTGTTCGCTTAGGGCAGGGGGAGTGTCTCGATGAAATCCTGGCCGACATGACTGCCGTCGCTGAAGGGGTCGGGACCGCAGCCGCGGTGCACGAGCTCGCTGCCCGCCATGGCGTCGAGATGCCGATCGTGGAGCAGGTGTATCAGATCGTGATGGAAGACAAGCGTCCCGCGGACGCGCTGAGGGAACTCATGCTGCGGGATCCGAAGCCGGAAGACTAGAAATGAGCGAACGGGAGCGGCGATGAACGAAGCGATCGCGAAGAAGGTCTACTACTCCATCGGGGAGGTGTGTGACCTGACCGGCCTCAAGCCTCACGTGCTCCGGTACTGGGAAACTCAGTTCCACGTGCTCAACCCGACCAAGAACCGCGCGGGCAATCGCGTCTATCGATCGAAAGAGATCGAGGTCATCCTTCTCGTGAAGCATCTTCTCTACGAGAAGAAGTACACCATCGAGGGCGCCAACAAGCGACTCGTCGAGGTGCGCAGGTCGGGCGAACTTCAGGCGGAACGCCAGGATGTGCTCGAGCCGGAGTTCCTCTCCGGCATCAAGACCGAACTGCAAGAGCTGCGTGAGGTCCTGACACCGGGCGCGGACTGAACGAGCGACCATGAACATTCTGTGCACGAATGACGATGGGTACACGGCAAGCGGGATCCGCGTGCTCGCCGCAGCTGCCGAGGGACTCGGAAGCGTCAGCACCGTTGCGCCCGACCGGGAACAGAGCGCAACCAGTCACTCACTCACGCTCCACCATCCTCTGCGGGCACGTCAGACGGCGGACGGGGCGTTTGCCGTGGATGGCACTCCGACGGACTGTGTCATCCTTGGCGTGAACGAGCTGCTCTCCGAACGGCCCGACATCTGCCTGTCCGGCGTGAACCACGGGCCGAACATGGGCGAGGATGTGCTCTATTCTGGGACTGTTGCTGCGGCGATGGAGGCCACTGTCATGGGGATTCCCTCCATCGCGCTCTCCTACGCGGGGGATCGTTTCGAGGAGCTGGAGGCATGGCAGGGGGTGGTGCGAACGATTCTAGAAGGCATCCTCGGGCGCGACGGTTTTCCCGAGGATACGCTGTTCAACGTGAACCTTCCGGCGGTGGCGCCTGACGATGTGCGTGGCATCAAGGTGACGTCGTTGGGTCGACGCAGGTACGCGGAATCGATTCTGCGCGCCAAAGATCCGATGGGCAAAGAATATTTTTGGATTGGGGGCGGATCGGTGACCTGGCGTGGTCCGGAGGACTCGGATTTCCAAGCCGTCGCGGATGGCTATGTTTCTGTGACTCCGTTGCACCTGGACCTCACCAACTACAAGCTGCTCGAGGAGATCCGCGCGTGGGATCTGGCCCTTTAGAGGACACCCGCTTCGTCGGCTACCGACGTAAGCTCATCGAAGACATTCGGGCGCGAGGGATCGACGACCTCGAGACGCTCCAGTTCTTCGACATGGTGCCACGCCACACCTTCCTGCCGGAGGGCGTCTGGCCACGAGCATACGAGGATGCGGCGATCCCGATCGGGTTCGGGCAAACCGCGTCGCAGCCGTCCCTTCAGGCGTACTACCTGTCCTTCCTTTCGCCCACGCGCGACGAGAAAGTGCTGGAGATCGGTACCGGTAGCGGATTCCTGACCGCGTTGCTCGCGCTCACGGCAGACCGCGTCTACTCCGTTGAGCGCGTGCGAGAGTTGTCGTTGCGGGCTCGCAAAGCGCTCGACGGAATGGGTGTAAACAACGTGGCCCTGTTGGTGGGCGACGGCACGATCGGGTGGCGCAAATACCAACCGTTCGACGTGATCGTCGTGTCGGCAGCGTCACCTTCGATTCCGTCGGCGCTTGTCGATCAGCTTGCGGACGGAGGCCGGATGTTGATTCCCGTCGGATCCAAAGAGTCACAAGAGCTCGTGCACGTGCAAAAGACGGGATTCCTGGTCTCGGAGGACATCGTGAAGGGTGACGTCAGCTTCGTGCCGCTATTAGGTCGTTTCGCGTGGGCTGAGGGCGGCGGGTGAGTGAGACTCCACCGCGCCCAGGCCCAGTGCGGCGCCTCTACGACTGGGTATTGCACTGGGCTGACACGCCGTACGGGGTGCCGGCGCTCTTCCTGCTCGCACTCGCGGAGTCTTCGTTCTTTCCGATCCCACCCGATCCCTTGCTCATCGCGCTGTGCCTGGGTGCGGCGACCCGTTCTTTGCGCTTCGCCGCGATTGCGACTTCTGCATCGGTCATCGGCGGCGTCATCGGCTACGGAATCGGGGCAGGGACCTGGCAGATCGCCGAGCGGTGGTTCTTCCAATATGTGCCAGGCGTCAGCCAAGCAGCGTTCGACCAAGTCCAGGTCTTCTACGATCGTTGGGACTTCTGGGCGGTCTTCCTCGCCGGGTTCACGTTCTTGCCTTACAAACTGGTGACGATCTCGGCGGGTGTGTTCAAGATCAGCTTCCCGGTTTTCTTCCTTGCGTCCGTCTTGAGCCGTGGACTGCGATTCTTCTTGCTGGCGGCGCTCATCTTCAAGTTCGGCAAGCCGATCGAGGCGTTCATCGATCGCTATTTCAACCTGCTCGCCGTGGCGTTCGGGGTTCTGCTCGTGGTGGGTTTTCTCCTGATCGAGTTCGCAGTGTAGCGGACGCACATCGCGCTGTTTGTTTATCTGAGTCGTTCCGGCCTATATTCGGGGTAGACAGGCGGGTCTGCCTGTCGCCCTCACCGATGGAGCCGCGACGTATGAGCGACGATAGAAGCGGAAGCAGGCTTCCGCCCCCGGCGTTTCCTCCGGGCTCTCGCAGGCACGTCACGAAGAACAACTCGGGTCACGTCGCCCCGTCGGATATGGGTGGCGCGTTCATCTCACCCGATGACCCGATTCCCGAACGAGATCACTCGGTCGAGGACGCGATCATCTCGCCCGATGACCCTATGCCCGAGCGCGTGAGCCCGGTCGTCGAAGCTTCCATCCCGTCAGGTGGCTTTGGCGGAGCGTCCGTTTCTTCGGATGACGCCGTTTCTGCCAGGGAGAATGTCACCGCTGGCCTGGGCGGAGTGCCGCAATTCGAGGCGGAGGGAGGCGTGGTCACCGGCATGGGCATGGACGACCATACGGGCGCTGATGAACTCGCATCTGCCGGCGACTCCTATGTGATGGATCTAGTGCATAAAGTCGGCACGCTGGCAGAGGCGCTCCGGTCCAAGGGCGAGGCCGGTCTGAGATCTGCGCCTGGCATGGACAAGTTCGAGACGACGTTGCGCGGTTATTGCGTCGGCTACCTAGCAGGCCGACGTGCCGAGGATGACGAGGGCACGGACTACTAAGTCAGATAGTCAGGTACCCATGTCCGCTTCGGTAGCTACCCGGAGCTACCGAAGCACCGCTCTGCCGTCTACTGGCAGACGAAGCAGTTGTCGTTGTTGACGACGCCGAGGCTCTCGAGGTATTCCAGCGCGATCGGATGAACCGGTAGGCGCTGTCCGGGAGAGTTGGCCATGTCCGCCGGAGTCTGCCCCTTCCGACTCACTACCGTGACGTCGGCTCCCTTTTCGACCAAGTAGCGCAGGACATCGATGTCACCGCGCGAGGCGGCATGGTGGAGCGCTGTGTAGCCGTTCTGGTCCCTGGCGTTCACATCGGCACCCATCTCTTCGACGAGGTACGTGATCGACGTTAGCCATCCGCCCGGCGCATGACGGTGCACGTTGCCCTCGGAGTAGTTCTCGCCGTAACCCACGCCGGACGCGGCGTGAATGGGGTAGGTGCTGGGGCCGCCCTCTGGCACCTTGGCCAGCCCGCTCGGGTCCAGCTTCTCTTCCTCGTCCTCCTCCTCTTCGTCGACCGCTGCCGCTGAATCAGCGGGCACCGAGTCCTGTGGCGCCGTGTTCGGACGACCGAAGGGGCGGCGATCCGGACCTTTCAACGTGGCGACACCTGCGTCGGCACCGTACGCGACCAGGAGTCGCATGGCTGCGACATCTGTACCGTAGGCAGCCCGCCAAAACGCGGTGGCTCCTAGGCCGCTCCTTCCAGACCACTTGTACCACAGGTCCTTGCTAAGGCGAGTGTTGGGATCTGCGCCCGCCTCCAGCAGTGCCTCCATGAGCTCGAGATACGTGGTGTTCTGGAATTCGTGACTCCGTGGCTGGGCGTACCGCGACTTGGGCGCCCACTCGAGATTGATGGCCGCGTAGAGGGCGGTGGCACCCGCGTCACTAGCAACATTCGGATCGGCGCCACGCTCGAGCAGCGTCATGGCGAGGTCGAAGTGGCCGTTGACTGCGGCGATCAACAGAGGGCTGGTTCCGTCTCCGTCGCTCACGGCGTTGATATCAACGCCAGCATCGAGGAGCGTTAGGGTGGCTTCTACGTGCGCCGCCCGCACGGCGTGCAGTAGCGGATTCAGGCCGCCCCATCCGCCAACTGCTCCCGGTGTCTTAGGCTCATCCTGCTCTTCTACTTCATCGGCTTGCTGCACTCGTCGGGCGGCCCGGACCGCGGCCTGGACCTGCTCCGGGCTGGGCGTCCAGTCCTCGTCCTCGGCAGCCTCCTGCCCCCGGAACTGCAGCAGAACCTCATCCAACCGCTGCTTTGCCTTGCCATCTACTTCCGTGCGGCGATCGATATCGACCGGCCAGGAGTGAAGGGAGGGATCGGCACCGAACTCCACGAGTACCTGGATTGCATCTGTCCGGTTTTGACTCGCAGCGAAGACCAGAGGCGTATGGCCCCAACTCAGCTCTCGCGCATTTGCATCAGCACCGTGTTCTAGCAGCGCTCTGATGACCTCGGCGTTTCCGGATTCGGCACCCATGTGGATCGGCTGAACGCCTGTGGTGGTGGTGGCTGGATCCACAGGACTGCCGGCCTCGAGAAGGGCTTCGACCACGAGTGCGTTGCCCGCCTTACTGGCTAAGTGGAGGGGGGCGTAGTTCCCAATGCGGGTCCCCGCTCGCAGGTTCGCGCCCGCGTAGATGAGAAGGTTGGTCATCTCGAGATCGCCTCGCTCGGCTGCCCAATGGAGCGCGGTCATCCCGTCACCGTGGGGAGCGTTTACGTCCTCTCCCTGCGAGATGAGGGTTCTCAGCGCTTTAGTGTCCCCACCCTGGGCTGCATCCGCCACAGGGGAATCCGGCGGAGTGACCGAAGTAGTGGCACCTGCGAGCAGTACCGTCACCACCAGGCTGCCCATCGCTTTCAGGCGTAGACTGTTGATCATGCTTCGCTGCCTTCTGGATCTTGAGGATTGATGCATGTGTCGGGCGACCGACGGCGTCTTCAAGGCGAACTGCTGTCGGTCGTTATGGGGGCTGAATAGTTCAGCGCGAACTCGCCCGTGCTGTCGCCGAACGCATTCAGATCGTCAAAGCCCAGTTCGTGCAGGAGGCTCAGGAATGCGTTGGCCATCGGAGTCCCGTCCGGCGCCTTGAGGTGGAGATTCCCCTCGAGCACGCCGTTGCCCTTTCCAAAGAGCACGAGTGGGCAGCGCCGGTGGTTGTGGAGGTTTGCATCTCCCATGGGGGATCCCCACAGCACCACGCTCTTGTCGAGGAGGCTATCCTCGCCGTCCATCGTGCTCTCGAGCCGCTCGAGGAAGTAATCCAACAGTCCCATGCGGTACTGGCAGATCGTGTTGAAGTCGAGAACGCTCTCCTCGTTTCCGCCGTGATGCGACGCCGAGTGGAAGGGCGTGCTGGAGCCGCTCTCCGGGAACATGCGGCTTGAAGCGTCCCGGCCCGTCTTGAAGGAAATCACCCGGGTCATGTCCATTTCCATGGCCAGAACCTGGAGATCGAACATCAGCTTCATATGCTCGGAGAACGAGTCTGGCACGCCTGCAGGAGCATCGGGGAGTTCCCGAATTTGGCCGCTGGCGCTGACATTTTCGACTCTCTCGATCCGGCGCTCCACCTCTCGGATGTTCTGCAGATACCGATCCATGCGCTGCCGGTCGTCGTACCCCAGCTCTCGCTTGAGTACACCCACCTCGTCGGCGACCCAGTCGAGGATGCTCCGGTTGGTTTGACGTCGGATGGCGCGCTCGGCGCTGCTGCCGCCGGCACCGAAGAGGAGGTCGAAAGCGGCCCGCGGATCCTGGATCATCGGCAAGGGCTCGGTCGGCGTGGCCCAGCTGATGGAGTCCGTGTAGGCGCAATGGTAGTTGTACCAGCAGCCTCCGGCCTGATCTAAGCGTTCGATGCAGAGCTGGAGCGACGGCAGCGCGGTATCCTGCCCGTATCGCCCGGCGAAGAGCTGATCGATCGACTCTCCACAGAAGACGTCGGATCCCTGAGTCTGTCTCGGGTGGGCCTGGGTGAGGAAGACCGCGGTAGAGCGGAAATGGTCTCCGCCGATCTCATCGGTGCTGAAAGCCTCCGCCATGCGCACATCGGTATTGCTGATGATGGTGGTGTAGTCCTGCCACTTTTGCAGCGGGGCGAGCACATTTTGAGCATCTAGCTCATAGTCCTTGCCCAGCGTGGCCGGAGCGAAGAGGCCCTGCGTAGCGCCCCATTCATTGCATCCCGCGACGCCGTGCACTTCCTCGATACACACGAGCCGAGTCTTGTCGAGCGCTCGCCTCGTCCGAGCGCCGTGAAGACCGGCGGGAATCATGGCGTCCAACAATGGTAGAGCCAGCGTCGCACCCATGCCGCGTAGCAGCGAGCGGCGCGACATGTGTTTTCCCAGCATATACATCAGTGGACCTCCTGGAGTGCACCAGTACCTCGGCTAGCCTCTTCCGTCATCGACGCCCGTTTCATCTGGAACGGGGCGCTTTCTACCACACCTAGAATGAACGACGAGATGCGATAGCCGTCCTCCGCCGCCTCGCTTGCAATGGCGCGGATCGTGGGTTGATCGTAGTACTCAATCCGCCGCCCCAACGCATAGGCCAGCAGGTTCATCGTGAACGTCCTCACGAGCGGCAACTCGCGCTTCAGTAGTACGTCGCCGAGCTCGGTGGGGGTTTGGATCGCGCTCCCATCGTAGAACTCCGCCCGTGTATCCAGGGGATTCCCGTTCTCTCGAATCCGCCACCTACCGGTCACGTCGAAGTTGTCCAGCGTCAGGCCGATCGGGTCCATGAAGCGATGGCACGAGTTGCACACCGAATTGGATCGGTGAAGCTCCATGCGTTCCCGCGTGGTGAGCACCCGCCCGCCTTGTGTGCCTTCCGTCTCCTCCAGGTCCGGAACACCCGGAGGTGGGGGAGGGGGAGGCGTGTTCAGTAGCACCTCCATGACCCACTTGCCTCGCAGCACCGGTGACGTCCGCGTTCCCAGAGATGTCAGCATCAGAACGCTGCCGTGGCCCAACACGCCCCTTCGTTGCATGCCTTCAGGATATTCCACTCTGCGGAAGTCGTTTCCAACCAGTCCCTTGATGCCGTAGTGGTCGGCCAAACGCTGATTCAGGAACGTATAGTTGGCGGTATAGAGGTCCATCACGCTCCGGTCTTCCTTGACCAGATTGTGGAAGAACATCTCCGTCTCGCTTCGCATGTCGGTGGCGAGCTGCTCCGTAAAGTCCGGGAACCAGAACGCATCGGGACGTACGAGGTCGAGATCCTGCAAACGCAGCCACTGAGCGGCAAAACGCGAAGCTAGTGCCTCAGCCCGCGGGCTCTGCAGCATGCGCATCACTTGGGCTTCCAGGACTCGTTCGTCGGAGAGCCGACCGGCGCTCGCCACCTGTACCAACTCCTCGTCCGGAGAGGCGCCCCACAGGAAGAAGGAGAGCCGCGAGGCCAGCGCTAGGTCGTCAAGGCGGTAGCTCTCACCTGGACGCGTACCCGCCGGTTCCGCCTCAATACGGAAGATGAAGTGCGGGCTCGCTAGAATCGCTGACAGGGCTGTGCGCACACCCACCTCGAAGCCGTCTGCATCCGAGGCATCGTCGTAGAAGGACATGATGTCCTCCAGCTCTTTGTCCGAGAGAGGGCGACGGTATGCCTCCGTAGCGAGTCCCGAAACGATACTCTCAGCGCATGGTCGGGCGTCCTCGGCTGAGGTCGGACGACAGGTGAAGATTCGCCCGCGGGCGCTGGTCTCGGAGACTCCGCGCGCATCCGTCGGTCCCACGATGGCCATGTCCCTCAGATGCGGCAGAAGGGTCACGCCGTACCCAACAGCCGCTCGAGTGCCTGCGAGAGATGACTCGTGGGGTTGCAGAATGTCGTCGTAGGGACCGGCCACCTTCTCGACGAACGCTGCAGCCACGCGCTGTTGTCCGGCGCGAATGAAGACCGGCTCTGTCTCCATTGCCCAGTTGGGACCCAGATCCGCATCGATATGGAGGACTTCGAGTTCCAAGAGGGAGACCCGCTCGCCATCGACCGATATGTCCAAGTCTTCGTTGCGGGCTTTATCACCGGCCCAGAAGTTGAACCGGAACGAATACTCGCCGTCGGCCGGGAAATGATGGTCGATCACCATTCCGCCGCGAGTCCCAAAGGGCGCGCCTTCTACGCGCTCCCACGCGTGCTGAGACTCGTAGACCGAGACGCGGTAGGTGGCCGAGGTCTCTGTGGCATTGGGCTCACCCAGAGCCAGGCGACTCACCTCGTTGGCCGCGTTGAGATAACCGTCCAAGAGCGTGGCGGAGAGGGTCTGAGCCACCGCTATGTTGTCGAAGTTGGCCAGGTACGAGTCCAGGGGGAGCCACTGTCCAGGGTCCACCCGGAGGCCCAACATGTCCTCGATCGCGTTGGCGTACTCCGTACGGTTCAGTCTTTGGAAGCTCCGGGAGCCTGGGTTGGGGGCCCGAGCGGCTGCCTCGTCGATGGTATGCTCGAGCGTCTCGACGAGCGCCTCCAACGTGTCAGGGCTGGGACGTCGGGCGCCCGGCGGAGGCATCATGCCTGCCCGGAGCTTGTTGATCATCTTCTCGCCGACTTCAGCCGCGTCTGCGACCCCCGCCACGTCGAAGGTCTCGAGGGACAGGTTCCCGGTGAGCCGCCGGTCGCTGTGGCAGCGAACGCAGTACTCGTCCACGACCTCGGTGAGGTCTTCGGCCGGGATCTCGAGAACGCCGTCGGACGTCGCTATAGCAGCAACAGAAGTGACATGCGAGGAGGGGACTTGACCGTCCCTGGAAACTGCGGTCGGATCCTGGACAGGGCCGGCTACGATCAACAACGCGCCCAGGCTTGCCACTACGGCGTAAAGTCTCGTCATCCTCAGCCTTCGTATGAGCTAAGAGCCGACGTTCGGGAGCGAGTGATTCTTCGCGCACATAAACGTTCTTGACGCGAAACGACGCTCCTCCCTACAGGCCGGATTTCCGTATCTTACAATATGACATGAGGGTAGGTATCACAACGCTCTTTGGCTCTGCCACGCCCCTCGCGCGCCCGCCGCGTATAGGAGCATCGCGATGACGACTAGGGCCTTCAGGCCAGTCCACATGGACAGGTACTCGAGACAGCCGCCAAGAACGGCACCCAAAAGGTTGGAGCCCAGAGAGGCCGTGGCGTTGTGCGACCGATCGAGCAGGCTGCTGACAATGATGCCCGCGAAGCCGACCGGAAGGCCAATGAGTAGCCCTCCTACGACACCACGCGCTAACAGGTCGAGTTGGTTCAGGGCGCTGATCGGGACGGCATAGAGTAGTGCCAGAGAGAGCATGAGCGGGACGAACCAGATCATGAAATTCGCAGGTCGGCTTCGTGAGACCCACAGATTCGCAGCGAGCGCCGTCGAGAGGATGCCAGCGAAGACCGCCACGTTGACGGTCCACGTGGATCCGAACAGCAGCGATAGGACTGTGACCCCTCGTGTTTCCAGAAGAAGGAAGGCCGCACCCATGAAGAAGAGCGGCGCATCGAAATCCCTCTTGAGCGCCGCCCCCCCGAACACTCTCGATACGGCGAACACAGCAGTGCCGATGACGCCCAGCAACAGGACGAGATAGCCCCAGGGCGTGTCTCCCGGACTCAGGTACAAGAAGGGCCAGTCGTCCGAGACGGTGCGAACGTTCTCGGGAGCGGCTGCTGAGACCTCACGCCGGAAGGGGTCGACACGCGTGAGATCGAGTTCGAGGCCCTCCTTCGCCACGACGAAGGTGCGTCCTTAGTTCAAACCGTGATTGATCGCAATGGGGAGTTGCCGAGTCGCGGCAGCCACCGTCCATAAAGAGTCGATCCGCGAGCCACTCGCTCTCGAGTACCGAGAACGAGACCGCTAAGAGTCCGTGCGGCTCGAGCAGATTCCACGCGGAACGAAGACCTTCCTCCGAATACAGATAGTTCTCGAGACGCAGCGACGACATCGACGAGAACATCGCGTGTGAATCCACCAGTCCGTACGAGATCACGTCGAACCGTTCGTCCTTGGATTGCTCCAGGAACGCTCGGCCGTCATTCACGACACGGACGACGCGGGGATCGTTGTACGGCGCCTCTGGATGCAGTCGCTGCCCGATCTGAAGAATCTCCGGGTCGATGTCCACGGATGTCACATGCTGGAAGCCGTTTCGAAGCGCTGCCATAGCATCGTTTCCAGTTCCCGCTCCAATCACCAAGGCCCGGTCACGAGCGTCGGACAGCAGGAATGGGATGTCGTACACGAGCCGGATGTAGGCCATGTTGCCCCGCACCCAGGCGGAGGACGACTCGAAGCGCTCGGGCGAGAGGTCGTGCATGTACTGATGGAAGTCCTGGTTCACCAGAACCATCATGTTCGCCGGATCGTCTGCGTCGACGACGATTCGATTGTATGGACTGTAGATGGCTTCGCGGCCCGAGAATGCAGCGATCGCGACCACACCGCCGACCCACGCCAGGTGGCTCACCCGGGGGCTAGCACGGGGAACGGAACGCAAGCGACTGCAAACCAAACTGCGGGCCCGACCCCGAGGCTGGTCACCACGGCGAAAGCGAGCACGCCCAGCAGGTCGAACGAATAAGACGCGAGTGTGTTGCCACGGCCGAAGAAGTGCCCGACGGCCGTTGATGCCAAAGCGAAGACCGTCACCACGCCCCAGAACAAGGCCAACACCAACAACAGGTTGAGGACGAAGCTGCCCATCCGGGCCGTCTGTTGCGCGCCCCAGAGGTGGATGCTGACGTCCGGAAAGGAGAGACCGCTGAGACCCGTGATAGAAGCTGTTCCGACCACAAGCGCGAATACGAAGAGTGCTGGGAAAAACCGGTGGTAGAGCTCAGGCCGACGACGCCCGATGGCAATGCCCAGTCCCATCCCGAGGATGGTCCCGATGAGAACCAGGTTGTTGAAGTAGGCGAATATGCGAACCTGACCGGACATCCACCGGATGGTTGCGAGCTCCAGAGCCAGCACGCAGAATGTGGCTAGAGCCAGACGGAAGAGCGTGCTGCCAGGGCCGCCGATAGGCTCTTCCTGGGTGCCGGATGGCTCCGACTCCGGCGCCTCACCCGTGGCTGGCTCAATCAGTGGACGGCTCACTCATCTGCGTGGGATCACGAGGGAATGCACGGTCTGCCCGTCCGTGCCGGTGACGACCACGGTGAGCTCTGTCGAGGTGGCGTCCACACGAGCGACCTGGTCCTGGCCTACGACGAGTAGGTGATAGGCGTGCGCCACGTCCGGCGACGGGGGTGTGTATGAAAAGCGATGTACATGCCCCGTGATCACCAGGTCTACACCGGCGTCGTTCGCGGTCTGGATCCACGCGTCAGGCCCGTCGGCCAACCAACCCCATCGCGGTTGGTGCATCACGATGACACGAAAGGGCGCCTCGGAGACCCGCTCGCTCGTTGTCACATGCTGGCGAAACCAGTCCAGTTCTTCCGTGCGGTACGGCGTGGTCAGATTGAGCTCGGAGTACACGTTCGTGTCGTCGGGTTTGTCCTCGCCGGTATCCAGGACCATGAGGTGCACGGGCCCCGCATCTCTGGCGTAGTAGAACCTTCCCTCGGGGTTGGGCACATAGTCGAAGAGTCGCCGAGCGAAGGGGCCGCGCAGCTCGTGGTTACCGCGTGCGTAAAGCAGCGGTTTGCTGTGCCCTAGGCCAGCAGCGGTCGGACGGAGCCAGGCCCGGAACAGGTGCTCCTCACTGTCGATCCAATGGAACGCGTCTCCCGTGTGTACCAGGAAGTCCGTCGTTTCCCAATCGATGACTTCGTTCAGTCGCTCGATGCGGCCGACGTCCTCATGAGTGTCCGTGACCATGCTGAAGGATACGGTCGGTGCTCTACGATCGAACGTCGTGAACTCGTGTGGACCACTGCGAACGTCCAGCCCCTTGTCCGGCCAGTACGCCTTGAGGTTCACCACTCGTGTGGCGACGACCTCGTAGCTGTAGGTGGTGCCAGGCGCTAATCCACGAAGGTGCACGACGTGCCGGGTACCCACCGGAGCGAGGCCGTCCACCTGTGGTTCCGCGGTCTCGGACCGAGTGCCTTCAGTGCCGTACAAGACTCTTGCGTGGCTGGGTGTATCGGTGAGCCAGACGATGGTCGCGGTCGTCTCGCTGTTGGCGACTAAGTACGGTCCTTCGGTGATCACCGACCGTGTGTCGTACACCGTGTACGGTTCCGATTGAGCGTGGACCGGAACGGCCATGGCGAAGGTCGTAAGGGCGATGGCGAATAGCGGAAGAGCCATGGCGAATGCCGGATGGAGCATGGCGAATGTCGCGAGGGCCCTGGCGAATGCTGTGGTGACGAGGGTCAGTATCCGCATGATCATCTGTTTCTCGGAGTCGTGTAGTCGAGCTCGAACGTGGATCGAATCATGTAGTGGTCTGAGGGGAACCCGCTTGGCCAGGTGGAGATCAACGTCGTGGATGTGTTCGTCAACCCAGAGCCCTTGTAGTACAGCTGATCGATCCTGCTGCCACTGCGATGCGTATATCCAGGATCAGCTGCGACGTCTGGATGCAGGCTTCGAAAGGCGTCGGTGAAGCCTGCATCGAGCAGGACTCGGGAGGCGGGGCTGTCACCTCCGTCGGTGTGCGGAACCGCGTTGAAATCACCGGCGAACAACGTCGGCGTCGATTCTGACTGTTGAAACCGCGCTTCATGGAAGTCGACCACGTTCGAGAATTGATCCATCCCATACCAGTTGGACATGGCAAACAGATCCTGACTTCGGCTGATGCTGATCTTCGCACCCACGTTCATGAAGGGTGATTCGTCCGAGACGTACACCTCTTCGATCGGGTAACGGCTGAGCACGGAGATGTTGTCTCCCTGGTTCAGGTAGTCCCAGTCGACCGTAGTCGCGAAGTAGTAACCCAACTCTGCCGCGATGAAGTCCCCAGCCGAGTACGTCTCCTGCATCATGACGATGTCGACGTTCTCACGCTCGATGATTTGAGCGATGGCGACTCGCGAGTCCCACCCGTGGTCATCGACTGTAAAGTGTTTTCCGCCGTGCCTGATGTTCCAGGAGGCCGCTGTGATGGAGGAGAGTTCGTCATCCACATCGGGGGCTCGCGGCATGAAGTGTTCCGCGTACGAATCGCGGACTTCGTCGACGGTCAGCACGCGATCCCAGACTTCCAGGTCGTCCATGTCGAAGTCCGGCGGATCCAATCGCTCCGTGTCCGCGAAAGCGAGGGCAGCACTCTGGTCGATCACCACTTCGCCGTCGATCAGGGAGAAGATTTTCAGCAGGGGCGCTGTGTTCATGAAGTTCATCACCTGATGCACCGTGTACACATTGTCCATCAGGTCGGCGCGCCGTTCCCTGACCGGCTCGAAGTCCACCGACTCCATCGACCGCAGAAACGCGGTCCGATCCGTGTCCGGGAGTTCGGCGGCCTCTTGCACCTTCCGGTCGAACACCTCGCCAGGATCAACGATCAGGCTGGCGAACTCTTCGGTCTCGAGCTCTGCCAAGCCGAGACGATTGAACGCGTCCACCAAGACCTGTAGCTGCGCGCGCCCCCGTTCGATCTCTGGAAGCAGCGCCGACGGTGGGGTAGGGGAGGATACGCGGCCACCCACCACTACCTCGCTGTCGGGTGTGAAATCGAAGCCCTCGGCGTCGCTCACGTGATACGTGACCTTGTTCTCGCCGTCATAGAACAAGAGGATGTCCGACTGGGCGCTGTTGTATGTCATGGTCAGCTGGTGCCACCTGCCGTCGTTCAGCGGCATGTGCTTCCCGTTGTCACGTTCGTAGGTGATGCGTCGGGTGCCCGACCCCATGTTCCACGCCCAGGTGCCACCTGACACGTAGAACACCCATCCGGCCGCCTTTTGAGAGGCGAGGCTGTTGTCACTGAACTGCTTGTGCGACAACAGGACGATGCGTTGATCGGAGGTGGCTACGGTTCGCGTCCAGAACTGGATCGAGAAATCGTCCGCGCTGCTCAGGGGGAGGGCTCCGCCAGTCAGCGCAAGGAAGGTGACCTCTCCGTCTGAGCGAAGGCTGAGCGCCTGGCCGTCGAGGCCCTCCACATATTCGACTGGCGCGGATGGGTTCCAGGCTGAGAAGCGGCCGGTCGCATCACTCGTCGTGCGGTCGAACGTGAAGCGGGCCAGAGAACCTGTGGGTTGGCCTGATGCGGCTGTCTGGCTCCGTGGGGCCGTTTGGGCGGTGAGGTGTGAGCCGGCTGACGGGCTCGAGCCGACCGCAATCATCAGGAGAAAGAAGTATCCAGCTTCACGCGAGCCAGTCGAATTCACCGGACTCCTAGCCTCTTTTTGGGTCTGTACAGGACGTTTTGGGCCGCACAAGGAGGGTATTGTGCTGGGGGATGGGCTCGGCGACAAGGTTGGCTCAGCGGGGACAGTGCAACATCGTTTGCCTGCCGTGCAAATCTTAGATTTTGTCGAAATCCACAAACGTCTATAAAATTGCAACTTGCCCTCATAGCTCAGGTGGATAGAGCGACTGCCTCCTAAGCAGTAGGTCGCAGGTTCGAGTCCTGCTGAGGGCGTTGGGGGAAGATAAGGCCCTGCAAGCACTTACAAGCTTGTGGGGCTTTCGCTTGCTTGGGACAGAAATCATCAAGTACCCAGTAGAGTACCCAGACTTGGGTCAAAAACAGTCGATCCGGGGCCAATCGCCGTCTCTGTCACCGGCGTCACCATGCACCCCCCCGTTCGACTGCCGGGGGGCGGTACTGGTGCAGGTCCGCACACATCGCCGCCACTGCAACGCCGTTCCCCGAAAAATTTCTGGTAGCTGGACCGGGTCCCTTTTGCCGACAGGCTAGACCCCAGTACCGGGGGGCACCCCTATTCCACCGCCACTGACGCTGAACCACTAGACAGTGTTTTGCTCGTCCTGAGTTGCGGGTCTGAGTGGTGTGGGGCAGAATCAGGGGGAGTACTACTCGTGTTTGCCCGTCCTCTCTGTCCGTGAAGGCGACAACTAGACAATGAAGAAAATCGTCACCGCATCGCGTGCGAAAGCCGCTTGTAAGTGGCTCTCTTGCGTAATCTTCGTGCTCGGTGTGTCGATTTTTGTGAATGACGCCTTTATACGGGATGTTACCACCCTCGACGCAGGGATCTTCATGGTCTTCATGTCCGTACTCCTGATGTCGAGCGTCGCGCAGTGGACAGGAGATCCTATGGATCGGCTCGCCACGGTATCCTTAGCGGGAGCTTGGATTACCATGGGAGGCTTCCTGCTTTCCGACTGGTTGGGATGGCCGACCGGCATCCAGATCACCGCAGGGATTCTTATGGCGGTCTTCTCTGCTGTGTTTATGGTAAGAGCGTGGAAAATAGATGCCCGTGGGTAGGTCGTAGGGATTCAACCGTCACCTACTCACCCTGTCCCCCCGACCTAGCTGACGGCAACTAGCCCCCTAGTGGCACCCAGCCAGACCTAGCTATCCAGTGCTGTTTTGCTCGTCCGATCAGGCGATTTTAGATGACTCTGAGGAGGGATGTATGACAGTCATAGATTGGCACGTCAGGCAGTTGGAGTGGTGGAAGAAAAAACTGGGCGTCTCAGATTACGGCGTTGCTTGGATTGCTTTCGCTAAGGGGCTGGTTCTTGGGTATGCCCTGTGCTTTTTCATCTAATGAGTGAGAAGTCCTAACCGACGCCTCGCTTCGCGCGGGCTGAGACTGATGGTTAGCCTGCGGGCGGTATCCGCGTTGGATCAAGGTTGGTACACTGGCAGTTATGGACTACCACGAACTCGCTGTGACGTGACCCCCTGAAACGAGACCAGCGCGAATGTTAGGATGAGGCGCAGGTCGTAAGGTCAGGAGGAGGTCAGAATGAGCAGAAGACGACACACGCCAGAGCAGATCATCACGGCGCTGCGAGAGGCTGAGGTCGGTCTGGCGAACGGCAAGACGGTAGGGATAGTGAGCCGGGAGCTCGGGATCAGCGAGCATACGTACTACCGGTGGCGCAAGGAGTTTGGAGGGATGAAAGTGGGCCAGGCTCACCAGTTCAAGGAGCTGCAGCGTGAGAACGCGCGACTGAAGCGAGCTGTCGCGAACCTGACGCTGGATAAGCTGATCTTGGAGGAAGCAGCCAAGGGAAACTTCTGAGCCCCGAGCGTAGACGCCGGTGTGTCGTGCATGTACGTCAGCGACTCGGGGCGAGTGAGCGGCAGGCGTGTCGGGTGCTGGGCCAGCCACGCACGACGCAACGCCGGGTGAAGAAGTTGCGACGTGACGAGGCGGCGCTACGTACGGACGTGGTTCGGCTGGCGAGCCGGTTCGGTCGCTACGGGTATCGCCAGATCACGAACATGCTGCGCATCGAAGGCTGGCAGGTGAACCACAAGCGCGTGGAGCGGATCTGGAGGCAGGAGGGGCTCAAAGTGCCCCGTAGGCAGCCGAAACGAGGTCGGCTGTGGCTCAACGACGGGTCCTGCATACGACTCAGGCCGCTGCACAAGAATCATGTCTGGTCGTATGACTTCGTGAGCACACGGACCCACGACGGTCGTGCGCTGAAGCTTCTCACCGTGCTCGACGAACACACGAGACAGTGTCTGGCGATCAAGGTCGCTCGAAGGACTCGAGCCCATGATGTGATCGAAGTGCTCACCGACCTGTTCGTGCGCCACGGCCCGCCCGAGCATCTGCGCTCGGACAACGGGCCGGAGTTCACGGCGAAGCTCGTGCGGCGATGGTTGGCCAGACTCGGTGTGCAGACGCTCTTCATCGAACCGGGCAGTCCGTGGGAGAACGGCTACAACGAGAGCTTCAACGGCAAACTGAGAGACGAGTTCTTGAACGGTGAGATCTTCTACACACTGCCCGAGGCAGTTGTCCTCGTCGAGCAGTGGAGACGCCTATACAACACCGTCCGACCCCACAGCGCCTACGGTGGTCGACCCCCGGCTCCAGAGACGGTAAAACCAGCCGACTGGTTCCTTAGAATGCCCCAGCTTCTTGGCCCGCAGTTGGCTCAAGGTCTAACATAGGATGTGGTACCACACTGGGGGGCACGTCAGCTCCGCAAAGTGGAGGCCCACCTGCGGTTCGACCCGTTGGGGGGTCCCGGTCGGTCGAAGATGCAGCTGAAGCACGAAGTCCGTTCCCGGCTCGAGCATCCAGGCGATGTCGTCCCTTCCGGCGGTCTGTA
>Ga0114996_10003780_pt1 | contig 18525 bp, 26 predicted proteins | sample ArcticOcean_MG_C_4_FD_87039 | JGI IMG/M metagenome (GOLD analysis project Ga0114996, IMG submission 87039) | Marine microbial communities from western Arctic Ocean - ArcticOcean_MG_CB4_134 | ecosystem: Environmental > Aquatic > Marine > Oceanic | place: Arctic Ocean: Canada Basin | collected...
AGCCAACGATATGATCTTTTGAATCGGTTGGTTGTGACTACGCACTAGCTTGCTAGGTACGCGTTCCTTAATGATCTTATAGATCATACCATTCGCCACGCGGACCTTATGGCTCTTACGGATAATACTGTAACCTAGCGAGTGTAGAGTGCGGGCCTCGAAACCCATCGGAATACGCGTCGCTAGTTCGTCAGCGATGTGTTTGTTGAAAGCAAGGAACATGACTTTCGAGGTCGAGGGCAAGAGATCTAAAGCCTTAATAATAGTAGTGGTTTTGCCAGAGCCAGCTACAGCTTCAACAATCCCGTGACCCCGTCCAGAGGAGACGAAATCATAGATGTCTTGTTGGTATTTACTCGGAATCACAATTTAAACTCCTTAGTGTTGGGTTCTTTTTTATCTTTATCAATCCACGTTATTTGTACCGCTGGATGATTGTCTCCTAGATTCGAGAAATCCTCAGGGTCAAAATTGAAGCTAATATCTGTTCCCCTAGGAAACCCGACTCTCGCCTGAAGACAATGGATTAATTCTCCTTTTGTAAGGGTAAATCTGTTATAGGTTTCGGTTGTCTCTAGAGTATATTTCTCAGCCATCAGATCCTCCGATCTATTTTAAGGGCTTTATAGTCATCACCGTGACTATCTTTTTTCAGTACTGTCGTGAATGTGAAGTCCCGAAACTCGCGATTAAGATAGTTATTCAGTGCGATGTTACTACGACACCGCCCACGAGTATGCTTAATCATCTTCACAAGGAACCACATTTGATCTTCGCTTAGATCACCGAACAATACTTTACATTCGTCCGCTATGTCTTCGAATTTCATTACCATTAGAAAAACTCCTTAACTTCTGTTGTTATATCTTTAATTTCGTTGGAACAGATTTCATACATCTGAAAGTCCCACTTCACTACATACTCTATGATCTTTTCCTGTGAAACGGCGAGCCTGTACATCTTACCTAGTTGTTCAAAATATATGTCATTCCTTATTCTTATGGGCCTCTGAGTAGAGAACAGAGTACGCACACCGTAGTCTTCAGCACACTCAAATCCTTCAGGGGCTTTAGGGTCTTTAATTATACCCAGCGTGAGCGTCATTTTAATCGGGTACGTTTTCGCTACTTCTTCAGGTTGGTTTTCTGTGAACATTATGTTTCCATCCAAAAGCTAGGGCCAATTCCTCAGCCAGTTCTGTCATAAATAATTCTCTACCAGTTACGCTTCGCTCTTTATTTGATCTCCAGTTACAACGTATCCAAAACGTTTTATCCCTTGTATAAAAGATTACTGGCCCTTTAGGTGTATGAAAGAAATCATATCTAAAAGACCGGTGGCGTGCCCAATTGACAATAAATAATCTTGCTATTTTGGGCGTAAAGGCATCCATAGCAGACGGTTGTATTTTCATTCTGGCTCCGATAACTCATAGTGGTTAACCCAAAAAGTACCATCCTCTGATCGCCGTTTATGGTGTTCCAGAGCGTCAGGATCAATTGTGCTTATACGGCACATCTGTTCGGTAGGAAGATTCTCGACAATCTGTACCAGAGTCTCCGGTTCATGTTTTATTCGTAGCATCTTTTTACCATTCATGTTATTAACTCCAATTCATGGTCGAAAACCAGTAGTTCACTTTTGTCATTGTAACGCTCAGTCATTCTATCACCAGCAATAACCTTGACTTCGTGAATCAGACCGCTAGAACATAGTTTCTTCACGACGGCTTCTTTACCACCGATGTGTAGTTTGTAGCGGTCTTGATTATAATTGAATTGCAGGTATTCAATTAAGTTAGAGATCAGGTTTTCCTGCTGATCGTATTTTGTATTCCATTGACGCGGAACGAGGAAACTCGGTCCTCGCCACTTGTTAATGTTACCATCGTAATCATCAATAAGAATACGGTTCTCACCGCAACAAAAATCCTTAGCAGCCCCGATGAGTACCTTACGGGAATACCGTGGGATGTTTCTCTGAATCCATTCCATCTTTCCGCTCAGTGAATTAGAGTTCCGAATTGGCGATGTCAGCAAACAGATGTTATCAATACCTACGATGTCTTCAATGATCTTAAGAATCTGTTCGCCATCAGGCATCCAAGGCATATGTGCCCAGAACTCTTCTTCGAAAGTCCAGAACTCACTCGGCTTCAAACCCATTACTTTTTCAATATGCCATTCGCCTGACGGGTAGTCTTTGTACTCCTTATTGTGAAATGAGTACGCGGCACGTACGAAATCCGTAAGCACGCCATCCATATCTAACATTACTTGTTGCATAACGTTCCTTTCATATAACATTTGTGTTCGTCATTCATAACATTTAATAACTTCATTCCGATACTGTTTCTTATTGTCCGTAATGTTCGTGTCGTGACTTTTAAATCGTCTGCGACTTCATCAAAGGTGTAACCCTTTTCCAATGATGTAGCGACATATAGTTCACGGCCATTCAGATTCGCTGCATCTAAAAGCTCACTGGTGTCACTGTAATCATTACCGCCAGACGGATCACCATCCGCGATATTAAATATCTTAGGTAAGCTAGAAATCCCCTTACGGTATATTGTGGATTTGGAGACAGGAATTATACGATCAGCAGCAATGAAACATTGTGCCCGTTGTCGTATTCTCATAACTAAATAGCCTTCGGCGTTCCCTCGGGATGTTTGATCCCTTAAATCGTCAGAGATTTCACACAACTCTAGAAACGATTCTGCCATTACCCCTTCCCGATTACGCTTGTGCATATTACCTATGCGATGTGCTATTTTAACCGTCAAGTCAATGTACTTCTCTACCATTTCTTGATCCATGACATCTGTCCTTTCCGTTAGATTTACTGAATCAGAACGTCCTATTCTGATTTGATTTAATAAGCATCCTGCCTATTTAATCCAGCCTATTTCATTATCGCTATTTTCAGCCCATTGTCTATATTATAATGAATAAAAAATAAAATAGTTTGCTAAATCAAATCAAAATTGACCATCTTGATTCACCCAATCAAAAACCAAAATTACTAATTCAGTATCACAAATAGATTGTATTCTCCAACGTTTTAAAGTCAATCTGACGCCTAGAATACCTACACTATAGTCTTCCTCTATTATTGATTCTTCAAATCTTTTCTTCCAGTAAATATTAGAGCTTAGAATATCAGCTTTAATAAGTAATGAGGCTCCCTTTACATTATTAAGACCGACACGTAATATACTGTATTTGCCTTCATCATTCTCAACACATATGCTTTTTATTATCATTTAGCACCTCGCTTTCCCCAATTATTATTGCCTGTCAATTCTCGCATCTGATTTCTGAACTTTATTCGTCGTCTCTCTTCATCTTTTCTGTTTGCAGCTTTGTTAACATAGGTACGGCGAAATCCACAGTAGGCACAATCGTATATCTTACGTGGAGCATCCCTGCCAACAATTGTTCCTGATCTATCCAGGTGTGGCCTGCCAGACATATTTCCAACGAAGACCTCTTTGTGTAAATCCAAGGTACATAACATTTTTCTAAATAAAGATAGCCTAGACCACCTAGCCATATCGTTTTCTTGTTGTCTTGCTAGTTTATAACCGGCATCCCATCCAGCGACTTTTCTTAGATTGTCTTGTACAGATTGATCTAAGTCTATGTATGGATTAACATCGCCAAGATTACTGCCCTCACCGTCCTTAACCGCTTCTAGTATTTGTGGATCACAATTCATCATTCACCTCTTATAATTATTATGATTTGATAGATCATTATATCCTGCAAAGGGTAACGCAAACCTTTAGGGTCATAGACCACACCCTGATTGTAAGCTACCGCATGTGTTTCATCTATTAGTATTAATTTCTCAGAGGTGAATTTGTTAAAGTCTGTTACTATTTTCCGATTGAATGGATCACCTAACTCACAATCCCTATACAAAGGAAGACACCCGTAACCAAGAGTGTACGCTAAAAGCATACACTCCTGAGGGTGCCAGTTTCCGTGCGGTATAAGTAAAGATTCGAAGTCAGGCGTATCAGTTGCCATAGCAAAAGCCGTGGGCATACAATTACCTGTTAGAAGTTTCAAGTATATTCTCCTCAAGTTCGTGTGTTTCGCAAATGTTCCGTACCTCGTGGCATATACCACAAGCATATACAATTACCTTTACACTATTCTCTTTTAAGAATTCGATTAGGGGAATCATTTCTCTGCTACTAGAACCTAGAATAACCTCGTCCAGAGTATCCAAATTCTTCACAATATCAATCGCCATATTTATGGAAACCGATGTTTTATCTTTAGGAGTAGTCCTCACGAATTTCGTGGAGAAACCTATACTATTCAAACGTTTAACAAAGTTAATTGCTTCGCTATCAATTTTAGTACCGTAGGCTTTTGCCATAGACAGAGGTGCTATCTCTGCGAGATACTTACTATAGTCAATCTTTCCGTTAAATTTCTTGCCGACACAATGATATAGATTTGATACATCAATAAATAATCCAGTCTTCATAACGTCCTCATTTAATAGGGCAGCCACCTTTTGCACATTCAAGTGTTTCTACCAGTTCATACTCTTTGTCATCAATAATACGTGTTATCGGTTTAGTCTGGCTAGACATTTCATGATATTGTTTCTCGTCAATCTCCTCAAGGGGAGCTTGTTGGAAACCATGATTACTCTTTAACAAGAAGGAGATCGATTTCACCTTTTCATAATTTATTCGTAACCATTGTTGAATGGCCGGTAACTCATGCATCTCATAATAGATGGTACAGGACACAGCATTATCTGCCCAGTATCTTTGTAGCCAAGCCATAGTTTCCAATTGACCTATAGCATCGACTTCGTTGGCACAAGTTCCTTTAGCCTTAATCGGGAAGCTAACAACCATAGTCTCTAGGTTCTGAGAGCCATCTAACTCCACTTTAGGTTCAACATAGTAGCCGTGTTTCCTGCACAAATCCACGAGTGGATCATTAGCGGACATCTGTATCCTGCGTATGTAATACGGGGCGAAATCTAGATGACAACCTGATGACACACCCGCCAGTAGAGACTTCGTTCCACTAGGCTGTACTGTTGTGAGTTTCACGGACTCTTCAACACCGAGTAATTGACTGAACTCTTTGTCTGTTTTCTCTATATGATTGTAAACGGCAGAGAACATTTCAGAGTCATATCGGTGGTTAGATTGTGTAAATCCAGTCACAGAAATACCTATCCTACGATTACGTTTCACGACAGCATTAGTTGAGTCATATATAAACGGTAGTGTAGATATAATCTTACAAGCCTTATAGACTAGTAATCCTGCTGTCTTAAATTCCGCTAAGTCCCGAATATTGGGTAGAAATATCTCGCCTAGATTACAGGCTTCATCTGTTTCTAATCCAATTTCCACACAAGGATTAGCACCAATTATTAACGGGTCAGGTCTGTAACCAAGACCATCGACTATTCTACCATAGTTTCGACAAGCACTTAGATTCACTAGACCATAGGCTTCACCTTCGCCAGTGTAGCCATCCCAGAACTCAGGTGTTAAATCCTCATAGTGATTACATATGACACTATTGTTAGACATGCCACGCCAGTTAGGAATCGTGTGACGACCCCAGTTCTTAGCGTTCATGAACTCTTCGTCTTTAACACTACCTAGTGCTAGCTCTGCTGACCGTCTTACGTTACCTGCTATTACCACTTGACCAATGATATTCATCATATCAAGAGCGTCAATAGGTCGTAGTTTCTCAGTGTATCTGGTTGCTAGTATAGTTACGATCTGCTGAATCCCTTTGACAAGATTCTCTGAGCCGGATGCAGTACCACCGAAACTGGTAATCTCTTTTCCTTTTTCTCGGATACAAGAGGTATTATAGTACAGTCGTTTACCTGTGAAGAAGCAACTCTTGAGTACTTTACCTAATAGTTTGACCCAACCCTCACGGTTGTCCTCGACAATAAAGTCACAATCAAAAGACTCTATTCTCTTAATGTCAGGTCTGAATTTGACGCGAGGAATCTCGAATACCGATTCAGGAGTGATATTAAAGCCTACTCCGCCACCGAGCATTAACTCATTGAACGTGAAACAGAACGGATGTATCGGATCATTGACATTAACAGCCCAACAATTTTGAAGAGAGTCACCACCAAAACGTTCGATATTCGGGGTTCCTAGTTGCCATAACTCTCTGCCGGAGAAACAACACTTAAGATTAAAAACATAATCATACAATGCCATCTGTTCCATTTCAGACATCACAGGTCGAATAGCCATGAGGCCATTGACACAGCGTTCCACAGTTTGAAACCATTCCTCTGACTTACCGTTAGACATCATACGGGCATATGTACGTTTGTATACGACATAACCTGCTGGACCCCACGGCGGGGTTTTTGATCTATATTGATCTACGAAATCGGTTTTAAGCATCCGGGTTCTCCGTTTTTATGATTTCACCAATCAACCATGTATCTGATGTCATACGACTACAAGTCACAAATTGTCTGCCGTCGGCTTGTACACTAGTTACATTCATTGCGGCACATCTCAAGCCGCAGGTATGATTATCTCTGAAGGCACAATAAGACTTAATCTCTTTCCCGCTATGTAGTGTTACTAAGTTACTATCTGCGTCGAATTTTGCTAAATTAGGCATTTCTATCCTCCATTACTTCGTTTATTAGTTCTATTAAAGCGTCACGAATAGGTTCATCACCCTGTGGCGGTTGCTTAAAATCAGATGGCTTAATATTTGGAAACTTTGCCTTCAAGCACTCAGAACAACTATCTAAGTAGATTGCTGTACTCTGATAATCTATCATGAGTTTTACATGTATCCAATCATATCTAGCTAGATCTTGTTCTTGTTCTTTTTTACAGAAATTACATCTTGTTAAATTCATTTTATACCTTTCATTTTATATACTGCCACCAGTTGCATGGTTTAAATAATTTAGCATACTCGGCATCTGTCGCTGCAACTAAAACCCAGACGCCCGAACCATGTGCTACAAATTGTGGGAACCAATCTAATTGTGTTGGTTGAAAACGATATGCGGCAGGGTTCTTCACCTCAATCCACCGCTGCTTATAAATACTATGGGTTGCATATAAGTCAGGAAACCCACTCTGGAATACGCTTCCATGAGTGGGTTTCACTAACCATTCTCTAACCCGTAGGAATTTAATAATGTCTTGTTGTATATACCACTCAGGCCCGTGCTTTTTCTTTGGCGTCATGTTCTTCATATAGTATATGTACCAAACATTGTATTGCTTGGGGAACCCCAGTAGTCAGGGAAGTCTTTGGATTCAAACAATCTAAAGCCTCCCATAAGAAATATTGGGAAAACCCGATGCAAGGATTAACTACACTATTAATTGACGATGGATTACTAATGAGGCTCTGTAGCACATTCTTTAAATTACCCTTAGTGACTGATAGACTATTATACTTACACTCATAGATTAACAGCAACTGAATTGCTTGTTCTATTTTCGACTGGGCTATCAGTTTGTACTTCAGATCCACTTTCGACAGGATTACTAGAGACTGGATCTTGAAGTACTCCGGCATGTTCACCAGTAGTGTCGCCTTCTGATCCTCCAGAATGTGCTTCAGGATTTCGTTCTTTATGTTCTTTAGCTTGGTCGGATTGTATTTTGTCACTAATTTCGTCATGGCTTAATATACCTTTTTCGATTAATAAATCTATAGTTGAATTGATAATTTTGAATCCCAGTTTGGCTTCTCGCATTTCTACCTGTAGGTTGTCTACCGCAACAGCCATACCATTCACAATTTGATTCAGTTGTGAATTGGTTTTATTTAACTCTTTTATGATTCTATGTGAATCTTTTAATGCTTCTAGCTTGCCACCGTGCTTATTTGGTAGACCTTTTCTTGACATGGGTTTCCTTCCTGAATACTGGTAATTGTTTCCACTGATCTTTAAAATCTTTGATGGCTCTATCAAGTATCACTTGTTCAGCCAGACCATTATATTCCATCATGTCATAGAAGTCCCATGTAGACTCAGGAACTAGTGCTCTCGCTTTCTTGAATTCCCAATATTCTATCCCTATGTTAGTCAGAACTTTATTTACAGCAAAAGCGAAACTAGATTTCACATCCTCACGATCTAGTCTCTTGATTAGAAGTTGTAGTTGTTTATCTGGTATTTTACTATAATGCAAAGCACTACCATACTTTTCTAGTAACCTCTTACATTCAGTTACAGCCTGTTCTTTCTTCATTTTTGTTACGCTCCTTGATAAGATTTAATAAACCGGACTTCGTGTATCTATTATAGTTAGGAATAAATTTCCTACTGGCTATTTCCCGTAACTGTTTTATATTCTTCTCTTCTAATTCATTACTTAAAATATTATTACATAATGTTCTTACTATTAGAATACAGCCTGCTTCTAGTCCTGTCGTCAATGCACCATACTCAATGTCATTTGCTAACTCTAATGCATTCTTGAACTTCTCAGTGTTGATAAAGTAATCTAGATTCCTTGAATCATGTACCTTGTTTCTAGAGTTGATCTGTATCTGTGTCAACGTCATCCTTTTCATTGGCAAGTTTCTCCAATTGTTTGGCAATTTCATCAGCTTGGAGTTCTAACTGACCTGTTATTATTTTACAATATCTCTCCAGCATTGTGCATAATTGCGCATAAACTGTTAATTCAAAATTATTTAAAACTACGTCTCTGGATTTATCTGAGTAGTATCTAATAGTCTTGTGTGTATCAATCCAAAATTGTATATCTATCATTTATTTGTCCGCCCAAGAATTAATTTTCTGACTCCAGTCAATCTTTATTAATGGCACTAATTCCTTATAGGAGTTTACGGCTTCGTCTACCCGTGATGCTACTTCTTCAGGTATAGTTGTAGGACACATGATTTCATCATGAATATTCATCGGTATTACTTTCCACTCTTTGACACCGTCAGGCTGTAAATCCCAAATTCTACGTTCGACATTTTTAGTGATTTCAGCTCCGGTAGATTGTATCCTATGATTTGCTGCTGCTCGCATGTTAGAGGCTTGGATAGCGAACGCTGCAGCGAAGAGAGCGGAACGGACTGCCCCGCTAGCAGTTTGTTGGCGATCTCGTCTGACAACCTTAATATTAAGACCAGTCCATTCTTTGGGTGGAGATTCAGCGAGTTCAAAGAGTGTCCGGCAGATTCGATTTTCAAGATCGAAGTACCGTTTAAAGCCAAGCATGGACTCAACGTAAGGTGAGGGTTCATGCCACTCGACTTTTGAGCCAATGCCATTAGGTTGTCGCATTGAGCAGAATTGGTTAAAGACCTTCTTCCGTGCTTTACCGATTCCGGGATAACGTTTAATAATTTCCTGATAAGCCACTTCAGCATCTGTTTCATTTATACCTACCCTGTTTGATAATGTAAAAGCCTCGCCACCATAAATGAGAGCGAAGACACCTTGTTTACTTGATGAGTACCTGTCCTCGTCAGTACCTTTACTTTTCATAATGTCATCGTAAGATAGATCAGGATAAAAGAACTGACCTAAAAGAGCATGGACTTTCTTTCCTGATATTAAGTCTTCGTGTAATGTAGGATCATTATACTCAGCATCCGCTAACACGACTTCAAATGATTCGAAGTCACCACCTGACAGAAACATATCTTCGGCAGACAGTGTGAAGCAAGACCGTAAGTCTTTTCCATGACCAATTCCTTGAGCATTAAGACCATCGGTTCCCGCCATTCGGGAACTAAGAGTCCCGATTACTTTAAATGATGCATGGAATCTACCGGCGATAATTAGTTTGTCAATGACCTCTAGTTTCTTTTTCGCACGTCGGGATTCCAATATTAGTTTGGCTGCTTCAGCTGCGGGATGCGGGCCTCCTTCATCAGCTTCCCATAATGTTATTTCCTCTAGTATCTGTTTCTTGGTACTACAGCGTATGACTAGCTTCTCGGTTTCATCCATTTTGGATTCAAGGAATCGTTTGGCCACATGGGGTGCGTTTGCTATGCCTCGGTTTTCCTCGAACTTCTCTGCTGCTGCTACACGCAGCTTCTTTAGAGCCGGGACATCAAGAGAGAAACCGTGCCAGCGAACAGCACCTACCATGCAAGCCAATATAGAATCATCATCGCTCAGCGTCAAGGACTCAAGATCATGAGTATCTTGTTGGGCATAGATACGTGCCTCTGATTCAGAGAATCCTTTTTCCAAAGCATTAAAGAAGTGAAACAACTGTCTAGTGTATGTAACGTCGTCCTCAGCATATGTTCTCGCTAGAGAATTATACATCCAGTGCGAATTATGCATACCTACTTTTGAGGGCCACGAGTCTTTCCAGTTTGCAACTGAACCTATGGCTTCTGCAAAAGGAGCCCAGCCGTATTCAGCAACCTTTACATCACAATTGACTTGACCGAATTTAAGGACGTTTTCGGTATAGCCTAGAGCGTCGGTTGCTAATGCTTTAAGAGCCGATGATGGTTGGAATTTAAGAACAATGTCTTTAAAGTTACCGTCCATATCTCCTAGGTCATTTGTAATATCATATACTTTCCACCTTTCTGTTGGGTCAGCTTTTCTAGCGAAGTAAATATCATTGAATGGTATTCTCTCTGTGAGTTCACGAGCCAATTTCCAAGCAAGAGGCGTGGGCACTCGCTTGATCCTTATGTCGTTTCTATCCATTGTTGATTGATATGGCCCACGCCTAGCGTGTAACATTAAATCGTAAGCTCCTTTTGGTTTGACACAAGGACCGTCCATTGATCGCTTCTCAACAGCAGCGATACCATCTACGTCGTCGATTGGGTAAATCGAATGGTCAGGGTAAGCAAGAAACATATTGTATAATCGGTGAATATGGAACCAATCAAAAGCGAGATTGAATCCAACAACTTCGTTATTGCAGAACTCTTCGATCAGTTTCAATGTGTCTGTGATGGTGTTCTCCCACGGGGAATACAAGATTATAGGCCCATCATCATAAGCATATTGTATTAGGACAATAGGCCCATGAAATCCACAAGTTTCTGTATCGAAAAATATCATTCTATACCTTTCTTTATGACAATGCCAGTTTCAGGATTCTTGATTAACAATAATCCTCGCTCATCTTGAACTATAACCCTTGCAGGACCACAAAATAGTTCTAATTTTTCGTCATATTTATGAAACACTGAAACAACAATCCCTGCAAATCGACTGTCGGCCCCATTAAATTCTACCTTATCTCCTAGAAACATTTTTAATTCATTCACACCTTCACCGCATAATCCAAACCTTCCTTCTGAACGACGTAATCGGGAGACTCGTCTCTCAAATCACAAAACAGATCTAAATCACTTATCTCACCGGCAGCCCAAGCTAAGCATCGTAGATGCAATCCCTTGATTTCAGCCTCACGAATGTGTTTCATCATCACAAAGATTTCAGTCCTGTTCCTGTTATGCTGTTGCTGTGACGGGGTTTTAACCTTAGCTTTCTTCGTTGTGATTCGGTAAGCCTCACCGCGAGCTTTAGCGTCTTTCGCTTTCCGAACCTGTTCAAACAAAGCATCCTTTTCCATACCAGCATGTTGCATAGTATAGAGTTCTCGGATATGCGTTTGGGTAATTTTCTTAGCAGCAACCTCTTCTTGAATCTCTTTCGGTAGTTTCATAAGCATCATGCGTATCTGAATCCAACCTCTAGAAGCTGATGGGATTGAATCTACCATTTGTTGCTCAGTCATTCCCATTTCGAATAATGGTAAGATTGCTAAGGCTTCTTCCATGATGTCTAAATCTTTACGAGCGAGGTTCTCGTTCAGATTCATTACACGTTCTTGAATTGGTGACAAATCATTTCGAATGACCGCTGATATTGTATTGAATTTAGGGTCGTTGTTACATAGAACCAGAAAGGCTTTTGTACGACGATGCCCTGCTATGACTTGATACTTACCATCGGGTATTTCCTTCACAACGATTGGCTGAATCAAGCCGTCTTTCTCAATACTCTTAGCGAGATCTATAACGGTGTTAAATTGAATAGCATCCCTTGAGTTGAATTCCTCGTCAAGAACAATATCCTTAACACTTATCTGTTTTATGTTCATTGTTATCCTTATGCCATTTTGGTTTTAGAAAATATTTAAAAATAAAATACCAATAGGTACCATGTATTATTGCTAATATAAGATGACCTAAAAAATCAATCAATATTTCATACACTTAATGCCTCCACTATTGCTCCCATTGTTATTGCTTGTAGTTTCTTTTTGCCATCCAGATTCCGTTTTACGTATTCATCCGTGGGAAGATGATATAGATCAATAATAGTAGCCCCGATATTGGTATCCATGCCCTTCCTGTGTATCCTGTCTTCAGATTGTAAACGATACATACCATTAAAATCATTGCTATAATAGATGATAGAAGGAGAAGCAGTAAATGTGAGTCCTTCAGATCCGGACGCTGGGTGTCCAATAACTGCCAGTTTTGGAAACTTGATCTTAAGTTCTCTAATGTCTGGATACCCGTTATCCATAGCTTGCAGAGCAGAATCAAAGTCATCGACCCTATCACCTTCAGGATTAGTAAGATGCCAACTCGTTCCGTCAATTCGAATAACCCACCATTTCTTTTCTTTGAACGTGTCACACAGTAGGTTAATTGATCCAGTGAATCCCGCATATACAACCATACGTCCATCTTCGTGTTCCTCCATTAAGTCTCTAATAACCTCAATCTTAGGACAATTAACATAATCAGTATCACGTTCGTATTTGGTCTGCGACCCAGTGCCAGAACAATTGGGACAACAATCATCAACCCATTCTACATCTTCGCCATCGGCGACGGCTTCTTTAGGTACAGGAATTATCTTTGCACCGTTGCATAGACCACAAGTTTCCTCGCCAGCTTTTACTTTTCGGTATTGGAACCCGTCGCTTAATTCACGCAACAACGTCAGTGCTTTTATTGTACTAGTAGCTGATGCCGCTAATGCTTGTGCTGTTCTGAGTGTACTCTTGCTCGGTTCAATTATTATTGGTCTGTAAATTTTATCAGGCAGATCCATACAATCTTTTTTCAATTTGACTATGACAAGACCCTTGAGTCTTTCATACAGGAATGAGATTTCGTCTGTGCTTGCAGCAAAGTCATGAGAATCGGGATCTGTCAGATCATGGCTTTCAGCTAGTTGTCCACACTTCTTACACTTATCTGGATTATCATACCATGTAATCAAATGTGGATAGGAACCTCCATGCATGGATTCCTTATTCTCTATTAGACATAAACGATACCGTAGCTTAGCTTCATCTCCTTCGACAAGGAATCCCGGACGAGCGACCTCGGCCTGATTCCACCAATCTGTAGGTGCTTTAGGGGCTGGAGACCCCGACATACAAATCACGTAGCCGTCTTCGCCGTATTCTTCTCTAATAGATTGGGCTAAATGTGCAGCAGCTTGGCTGCGTTGAGATGTTCTGTTTTTTATTCTTGCTGATTCATCGAAGAATACACCTCTAGGTGCGGGTTCTCCGTCCCATTCTTTAATAACTTTCTTTAAATTATCATAAGTAAGAAGTCTAGGTTTTACCCTAGACTTCCACTTACTTAACTCTAACTGGACACTTTTAATAGCTGACTTTGAACTCACCCACCACCAATCATCGAAACCAGATCGTTCCATTACCTCTATTCCAGCTAATGATTTTCCGGTTCCCATTTCACCAGCAATTATACATTGTCGTCGGGCTAATATGTGGCTAGCCATTTCGATTTGCTGAGACATGAGTGGTCGTTCTGACTCTATCGGTTGTAATTCAGAGTCGTATATTGAATAAGGGTTATTACCTTTGAGGTAATCCAATTGAAATCTATTATGCTCATTATCAAGAATAGACCAACACTTCATAGGTGGATTATCATAGCCATGCCATTTGGCTCCTGATAACCTTTTTAGATCATTCATCAATGCTCTGTTAAATCTGAATTTGAAATAATATCTGCCTTCATGTAACGCAATTTTGGCAGGGAATAATTTACGCCCAGAGCGTAGTTTCGTTTCAGTAAAATTCATATTTTAACCTTCAAAGTTATGATATTATCTTGGTTCTGAGACACTTCATAGTTTGACCATAGATTTCTTAAATCGGTTTGTCTAAATATTAGAAAGATTTTTGAATAGGCTAATCTTATTTTCTCTGGTAAGTTGCTACTAAGACAAAAAGGTATAACATGTTTCCAGTCCAGTAGACTGCTGGTAAGCACTACTACACTAGTGTATCTGTCAACCTCAATACGTATCTTTTTAGTATAGGATTCACAGAATCCTAATTGGTCTGCCGTGATATTGTCACAGTGTATACCAAAAGTAAAAGATAGAAAATTAAATAATTCAATATCGGGTTCCGTGTTCCCTGTCATAAGGTGTTGTAAAGAGACAAGGAATGAGTACGGATTATCCAATTTTAAATCATTCTCGTCCAAGCATCTCGTTGGATTCTTACCAAAGGATTCCTGTATAATATGATTAAAACCTTCCCAATTAGTGATAGGTCCAGATAGAATCTCTACAATCATCTTGCTCTTTCAGGGGCAGCAGCTTCCTCCACTTCATTCTTAGGAGGATTCTGGAATTTTTGTACATTAGTAACAACAGCTTCAATCTCAGGTAGATCAAAGACTACGGTACAATCTTGAACCTTAATCACATGCCAACTATATTTCTTGGTTTTGACTAATGAGATTGTCAATGTAGCGGGACCGGGTTTGTTTTCCTCCTCATTGATTTTGGTCCTTAGTTTCGGGACTTCACGCTTAGCGGATTTACTAGCCATATACAGGATTGCAAAGCAATGCTCAGTAGGTAACCAGAGTAGGAAATCGAAACCGCACATGCAACCTGAGTCACTGACATCCGATAATGCACGGATACGTTTGAATTCAGGATCTGTCGGATCAAAGACGCTGATTACGCTGTCTTCACCAATCTCCATAGCTTTAAAACGCCAGCTACAAACAAGAACATCAACCTGTTTATCTAGGTCTTTGAAGTTGTCGTTATCTGTAATCAAAGCGAACCTACCCATAGCGATTTTATCCTCTTTGGCTAGGCCGGAATTGGAACCAATTAACTGTAATCGTGGAAGATAATCCCCACCTGTTGACATGCCTGCTACATCTTCGTCAGTGTACTTCGGTGCTAGGGATTGGGTTTGTGGAATTGCGAGATCATTAACCATTTGTGTTCTCCAAATAAAATTTAGGAATTAGGAATTAGGAATCAAAATAAGGGGTGAGGGACCGAGGCTCCTCACCCCACGAGAGCCGTAACTATGCTCCGGCAGCAGCCGCCATTTCGGCACCAGCTTTTGCTTTCTTCGCATCACTGGCTTCTTTTCGAGCAGCCCTTGCAGCTTCAAGTTCTTTTCGATGTTGATCGAATTTCGCTTTGCCTGCTTCGACTGAGGAATCATCAAGCTGGAGTGCCCACTTAATAGCTTCGTGTGCAGCTTTAATTGGGTCTTTAATATTACCTTGCTTAATGATTGCTGGAATCATCTTCGGGTTTTCAAGCTCAGCAACAAGCTCTGTACGCTTTCGGGCACGGGCTTGTGGCTCGAAAGCGACTTCACCTGCTGTACGTCCGGCACGTTGTGCATCACGGATTTCTTTAATCCGAGCTTGGGCTCGAGGCACGAATTCAGACGGTGCTTCACTTGTAGCCGATTGGATGAAGTTCTTCTGTTCGTCAGCAGGGAGCTTGGCCAGGACGTAAGCATTGCTGAGTGGAATCTTGTCGGTATCAACAAGTTCAGCAATGGAGGGGTCAAGCTTCAGAAGTCCCAAACGTTCGGAGATCCAAGCAGGAGACATAGCTAGGTCACCGGCCAACGCATTTACTGTAAGCGTAGGCTTGTTCGCTAGGATTCGTTGAATCTGACGGGCAAACTCAACGGGTCGGGTTTCTACTTTGTGCACATTGGCAATCAACTGTGCTTCGAGAGCTTCAGCGTCAGTCTTAGCCATAATCTGTGCTGGAATATCTTTTCTTCCAGCTTCCATTGATGCGATGAATCTATGCAGACCATCGATCAATTCGTAGGGCTGTTCCGCCCCTTCAGCAGTAGCAGGTCGAACACTAATAGCGTTCAATACTCCCTGCTTTGCAATGGAATCCTTAAGACCAAGAAACTTTTCACTCTGCCGATCAACATTACGGAGAGCTACTTGGTTTTGGGCAATTTGGTCGAGAGGAATGTTCTTCAATTCGCTCATAACTTTTTTTCCTTGTTAAAATGATTTATCAAATCTTGACACCTTAGTTGTTATTCATTAAATCAAATCAAAATACCAGCTTGACCTGCCCAATAAATAACGGTGGAACAACCACGATAAACTAGTGTACCATACCATTAAAAAGCGGAAATATTTTTCGGGAATAGTAGCTACTATATGATCGCACGCATGGAACGTTGATTTGATTTACCGGCTGACTGTTTTACTAACTACTGGAATTTTTCGCTATTCTTATTTGTATCTTTTCTCTTTTCTTTTTATACAAGTAACTTTATATAAGAAAAAGTAGTAAAATGGTAAGTTTATATTTCCCAATTACTTATGAATGATATACTAGTCAGAGAGTAGTAAAACGGTAAGAAGGCTACCAAATCAAATCAAGTTCCACCATTTGATTTGATTTAATGAGGTTTGATTTATGACATCAAAAATCACCGTTATTAAAAACTTCTTGACAGATCGTACTGTTCAAGATTTATCCAATCTTTATGAAGGTAATATGGAGTGCCAAGTTAATGTTGCTCAAGACGGCGGCGAAAGGGTCGAAGGAGATTATAAGGGCAAACAGTGGCATGGATGGACAGACGGATTACAGACGTGGAAATCATTTAGGATTCCATGGAACGCAAATGGTAACCCAACTTTCGACAAAAATCTGAGTATGAATTTTGACTTCACCAAGTATGTTGAAGGCATTGGAATGACAGGTTGGGATTGGGAGAATCGAGTATCGCGATGGGTTGCTTTTGACTTCGACAGTATTGTCGGTCACGCAGTAGGATTGACCAATCAAGAATTAGAAAAGATATTAGAGAAAGCCCAAGAGATAGAATGGGTTACAGTTAGGAAATCCACATCAGGTGGTGGTATACATTTATATGTCCTTTTAGATCCTATAAAAACGGACACCCATACAGAACACTCTGCCTTAGCTAGATCAGTATTAGGACAAATGTCAGCAATCGCGGGATATGATTTCAGTGCAAAAGTAGACGCATGTGGTGGTAACATGTGGGTATGGCACAGAAAGATGGAAGGGACGGACGGACTAAAGTTAATTAAACAAGGAACCGTTTTACACAATCCGCCTTCTAATTGGAAAGATCATTTACCTGTTATAAAGGGCAAGAGACGAAAGAACTTGCCACAGAATATAGAACAAGAAGAAGATTTATTTCTTGAACTCACGGGTCAACGATCTAATGTTACATTGGATAGTGACCATAAGAAAGTTATCTCATATTTAAAAGATGAGAATGCGATGTGGTGGTGGGACAGCGATCACCATATGCTAGTTACGCATACCTATCATGTAGCGAAAGCACATGAAGCTCTAGGTATGACAGGAATATTTAAGACAACAAGTGACGGGACTAATCTAGAAGAGCAGAATTGTTTCTTGTTTCCTATGCGTCGCGGTGCATGGGTTGTACGTCGCTTTACACGTGGTGTACAGGAAGCGGATTCATGGGATCAAGATGAGTCAGGTTGGTCACGTTGTTATCTGAATAGGCAACCGGATCTCACAATAGCCTCACGAACGTATGAGGGTATTGAACATGAGAAAGGTGGCTTTATATTCAGTCAAGCTGAGATGGCAATTAAAGCAGCAGGCACATTAGGAACACATATTAGTATTCCTAACTGGGCCGGGCAGCGGGAGTCCCGCCTCAAGAGACATAAGGACGGACGCCTGATTGTTGAAATCAAACGTGAACACTCTGATAGAGCAGATGATATGAAAGGCTGGCTACCAGAGAAAACGGTATGGAAACGAATATTTAACACTCAAGTCAAAGATGTGACGGAACAGGAGACTTCACAATATGACGATTTTATTAGACACCTTGCAACTGCCACTGGCGACGATTACGGTTGGTCCATTAAAACTGATAGTTCCTGGAGGACTGAGCCTCTCCCTCACATACGATTGTCTCTCAAGTCCATGGGATTCTCTCAGAAGGATGCGGATAACATCCTTGGAAATTCAGTTCTTAAATGTTGGGTTCTCGTTAATCGACCCTTCCAACCTGAATATCCGGGAAACCGAGAATGGAACCGAAATTCGGCTCAGCTTAGATTCACCCCGACAACTGATACTGAACGACTTTTATATCCAACCTGGACTAGACTACTCAACCATTGTGGACAAGGGTTGGATGAAGCGGTTAACCAAGATGAATGGTGCAGAAATAACAGCATCATCTCTGGG
>Ga0114996_10003781_pt1 | contig 18524 bp, 18 predicted proteins | sample ArcticOcean_MG_C_4_FD_87039 | JGI IMG/M metagenome (GOLD analysis project Ga0114996, IMG submission 87039) | Marine microbial communities from western Arctic Ocean - ArcticOcean_MG_CB4_134 | ecosystem: Environmental > Aquatic > Marine > Oceanic | place: Arctic Ocean: Canada Basin | collected...
ACATCACATAGGCTCCGGAGTATATAGCATTTCACAACACCCTTGCTTCTCCTCAGCAAGCGGTGAAAACACCAATGCTCCAATTATGCCAAGTTACCCAGTGTGGCGCAATCGCCCTGCGCTTGGCCCCCGGCATGTCATCGGGCTGTTGCGAATCAAGAACAAACAAAAGCGCAAACAGCTTCAGCGAAAAGCTGTCCGAGAAGGTTGGTCAACGCGTCGAGTCGCTGCCGAAGTCTCCAAGCTCCTGGGGACCGCCGGTTCGGGTGGTCGCCAGGCCAAGGCACCAGCGGATGTCGATGAGGCGTTGGCGCAGATCGTCACCATGACGAATCGATGGGGCCGCTGGTTTGAGGGATTTGATTCAACGGGAAGGAAGGGCAAAACGCCTGCAATGTCCCGGATTGAAGTCGATGACCTGCCAGAATCCGTTTACAAATCCCTGAAGGCGGTATCTGCGCAGATTCGGAAGCTCAAGATGGCCGTCGAACAAGAATTGAGGCCCTCGACAACATCGGCGAGGGTAAAGAAGCGTCGATAGCCTGCCGCGTTTGAAGTCTCCAACGACAACGACGACGAAGACGAAGACGAAGCGAAGAGCAAGGAAACGCGGCCGATGAAGCCGGACGCCGACGTTATACACTCAGCGGCAGGATCACCGCCGATGCAGGTTGTCCATGGATTGTCAGGCATCGGCCCACGGACCGCCGGGAGTCCACCTCTTTGCAAAGTCGTTACGGGTTACGATTGCGGACGTCGGCGGCATCAGGAACGCCTCAAGTAACGGGACAACGTCAGCCAGCTCGATCTGCTGAGTGACGAGCCTTCCTTTGCGGAGAAACGCCCGCCATTGCGTCTGCTTGCCACGATCTTCAGAAAACTCCGGCGTGAGTGCGAGCGGGGAACGCTCCGGCAACGCTGTCTGTCTTCGCTCGAACGTGGCTCCAATGGCGGCACAAATCGTGGGACCATCAAACTCGAACTGTCGGGCGAGTATCCAAAGGTCGAAGAAATCCTTCATGCGACTGTTGGCCATCCCTAGCATGACCATCGCCTGGTACTTCTCGGCGACGACGGTTTCTCGTGGGTACGCATGGATTGACGGTGCGGGGAAATCGAGCAGAGTGGGGTACTCGATTTCGACCGCTGATGGCGTGATAGCGTCACCGAACCCAACGTCGATCTGAAGGGGAATCCGCGCATTACCGAGGCGAGCTTCCAGACGCAGACGGATGCCCTGGTACTCGTCGTCTTCTTTGATCTGCTCAGCGCGAATGCGGTCACCATCAAACGTCAAGCCGTCTTCCTCGATTGTCAGATTGCAGATCTCGCGAAAGATCTGCTCGAAGCGTTCCGTCGATGGCTCACCATGCCCCAACAGATCAAGGTCACGAGTCGGTCGATGCGGCTGTCCGCTCCACAGCTGAAAAAGCACAGCCCCTTTCAGTACGAAGGTACCGGCATGGGCCGACTGGCTTATTCGGTACAGAATTCGTTCCGTTCCGTATCGGGTCAGGACAAGCTGAAAGTCCTCACCGTTTTTGCGTGCAACGTTCATTAACCGCTGCCGCACTGATGCCACTAGGTTGCGGGGCTTGTCGCGGGTCACGTGAGGGACTCCATGTACGGTCGCATGACGTTCGTCATCCGACACACCTTGGCGGCTTCCCAAAGATCGTCCATCGTGGACTTCTTCTTATCCCAGCAATCGCGGAGCGCTTCCAGCGCAACGTCGAGGCCGATTTTGTTGCGATACTTGAAGCAATCCACCACCGTCTTGGCGGGATTGTAGACCTTGGCGGCAACACCTTCGATTTCGACATCCGCGACGCCGAAACGCAGTGAGCGTTCTGAGAAACGGACGATGCGGAGCGGCGGATAATCCACTTTGGGAAGACGCGCCTTTTCGCCGATCGCCATCCAGACCTCGAATGGTGATTGAGTTGTCAGGTCATGGAATCGGAGTGCTGAAAGCAGGCACACGACCCCCCGTGGCACTTGCTTGCATGCTTCCGCCAGACTGCGGTTTTCCGTGGGTTCGGCGTCGGCCAGCACGTAGATCCCACGACTGGGCCGATCGAGGATTCCTTCGGCATGGAGCTTATTCAGGTATTCGCCAGAGATTCCCAGCGATTGAAGGTCACGAGGACGCAGAACACCAGCGTCTCGCAGCATTTCCAGGATTTGGTCACGTTTGGAATCGGTCATGGCTACGGCTGGGGGGTTAGAAAACGTCGGGAGTTGACAGCAAGTCCCGACACAATCTTACTCTGTACGAAGACCGAGGCAAGGTCGATTCACTGTTCGTCGCCTAGGCCTACTCTGATCGGAATGACCTGTCCAGAAACGATCTCGCCGTCCAGCGGCAAAGGTCAACCAACAACAAGCCGTTTTGGCTTCTCCTTTTCAAAGGATCAACTCCGTCGCGCAGGTTTGGGTGATGCCTCGACGAAATCGCATCCCCAACTGTACGGAGAGGTCCAGAATGATCACAACAGAAAAGAAACAACTGATCCGCGAAACACTCAAAACCCTGGCCGAGTCCCACGCCGCAACTGAAACTTTGATCGAAGAGACAATCTCGATCCTGTCCCGGATTCTGGAATTGGGTGACAACTTTCCGATTCCTGCGGCGGACCAAGCGCATCGGCCAACAGGCTCATCCGATTCTGACGCCCCGGCGGTAGACCGTGCGACTCTCTCTGTGATTTGGCAAGGCCGAACCTGCTTCTTGGGAAACACGCTCCTCTTCTGGTTCCTCAACCGATTGATCCAGTCTCGAAATCGGTACGTTTCACATGTCGATCTGCTTGACGATGTCTGGGGTGGGCAGCGGCAGAGTGCGACGATTCGGGGTGTCGCAAAGCGGCTTCGTGACCGGCTCGTCGAATCGGGAATGGACGACCTAGCCCATTCGATCGATGGCACCGTGTCGGGCTACTACGGTTTGATGTTCGTTTGAAAAAAGTACGAAATCAAACGCAAATCAAACAGAGATCGAGCGGCGATCAAACAGCTGGGTGGCATGATTGATGACTCAGTCGCAAGAACAACAGCCCGCCATGATGATCGTACGCCGAGAGGGACACCAAAGTGATCGAACCGCAAGACCAACCGATACCCAATGGAGACAATGAAGCGGCAGCACACCGAATTCGTGCGGCGCAGTACGTGAGGATGTCCACCGAACACCAGCAGTTTTCGACTGACAACCAGCAAGACACGATTCGTGAGTACGCGGCACAGCGCGGGTTCGAGATCGTCCGGACGTATGCCGACGAGGGCAAGAGTGGGCTGAACGTCGCAGGTCGAAAGTCGCTCACACGACTAATCGAAGACGTTCAGAGCGGCAACGCCGACTTCGATGCCATTCTCGTTTACGACATCAGCCGTTGGGGCCGGTTCCAAGATGCCGACGAAAGCGCCTACTACGAATACCTGTGCAAGCGGTCGGGGATCAACGTCCATTATTGTGCCGAACAGTTCGAGAACGATGGCGGCCCCACTGCGACGATCATCAAGAGTGTGAAACGGGCGATGGCTGGGGAATACAGCCGCGAGTTGTCGTCCAAGGTCTTCCAGGGGCAATGCCGACTGATCGAACTCGGTTACCGTCAGGGAGGAGTACCCGGTTATGGACTGCGGCGCATGCTCATCGACATAAATGGCGACCAGAAGGGAATTCTGCGTCGCGGCGAACACAAGAGCCTGCAAACCGACCGCGTCATCCTCGTCCATGGACCCGAAGAGGAAATCCGCTGGGTTCGCTGGATCTACAAGGAATTCGTCACGAATGGAAAAAGGGAGTCAGAGATTGCGGACAATTTGAATGTGCAAGGCGTTGTCACCGACTTCGGTCGGAAATGGAATCGCAGCACGGTTCGGCAAATCCTGACCAACGAAAAGTACATCGGCAACAACGTCTACAACCGCACGTCGTTCAAGCTCAAACGGAAACACGTCACGAACTCTCCCAACATGTGGGTGCGGAACGACGGCGCGTTTGAACCGATCGTTAGCCATGAGCTGTTCTACACGGCGTACGGCATCATTCAGGAGCGCAGCCGATGCTACACCGACGAAGAGTTGATTGACCGTATGAACGCACTCGTCAGAGAGCATCCGACGCTGTCTGCGGCCCTAATCGACTCCCTGGATGGCATGCCATCTTCCGCGACGTATCGAGCCCGTTTCGGCAGCCTGGTTCGAGCGTATCGTTTGGCGGGCTACACGCCCGATCGCGATTACGCGTACATCGACATCAACCGCAACTTGAGGCAGATGTACCCGCAGTTCATTGACGAAATGATCCGTCGATTGGATGCCGTCGGCGCAACGGTCACCCACGACGCCACGACCGATCTGTTGCTCATCAACGGAGAGTACAGCGCATCGATGGTGCTCTCACGCTGCCGTCAAACCCGCGCCGGGTCGTTGCGGTGGCTGATCAAAATTGACCAACGGGTAGCGCCGGACATCACGATCCTCGTTCGGATGGACCCGGCAAACCAACGGCCCACGGATTACTACCTGTTTCCGCTCATGGACATCGAAACGCCCAAGTTGCTGCTTTGCGAATCGAACGGAGCGTACCTCGACACTTATCAGTTTGACAACCTGGACTACTTTTCCAACCTCGCAGCGCGCGACAAGATTGAGGTGCCAGCATGAACGACCGCCGTGATTACCAGATTCACATGATCCCATTGGACCTGATTACCATCGTCAATCCGCGAGAACGCGGAAGGAAGAAGTTCCAGCAAATCGTGGACAACATCGCCGCGTTGGGCCTAAAAAAACCGATTACGATCACCCCCAAAGCGTCGTCCAACGGCACTGAGGAATTCTACCTCGTCTGCGGCCAAGGGCGTTATGAAGCATTTCGGTTGCTCAACCAGGACGAAATACCCGCAATCATCGTTCACGTCTCCAAGCAAAAACTGTTGCTGATGAGCCTGGTCGAAAATCTGGCGCGACGGCAGAAGTCCGGCGTAGAACTTCTTCGCAAGATCGGTGATCTGAAGGAACAAGGCTACAACTTTTCTGAAATCGCGAGGAAGACAGACTTGGACATCACGTACGTCCGGGCCATCGTCAAACTGCTGAAGAAAGGGGAAGAACGGCTTTTGCAGGCCGTGGAAAAGGGGCAGATACCGGTCAGCGTTGCCATCACGATTGCTTGCTCGGACGACCATGCCATACAGCGAGCATTGACCGACGCCTACGAGGCCAATGATCTTCGCGGCAAGCGGCTGCTCACCGCACGGCAGTTGATCGAAAAACGCCGCACAGATGGCAAGACACTCCACAGTGGGCCACGCAGCCGAAACGGAGACGCTGTATCGTCCAAGAAGCTCTTGAAAACGTATCAGGAGGAAACCGCGAAGCAGCGATTGGTCATCCAGAAAGCAAAGCTCTGTGAGACACGCCTGTTTTTCGTCATTTCCGCACTCAAGCAACTGTCGGAGGATGGTAACTTCGTCAATCTGCTGAGAGCCGAATCGCTCGACGTCATGCCAGCGTATCTTTCCGGTCAATTTCACGGCAAAGGGGAAACTGAATGTCAAAACGAGTAAAACTTGCCTGCAAGCTGATGATCGCGAAGATCGAAATCGAGAAAGTTCTGCCGTTGCGCATCATTGCACCAGGGACGCGGACGACGTCAAAGTACCGGTGCATTGCCGCCTCCATTCGCGAGGTGGGAATCATCGAGCCACTCGTGGTCCACCCGCACAATCAGCTCGACGGCCATTACATGTTGCTGGACGGTCACATTCGGCTGGAGATCTTGAAGGAACTGGAGAAGCAGACCGTCGATTGTCTGATTTCCACCGACGACGAGGCATACACCTATAACCACAAAGTCAATCGACTGTCAGCCATTCAAGAGCACTTTATGATCTTGAAGGCAATCAAGGATGGCGTATCCGAAGAGGACATCGCGCGAACCTTGAACGTCGATGTGGCCAGCATCCGCAAAAAACGCGATCTGCTGGACAGCATTTGTCCCGAGGCCGTCCAGCTGTTGAAAGGCAAACGGGCGACAGCCGGTGGTCTTCGAGAGTTGAGAAAAGTGAAACCGATGCGGCAGATCGAAATGGCGGAGCTGATGTGTGCTTCACACAACTTCTCCATCACTTACGCCAAATGTTTGACGACGGCGACACCAGAAGATCAACTCGTCGAACCTGAGAACCGGAAGGAAACAGATGGCCTGTCGTCGGCCGACATCGCGCGCATGGAACGTGAGATGGAAACTCTGAGCGGTGATTTCAAACAGATCGAGGCGGCTCACGGGAAAAACGTCTTAAACTTCGTCGTCGTTGTCGGTTATCTGAAAAAACTCCTCGACAACGCGCGAATTGTGCGCTATCTGGCTCAGAGTTACCCGGAAATCCTGGACGAGTTTCAAAAGATCGTGGAATCACGCAGCCTGTCCAGCATGCCGGTTGAGGAATGACGGCTTGAGTGAACACAATCGCTGCCTCGATTCAGCCGTATTGCACATCGCATTCAAGCCAATCCATCGCTGTCCGTGGCCACGTTCCGCAGATTGCTGAAATTCGTCGAACGCCAAACGAAGCCGCCAGACCAGAGACCTACAACTCCAACACATCCGTCGCAGCTTCCCGGCCCGCCACAAACAGCGGAACCCGGTCCCCAAGCATCTCCCGGTGTGTGTTCAATGCCATTTCCGGGCTGTTGTTGTCGGCGGACAGATGTCCCAAGCAAGCCCATTTCAACCGCGTACCCGCAGAGGTCCGCAGCAATTCCGCTGCTTCGACGTTTGAAAGATGTCCACCGGCCCCGCGAATCCGACGCTTCAGCGGCTCGGGATAGAATCCCTCGGCGAGCATGTTCGGATCGTAATTGCTTTCCACGAGAACAGCATCGAGCGACGCCATCACGGTTTTCAGCCCGTCGAAGACGTGACCCAGATCGGTGAGAATACCCAATCGGTGTCGGCCATCGTCCACGACGAACGCAACGCCATCGACTCCGTCGTGCGGTGTGGGAATCGTCTCCACGGTGACCATGCCAAAGTGCAGCGACGATCCGGCCGTGTACGGCCGCAGGTCGGTGATCTCTCCCAGGTCGTGTCGGGACTGGCTGGCTGCCAGCGTTTTCTTCGTGACGTGGACGGGCAGGCCGTACTTCCGCTGGTAGATTCCCATGCAACGGGAGTGATCGCGATGTTCATGCGAAATCACCAAGGCATCGACATCGCGGATGTCGCGACCGTGGGCGGCGAGCCGCTGTTCCGCCTGCCGCCCGCTGATCCCGGCGTCAAACAGTAGACGAACGCCGTCCGCCTCCACGTAGATGCAGTTTCCGTTGCTGCCTGATTGAAGAGACACCATTCTCATGGCGGCATTGTAACGAGATGGCGCTGCTCAAACATCTGTGGTTTCTGCCGATGCGAACGCGAGAGAGATCCAACTTCGCGATCGCTGAAAGCTAAAGAAACTGCTCCGATGCGTCACAACCTATGGTGCCCTGGGCATAGCCCTCAGCACCGACATTTCTACGTCAAAACCCCCGCGATTCTCGGCCTGACCGACGAGTGTCGCGGGGTTTCTTTATGCGCCCGGTCAGTCAACGAAAGGAGACCAACTTGAGCCACGTGATTCTGGCGGCCAGTTCGGTGCTGGTCGTGCTACTCGCTCTCGCCCTCGCCCGAGAAATGCGTATGCGGCGCGCGTTGCAGAGTTTGCTGAGAAAACTATTGAGTTATTGGAGGAAATCAGATGCCGATGAACCTGTCGCCCGGCGTGGCGATGCTGACGATGACACTGCTGCTGGCAGCGGGATGCTCTGACTCGCGCGACGAGCGATTCCGACAACTCGCGGAACAGAGTCTTCGCCAGCAGAGCGAACAGAACAAACGGTTGGCCGAACAGAGCGGACAGATCGCGGAAGCGTCAAAGCATTTGGTCGCAAACGACGCCAGAGCAAGAAAAGAAATGATTGCGGCTCATGCGACACTTCAGAAGGAACTGCAAACGGAACGGGCCAACATCAATCAGCAGCTTACGGAATTGGAATCCGAACGCCGCGACATGGCTACTCAACGCCATCGCGACCCCGTGATTGCCCAGGCAATCGGTGCTGTCGGGTTGACCTTGGCTTGTTTGCTTCCACTGCTCCTTGCTGCGTACATCGTCCGTGCCGTGACGCGTGACGGTGACGACAGCGCCGCTCTCAGTGAATTGCTGATTGTGGAGATGACGGCCGAGCAGCCGCTGTTGTTTGAGGCTCGTGGTCCGGTCCCCGCCCTCACACACGCGTCACCACACGATGACAACGAAACTGCCGCGACAGCAGCATCCAGCACCGATTGAATTCCCGCTATTTCCCGAACCCCAAATCAAGGAGCACCACACGTGTCTCACGTTGTTCAAATCGCAACCCAAGTCCGCGATGTGGCCGCCACCCGTGCCGCATGTCAGCGTCTTCGGTTGGAAACGCCCATTGAAGGCCGCGCCCGGCTGTTTTCCGGCGAAGCCACCGGCCTGATCGTGAAATTGCCCGATTGGAAATACCCCGTGGTGTTCAACACGAGCACCGGCGAAGCCAAGTACGACAACTACAACGGCCGCTGGGGCGAACAGAAGCGTCTCGATCATTTCCTGCAAATCTACGCCGTCGAGGCAACCAAGATCCAAGCCCGTACGAAAGGGCACAGCGTCACCGAACAGCAGCTCGCTGACGGCAGCATCAAGTTGACCGTGCAGGTAGGGGGTGCCGCATGAAGATCATCGAAATCGTCGTGTCCCCCACCGGGCAATCGCAGGTCGAAACGAAGGGCTTCAGCGGTTCCGGATGTCGGGACGCGAGTCGGTTCATCGAAGAAGCACTTGGCAAATTCACCGGCGAAAAGCTCACCGGCGAGTTCTACGCCGAGACTTCAGTGGACCAGCATAACCAACAGAAAACCTGAGCAACGCTCATCGTCGAGCCGCATCAATCAGTTCGCTGACGGTCTTCTCAAACAGTGCATCGCCGCCGAATTCCATGCCGACCGCCCGCAGCTTGTCGGTGACGATCTGATGTTTGGGCCGCGTTTGCTCACCCGAAACCTGGCTCGAACTACCGGACAGCTGCTTGGTCAGCGTCGCGACATCGTACTCTGAGATGTACCGGTCGAAGCAATTGAAGGCTTCACCGCAAATGGCGGTCTCGTCTGCTTGCAGCAATACCCCGACCGCCCGCGCTACGTCGGCGGCATGAACCTCTTTTCCACCACGCTGACAGTCCACATTCTCTCCCCGAACGACCGCCCTTACGAGGTCGAACCACTTGCTCTGCTCGACGGGCCGCATGACGCCGTACACGCCGGTAGGCCGCAACGCACAAATCGGGTAGCCCTGACCAAGCCCATAACTGTGGACGAACTTCTCGATGGCCGCCTTGTGAGCACCGTAGTGACTCGTGGCCCAGAGCGGATGCGCTTCATCCAGAGGCCGGTCGTCGAGAATCTTCTCGTGGACGGCACAGGTCGAAATGAAAACGAACCGGCCGACACCGGCCGCCCGTGCGGCTTCGATCAGCCGTAACGTGCCCACCACGTTCTTTTGAACGAATTCGATCAGATCGCCTTCGCCGTTACGAAAGCCGCCGCCCGGGTGATGCAGTGCGGCGTGGACCACGGCGTCGCAACCGTGGACGAACGAGGCTTCGTTTCCGTCTGCCAACTCCCCGGCGATCCATTCGATGTCGTCGGTATCACCCCCGACGACCGGGCCATCATTCTTGACATTCTCAGGAACGACGTTGTCTGCCAATTCTTTGGCGATGCGTTCCTGCAATTCCCTAACCGGCAATTGCAGGATCTCCATCGACTGAATGTTTAATGCCGCGAATCCGCCCCGATCGCTCGTCGTTCGATACCAACACCGGCATTCGTGCCGTTGTTCGACCAGGTGGCGGACGATGTAACGCCCGATGAACCCGGTCGCTCCCGTGACGGCTACTTTCATTGGTGGTTTTCCATTCCTCGTTGATAACAAGACAACCTACAGGAGACGGGCCGCTGCGACAGGTCAAACCACGGCGGGTCTACTCATTCCTATCTTCTCGCGACGAGAGTTTCATCGCGGCTCGACGCAATGATTCGACGTGGTAATCGAACCAGACAGCCTGCATGTTTTCGATCATCTTTGTCCGTTGATGACGGAAGTGACTCGAATTCGATTAGAGCCCGCTGGAGTTGCTGCGTTTCGACAAGTCCGCTCGATCGAAGTGCGCTGAGAAAACGGTCGAGTCGCTCGTAGGACGGTGCAACGCGACTGAGATCGTTCATGTTTGGCGGCTCAGGTGTGTGTAAAGCAGGGCCAGGAGTCGGGCACAATCAAGTTCCGATTCCAAGTCTTATTGGCACGCATCGGGCTCCGCTGGAGATCCCAGTCTTGGCCCCACAACCGCCATCCCGTTGGTAATGATCGGGCCAAATTGTTTTCCTTCGATTGCATGTCGAGAATCGGCCCGCCAGGCCCGTAACATCCAAAAAGGCGAACACTCACAAGCCGCTTGCGACGTAGTGGCAGATACTTCTGAGTTGGCCCGGATTGCCAACGTCGCATGCTGCTTCTCCTGTTGTTAATCAATTCATCAGCAGCGGGTCCGATGCCTACCTCTGTTTCTTCTGGCGACGACTCGGAAGCTCAAACGGCTCACCGATTGCTTTCTTCCATTTCTTCTGCTGTTCTTCGGTCAACAGTTTCAACGCCGACTCCCGCGTATAGAAGAGCGCAGCGGCAATCTTACGTTGGACCTCCTGGCGGTTGTCGTCGTTCTGGGTTGCCCGGAGCTCTTGGGTCGTTTTCCGCGACTTCTGCGCCAATTCGAGAAGCTCTTGCCGCTGGTCTTTCGTCAGTTCCAGCATCTTCGAGACTTCCATCCGCCGCAGAATCCACGCTCCGGCACTCCATTGCAATTCAATTTGCAGAAGTCTCGTTCGCTGTTCCGCGTTGAGCGTCTTGGCAATCACTCCGCGTAGTTTCTGGTTCGCCTCATTGTTTTTCGTGCGGCGAGCTGCATCATCCTTTAGCTGCCGCGCGGCCTGAATGCCCTTTCGCGCCTCTTCAGCCGCCTGTTTGAGGGCGGCCGTCTGTTCGTCCTTCAACTTGAGTTCCTTGGACACGGCAGGATGCGAAACCAAGGTGACGATGCCCACGTTTCGACTGCGTTCGCGACTCTGTTGAGCCTGGCTCGGAATCGTCAGCGAAAAGATGAGCAGCAGCGATAGCGGTAATGTGATGCAATTCATAATGTGACTCCCGTTGATCGAGAAAGAGACGTGGCACGTTTGATTCGGCCAGCTTAGCCCAATAGGCGGTCGAATGCCACAAATTGTGTTGGGATGACGAACTGATACGGCGAGCGCAACGGTCGGCGATCGAAGTGGGTCTTGGTGAAATTCATTGGGGAGTGACGTTCGCCAGCCGAACATCTTGCGGGGGACGGCAGGCGAGGGCGAATGATTCCAATTCTTTCCACAGCGAGAAGTCGTCACAAGTTTTTAATTTCCAACAGCCCCAGACGCTGTTTGCAGAATAATTCGGTGACGCATCGTCGTGCTTCGGGTACACTGTCGGCATCGAAGTCCGACCCACTTGCCCGGCAGAATCTCATGGGAGATGTCCGGTCGCGATGCCGGTAAACATTTGAGGAACGAAGCATGTTGCGGATCATGGGTTCGGAAAGACAATTCTGCGACGGCGTGACGCGGCGGGAGATGCTCCAAGTCGGCGGTACCGGGCTGATGGGGCTTGGTCTCTCCGATCTGCTCGCCAACGGAAGTGTCGCCGCTCCGTCAGTGGTCGGCTCCACTGCGGACCTTGCAGGAACTTTCGGCAAGGCGAAACACTGCATCATCCTGTTTCTCTACGGTTCCCCCAGTCAGTTGGAGACGTTCGATCCAAAGCCGAATGCTCCAGCGGACATTCGCGGCCCGTTTCAGTCGATTCCGACATCCGTCCCCGGTGTGCGAATCAGCGAACACCTACCCAGGATCGCGAAGATTCTCGACAAGACCACTTTGGTACGGTCGCTAACTCACGCGCATCCCATTCACGGAGTGGCCTACTCCTTGACCGGTATAGACAAGGTTGACATTCCGATGGAACTGAATCGGCGCGATACCCGGCATTGGCCGAGCATCGGGTCGGTGCTGGAATACCTGGACGAGAAAGACCATCCCCAGGCTGCGCCCCCCGCGATTCCCAACAACGTGCATCTTCCGTGGGAACTCAGCAGCCGGTCTTTTCCCCACAAACGCGCGGGGACGGTCGGCGGATTTCTCGGCAGCGCTTACGATCCGGTTGTCTTCGAGTTTTCCGGGAAAGCAACCAGCAAGACGTCTTTCCGTCCGGATGATCCCTATTGCGGAATCGACCCGGATTGCACCTTCAGCATCTCCAAAGACCGCAGCGATGCCGTGGTCCTCGATCGTTTGCAACACCGTCGCCGACTGTTGGAACAATTTGATGATCAACGGCGGCATCTCGGCGAGAGCACCACCGGCCGGTCGCTCAGCCGGTTTCAGCAGATGGCGTTTTCGGTGTTGTCGTCTCCCGGCATTCACACGGCATTGGATCTGAAAAAAGAATCAGTCAAAACACGGGAACGCTACGGTCATCACTTGTTCGGGCAGTCGGCTCTGCTGGCAAGACGAATGATCGAAGCGGGGACTCGCCTGGTCACGGTGTTTTGGGATGAGTTTGGACGTTCCTGCGGCAGCTGGGACACGCACGAGAAAGCGGAGCAGCGGCTGAAGAATGAACTGTGTCCCGGCTTGGATCAGACCTACACCGCGTTGTTGGAAGATCTCGAACAACGTGGCCTGTTGGATGAAACCGTCGTGATCTGCATGGGCGAGCACGGTCGCACGCCAAAGGCAGAAAGACGCAACGGACTGGCCGATGGGCGCGGACACTGGTCACGTGCCTACAGCGGGCTGTTCGCCGGATGCGGCATCACCAGAGGAAACGTGATCGGTGTTTCCGATGAGCAAGCTGCCTGGGTCCGCGAGCGTCCCGTGAGTCCGAAGGACATTCTCAAGACCGCCTATCACTTGTTGGGCGTGGACGCAGAACGGACCATCGCCGACCGCTTAAACCGTCCCGTTCCCATCGTGGCAGGCGGCGAGGTGGTACGCGAGATGCTCAGCACCCACGGTTAGGAAATCGGCACGTTGGTCGAATCAGGCCGATGTCGTGCCTCGTCGCGTCGTTAGATACACGGCAAAACTCCCGATCCAGTGTGCGAGGGAGTAATGTTCGCCCGAGACGGATTGGAGTCCGGTCTCGCAGTGTTCGTTCGCCGCCGTTTTCAGAGTCGGAATCCGCGAATCGTTGACAGGAAGACTGGAGGTGATTCCTGCCAGCATCCAAGCTCGGCTCAGGTTCAAACCGTCGAGATGAGCCAGCTTGCCATCGCTGACATCGGTCGGAACAACAGGACTCAACCAGGACGTGTCAGCAACACGCGGCAGATCCGGCAGGAAGCCTTCCAGCCAGGATGCGAACTTTTCGGGGTCCAAGACACGGCGCATCAAGTCAGCTTCTGCCAAGCAAGGAGACAGAAAGTCGTGACCAGACGGCTCGTATCCGAGCGGCGCGTTGCGATCATCTTGATGGAAGTCGAGTGCTCGGCTTTCAAGTAGCGTCTCGAACCGGCTGTCCCCGGCGATCCTCGCCCAATCCAATGACAATCCCATGGCGAAGGCTGTCTGACTGTGTTCGCCAGAGCGGATGGGGTGCGTGAGCTTGGGGAGCCACGCAGATAGCCGGTCAACGGCCAGTTGCTCCAACGGGAGCAGATTCTGTAACCACTGTTTCGCAGCGTGGTCGTTCCATTCATGCAGCTCGGCGGCAAGTTGCAACAGCCAGGCCAGACCGTATGGTCGCTCGAACCCCTCTCGACCGGCCCCCTTCAAATACGTTTCTTCGCCCGCAAGGTTCGCTACTGTCAGGCTCGTCCCCAGGGCGGATCTCGCATCTTCAGCCCAGCTGGCATCGGGAAACAGCCGCAGCAATCGAACCAGACACCAATGCCCATGGACGGCCGAATGCCAGTCGTAGCAGCCATAGAACGCAGGCGTTGATTTGCGTGGCGGCCGGACGTCAGCATCGCTGTTGAGCACGAGCGTCATCTGGTTCGGATACTCACGATGGATACCATCAAGCGCGAGACGTGCAATTCGTTCTGTGGTGGCAGCGTCCACAAGACTTCCTGATCGTGTTATCGGTCCATTTTGCTGATCGAGTATCGATGAGGAAGCATCTTGATGCCAGTGTTCCCAATTCTCAACCAGCTGAGTCCTCAACCCGCTTCCTTTCTTCGTTCTTCGCAAGCGGCATCACCGGCTTTTCGCTGCCGCAGTTTTCACAGGCTGGAAGCAGAGAATGCCGGACCGCGTGGCACGACTCGCACTCTTCGTACAATTTGGTCGCGCACATGGGGCAGGTGTAGGGGCCATCAGGTTCTTGGACGGTTGTGGGTGGGATCGAGAGCTTCTTAATGCTGCGGCGGTTCCAGAACAAGTACTTCAACGGTCCCCGCCGAATCGGATAGTCGCAGACCGGGCAGAAGAATCGTTCATACGCTTCCCGGTACTGCTTGAGCAGCCATTCGCGTTTTGGAAACGCCACCGCCCGCAAGAGCGACACGAGAATTCGCCCCACAATGATCAGCGACGCCAGAATCAACACGTACTTGAAGTATCGTGTCGGAAAGTACTCGTGCATGACCAGGCCGACCTTGAGCAGCACGGCGATGCCGAAAGCATACACCAGCGGGGCATACGGAGCGGTCCGCATTTTCAGGAACAGCACAACAGCGACAACCAGCAAGGGAACCAACACTGCGAGTTTTATCGCGGCCATTTTTAGATCGTGTCGGCGGCTCAAGTCCCCAAATTCCTGATTCACCGGTTTCCGCGCTGTCTCCAGTTGCTGCTCATTGTCGCGCTGCTGTTGCTGCAAGTTCCGCAGTTGCTCGTCGAGTTGGGCGACCTCTTTGTTGAGCAACTGGTACTGCTTTTGATTCTTCAGGAACAGCTGCTGACTTTCCGCCAACACCTTTTGCTCTTCTTCCGAGGGCGTGACGTTCTTTTCCAGACTCAAACGCTGGAAATCCAACAGTTGGCTCATCGTCCTCTGTGATTCGCTGGTGCTGTCACGAAGCACCATTTGTCGCGTTTGCTGATCCTTTTTGTCTCGTTCCGTCTCTGCGATTTGCTCCGACAGGTCTTTCTGTTGATCCAGCAGCCACCGATGTCGTCGTTACCGACGAAAAAGATCACTTCGCGGTGTATCCACCGTCAACCATCAGACATTCTGCGGTAATGAACGACGCGTCATCTGAGGCGAGGAACAGAATGGCGGCGGCGATTTCATCCGGTTCGGCGATCCGCTTGATCATGTGCGCGCCGCCAAAGTCGGGGTGAACGTCGGCGGCAGCGCGATCGAGACCCGCTTCTCGTGTCATCCGCTCGACAATCTGCGTCCAGACCGTCCCCGGGCAGACCGCGTTGACGCGAATGTTGTCATCTGCCAGGTCGAGGGCCATACAGCGGGTCATATTTGCAACGGCTGCTTTGGTTGCGTTGTAGGTCACGCATTTCGGCTGTGCGACAAAGCTCGATATCGAAGCGAGATTGATAATCGCTCCACCACCCACCTTGCGCATTTCAGGCACGGCGTGTTTGGCGACCAGAGCGGTTCCAATCACGTTGACACCGAGAATCTGCTGCCAATCGTCTACCGTCGCGTCAATGCCTTTCAGCACAAAGATGGCGGCGTTGTTAACCAGGATGTCGATGCGACCGTACGCGTCTGTCACCGCACCGACCATCGCTGCAACCGACGACTCGTCGGACACATCGGTCTGCACAAACAGTGAGTTTCCACCAGCCTTCACGATGTCTGCCGCCGTTTGGGCTCCCGTTTCCTCGTTCAATTCAGCAACAACGACCGCAGCCCCTGCGCTCGCAAACCGCAGGCACGTGGCACGGCCGATCCCCGCACCGCCACCGGTTACCAGGGCCACTTGACCGTCGAATTGCTGCATCATTATCCTTTCAGCCAGATTTTTCAGATGGATTCTGTTCCGATCACACCGGCGGTCAATTGACTCGAAAATATCCTTAGATCGTGTGCCGTTCCACGTCTCGGCAATCGTGGGCCGAGACTCCAACCGCGAATCTTGCAAAGACGGCCGTCATTGCGAATTGAAACCGGTTTTCTTGGCCTTGCGTTTCACAGCAGCGAGCCAGGCTTGATACGCGGCATTCAGTCGAGCCACGTCGGTGGGACGCTCAGCGGCCAAGTTCTTCGACTCGGCTTCGCCCCAAGCGAGGTCGTAGAGTCTCCATGCCTGCTCCGGTTTCTCGCGGACGATCTTCCGGTTCCCCATTCGCAGGGCCGAGTGTAGGCCGTACGTGAAGAAGAACGACTTGTGCGGAGACGGCGCGCCCTTCGTCAGAACCGGTAGCGGGTTCTTGCCATCGAGGATTACACCAGCTGGCAACTTCGCACCGGCGAGTTTCGCGCAGGCAACCAACAAATCGGGAGACCAGAACGGTTTCGCAATGACCGTACCGGGTTTGATGTTTCCCGGCCAGCGCGCAATTGCCGCCACACGCAGGCCGCCTTCCCAGCAGGTGACGCCGCCGTGTCGCAGCGGTTCGTTGGAGCCGACGTCGAGACCCTTTCGCCCCAGCCGAAACGCACCGTTGTCCGACATGAAGAAGACGAAGGTGTTGTCGGCCGCCCCCGAGGTGTCGAGCACTTTGAGCACGCGGCCGATCGCCCTGTCGAGCGCCGTCACGACCGCCGCGTAGCGTTTCTTCGGGTCGGTTTCGTCCGGGGAGAGTTGGTAGATCTTGAATGCCCAGTCCGGAGCCTGCCAGATGTTCGGCTGACCGGGTTTCTTGTTCCCCGCAGTGGGAAAATGAGGGGCGTTGAATGGCAGGTAGCAGAACCACGGCTGTCGGGCCTTTGTTTTCCTCTGGATGAAGTCGATCGCCGCATCCGCGAAGATGTCGGTGGAGTATTTCCCTTCCCGGTGAAGTTCCCGCGTTCCGTCGTAAAGGTCGTGTTTCTCGCGGTAGTTGTGATGGTAGTAATCGAGATTCCCCGAAGCATGGCCGATGAACTCGTCGAAGCCGCGCTCGGTCGGCCGTGAGCCTTTCGCGAATCCGATGTTCCATTTGCCGAAACACCCGGTGGCGTACGGTGTGGACGCGGTCTTCAGAATCTGCGGGATGAGGATCTCTTTTTGGCTCAACCCAACGCCGTAGTTGCCTTTGAGGCCGGGCAACTGTTTTGTCAGCCCGTGACGCTGCGCAATACGACCAGTCAGCAGACAGGCACGAGACACGGTACAGGTCGGCGACGCCGTGTAGAAACTGGTGAGCCTCGCACCCTGTCTGGCGAACCGGTCGAGGTTCGGTGTTTTGATGGTGGAGTTGCGGTTGTAACTTCGCAGGTCACCATAACCGAGATTGTCGGCCGTGATGATCAGGATGTTCGGCTTGAGGTCGTTCGATGCTCCCGGCGTCTTGCTTTGGTCGGCTCGCACGGGGGACGCAATCGCCAAGGCGAGTAGCACGAATGAGCAATTTTTGAGGTGAGATGTCATTGGAAAACTCAAGCGGAATCTGAAAGTGGCTCGCCTTCTCTGCCGGTCGGGAAAACTCGCTGCCGATTCGCCAGACGTTTGGCGTTGCCTTCTGGGCATTGGTGCGATTCTATCGACTTCGGAGTGGTGCCGGTAGAATGACGGTTTCTGATGATTGCAGAAGTGACCATCTCGAAGTCTGGCACACGGATGTCACATCGTAGATCAACATGACCACTCTTGCCGTTCAACCGAACCTGACCCACTATTTGCCGTTGGCGACCACGCTGATTGCAGCTGTATTCTTTTCGGTGCTTGTTCAACGGTACCGCGTCAAACGGGCAGGCGCTCATTTGCTGTGGTGGGCGGCCGGTGTCGCCACCTACGGGATTGGCACCGGCTTGGAAAGCGTCATCACATTGGCAGGCAATTCGGCATGGCTCAACAAGTGGTGGTACGTGATGGGAGCACTGTTGGGTGCCTATCCGTTGGCGCAGGGGACCGTGTATCTGCTGTTGAGGCGACAGACCGCGAACCTGCTTTCGATGATCACCTTGCCGTTTGTATTCGCCATGGTCGCGTTGGTCGTCCTGTCCCCCGTCGATCCGGACTTGATGGACTCCCTTCGCCCCAGCGGTCGGGTGTTGGTCTGGTCTTGGTTACGGTGGCTCACACCTCTCGTCAATTGTTATGCGGCGCTGTTTCTTGTCGGTGGAGCGGTGCTCAGTTCATGGCGATTTGCCCGAAAACGGGCGACACGCCAGCTGGCTGTGGGTAACGCGTTCATCGCCATCGGCGCAATCATGCCGGGTTTCGGTGGGATGGCAGCGAAAGTCGGAAGCATCGAAGCGCTTTACGTCACCGAATTGATCGGGTTGATTGTCATCTGGGGTGGCTAT
>Ga0114996_10003785_pt1 | contig 18516 bp, 11 predicted proteins | sample ArcticOcean_MG_C_4_FD_87039 | JGI IMG/M metagenome (GOLD analysis project Ga0114996, IMG submission 87039) | Marine microbial communities from western Arctic Ocean - ArcticOcean_MG_CB4_134 | ecosystem: Environmental > Aquatic > Marine > Oceanic | place: Arctic Ocean: Canada Basin | collected...
ATAACCAAGGGTATGGACAGATCTTTTATCAATAACTCCATAATCCTGAAACAGCGCAATAGATGTTTTTCCTAACTTTGTTCCAAGGATCTCCACTGGAATTGATAGTGGTAGAGGTTGTCTGATTTCAATGGTACTAAACAACATTTGTTCTCCCATCAAGGGATCACCTCTCCAGCCTCTTGGGCTTAGATTCTCTCCAAAAATTTGTCCCCCCCTTTGACCTAGCACATAGATTGGATTATCACGAGAAAACCATATCCCATCCTGTGGGAATGCATCTCCATGTATAGATTCTAGCTTTAATCTTGAGTAAATTATAAATCCCTTTAACTCATAATTAAAATAACTATCAAATGCAAATTTTTGATAATATGAGTTCCAGTCTTTTTGGCCAATTACTATTCTAGTTTCTATCCCAATACCTTGTTTTGGAAGATACGAATTATCAGCGCGTGGTTTTTTATTTAGATATCTATAATTAATTGTAAGAGCATTATCATGACCCTCAGCGGGCTCTGGAAGTCGAGGTTCATAACTATCAACATCATATACACTGTCACCTGATTCAACAACCCATAGTGAATCATAAAAAATAAATGATTTTCGATCTGATGATTCTAGTTCAAGCTTCAATGAATGATTAGAATAATAATTATTTCCATTGTTATATGGAAAGCTTGTCCAGATGTGGAAGCCATCTCTTTTTTCTAGAAGGCTAGCTTTATCATAAAATTTCGCAGAGAAATTGCTATTATAAAAGTAATTAACCCCAAACAGTGGACCATTATATGCATTGGTGTAGCTAAACACAAAAAATGTTGGGGGGAAGTCTTCTTTAAAGTTTTTCAGTGTGTAGTTATAGCTTCCAGTGGAAACAGAAAACATATTTCTCCCAATTCTATCCATCCAATTAGTCGTACCTATTATCCCGGGAAATGGCAGGACTGATGACATTATGTGTTTAATATTTTTTAGTGGCTTATATTTAATAATTGAATTTGAATAGTCTACCTTATTACGACCGATCTTGTTAAAATCAATTTTTTGAGGGGGTTGGTGCATCTTCCAGCTAGAGAATTGTTTATTAAAGGTAGTTTCAATGGGATCTATTGCTCGATTAGGATCAATCTTAATAATTCGAGTAGAATCAACATCATTGAGTGTATTGGCTACTATTAAATTTTCTTTTGGATCTAGTTGTATTCCCCAAACGCCTTCAGATAAATCAGTGCACTGCGTAATAGAATTATTTTTATCTAGTTTGAATAAATTAGGGATTCCTGTTCGATGACTTGTGAAGATTATATTTTTATCATTATCAAATATTGGCAGATAATCTACAGATTCATCAAAAGTTTTTCTTGAGACATCATTTGTTTCAAGATTAAGCAAATAAACATCAAGATTACCATCTTCTGTTGCCATCCCAAATATAAGCTCATTCCCATCCTTAGAAATTGATGGCGTTAATATCTGGACATCACCCCTAAAAAAAGTTAATTGCTTTTTTTGTTTAACGCCATGCATATCAATTTTATAGAGATTTGACGTGGAGTTTGTGTGTGATACAAATATTATTTCATTCTCTGGAGTAAATACTGGATAGGTCGCCCGCAAATCATTTGTTATCCACTCTTTTTTCTCTGAGTTCACATCATAGAGACATAAATCATAAACACGTGAATTATTGTTTGCATAGTGATACTTTGAATATGCCAGATATTTATTGTTCTTTGACCAGTTTATAGATTGATGGAAATGTCCAAAATCAATTTCATTTTTATTGAATTTTATTTTCTTCTTTTCTTTCTTTTTATTTTTATCTTTATCATTATTTGATGTCGTATCAATGGACGCAATCATAAGTGATAGATAATTATTATCATCTTCATCTTTTCCAATCATGGCAATATGCATGCTATCACTACTAAATTTAAATCCTGATGTTAATGAACCTAATTTAGAGATAGGTAGCTTAGAAACGACGCCGGCATCCTCATAGGTTTCCTTTTGAGATCGATAGCCATAATAATAGGTGCTCACAGTTCGCCTCCAATGATCATTGAACTGAGCCACGCTAATTCCCGTCGCCTCCTTAAAGGCCTTATCAAACTTAAATAATTTATATTTACTTCGATGATCCAGTAATTTTACAATACTAGAATCTCCATACCTTTCGGTCATTAGTTTTATTTTAGAGAATCCATCGTGATGCGGGTCCATAGATGATGTTGAATTCTTTAGAATATTGTATTTATGATTTATTTCGGATCGATATGGACGCCAGTCTTCGGTGTAGTACTCAGCTATTCCCTCTACAAACCAGCTGGGAGTGCCTCCATAGCCAAGGGAGAATGGCTCGGGAAGCCATGTTTTCACTTTATTGAACCACACAATATGCTGAAGCTCATGGGCAATTACCTGCTCAAGCCATTTTTGATCCTCCAGCCAAATGGCAGCATCATTTTGATCTACCCAGATAAAAGTTGTATTGGTAAAAGTTGCAAAGCCATTCATTATCTCATCCTCTGTGGTTAAGATTATATCAATCACAGGGATGCTATCAAGCTCAATCTGCCCTAGCAATATAGGGAGCACCTGCTCAGCGATATTGGCTCCTGCGGTGGCAATGGATTCAATGTCTTTGTGATAATGAACATTAAAATTTCCTGTTTTAATTGTGTACCACTCAAATTCAGAGTGCACTCTCCCGCTGTTCTGCCATGTAACCTCATAATTAATATTTGAATATAGAAATGCAGAAAGTATTAGAAAAATTACTAACTTATGGGGGTGCACTTTAATGGTTAATCTATTCATTGATAATAAATTATTTTAATGAAGAAAATATTATGAAAAATAGAATTATAAAGCTAGCTATAATTACATCTTTTGTTGGTTCAATGAGCGCAAACGTTAACTTTAGCGAAGACATCTCCCCCATTATCTATGAAAATTGCACTGAATGCCATCGAGATGGTGAGATAGGTGCCTTTTTACCACTTACAAACTACTCTCAGGTTTTTAATAATCAAAATTGGATTGCATCTGCAATTTCCATTCCTGATGACTATAGGCATGGGGATCCTATTATGCCTCCATGGCCCCCAGATCGAGAGTATAGCACACTCGTTAGCGAGCGTTTTCTTTCAGATAATCAGATTCAGTTATTTCTAGATTGGATTGATGATGGTGCGGAGCAGGGAGACCCATCTCTTGAGCATCCATTTCCAGAATTTTCAGAAGGTTCTGCAATTGGGGAGCCTGACATAGTTCTATCAATGGAAGAGAGCACACAAATTCAAGGGAACTATCAGGACTACTACAGATGTTTCATTTTTGAGTTTGATTCAAATGAGGATATATATTATTCAGCAATAGAGGTTAGACCAGGGAATAATGAGGCCGTTCACCACTCGGTTATTGTTGCTGTTCCACCAGGTAGCGCAGATGATCTTGATGCAGAAGATGATCAATATGGCTACGAGTGTTTTGGTGGCTTTGGTGTTACTGAAATGACAGATCTTTTGGGTGGATATGCTCCAGGGACAAAGCCCAATAAATGGAGCAATGGACTTGCCCAAAAAATTCCAGCTGGTTGGGATCTGCTTGTGCAGATGCACTACGCCCCAGTTCTTGAGGATATGGAGGATCTCACTGAAATTAATATCTTCACAATAGAAAATGATTTAGTGGAAAGAGAAATTCAGTCATTTACAATGATAGATCCATTTATCGTTATTCCTCCTCATGAAATCACAGAGGTCTATAATACAATTGAGGATGTTCCATTTGACATAAGTGTTGTCAGTTTTTTCCCACACTCACATCTACTTGGTGATTCATGGGAGGTGTACGCAACAACAGCGAGTAATGATACCATCTCATTTATTCGCATCAATAATTGGGATTTTGACTGGCAGAATTATTATTATCCAGAGTACATGCTCCACGTCCCCGCAGGTTCAACTATACACGCTAAAGCTGTTTACGATAACACCACTAACAATCCAGACAATCCAAACAATCCCCCCCAGTGGGTTTTTTGGGGAGATGGAACAACAGATGAAATGTTTTTCTTGCCAATTCTGTATGTTCCCTATGAGGAAGGAGATGAGTCTATCCCCTTGGGTGACCCAGAGTCTGTATCTGGAGATGTTAATTATGATGGCTCACTGAATGTAATAGATGTTGTTTTAATTGTTAATTATATTTTAGATGCTGAAGAATTTTTAAATGATCAAATATTTATTGCTGACTTTAATGAGGATGGATCTGTAGATATCCTTGATATTGTTGAAATTGTAAATTATATCCTAAGCTTATAGTAATGAAATCTGTATTAATTTTTATTTTATTGATATTTAATTTCCATTTTATTTACAGCCAATCATTTGACCCATTTTATCTAAAGGATAAAGACCGATCCTCCATTGAGAGAACAGGAGATTTCTTCCAGATGGTAATTCCGATAGCTGGACTTGGGTACACCTATTATGCAGATGATGTAAGTGGAAGAAAACAATTTTGGAGTTCGTATCTTTCTTCGTTATCTTTAACATATTTTCTAAAGTACACCATTAATAAAGAAAGGCCAAATGGGCATTGTTGTGAATCCTTTCCATCTGGTCACACCGCATCAGCGTTTGCAGGTGCGATGTTTATCCAGAAACGATATGGATCCAAGTATGGTATCCCCAGTTTAATTTTGGCTTCATTTGTAGGGTACAGTAGGGTTCATGCAAAGAAGCATTTTTGGGAGGATGTAATTGCAGGCGCACTTATTAGTACAGCAGCAAATTTAATTCTTACAGATAAAAAAGTTGGTGATAATCATATTAATACAGCCATTAACTTTTATCCACATTCTAACCAGTTGTCATTACAGTTTTTTTTACACTAGGTAGATTCTATGATCATAATATTTTTATTTATTAGTACTTTAATTTGTCAGATTGTTCCATTCGAAACAACTTCAATTAAATTAATAGATCAGGATATACACAATGAAATTTATATATCTGATACAATGGTCAGTGCCCCATTAAATATCGATCTAGTTGAGCTCTCTAGTATATTAAGTAACGGTGAGAACATCTATATTGAGGCGATTGTATCAATGGAAACTTTAAGAACAATTAGATTAGAAGCAAACTACGACGCGCTCCCAGGTGGATCTAGATTCTTTTTAATAGATTTAGATGAAAATGCAGTTATTGGACCCTTCTACATTGAAGAGGATATAAATAAAATTGATTTGGGGCCTATCTATTCATCTCATTTTATTGTTCAGTGTATTATCCCTAAAACGCTAGTCTCTAATGATTATAGCATCAGAATATCAAATATATCTGATATATCATCAGCTAAAGTTAATCAAGATAAGAAGTACCACCCTAAAATAGAAAACAGAGAAAACCCTATAATTATTGTAACTGGATTTTGGCCTCCAACTAACGAAATGATAAGGCACTTTAGCCAGGATATTAATTTAAATCCTAATGGATGGCAGGGTGAAGACTGGAATGGATATGGATATGATATCATCTCATTTTTCCCTGAGTTCAATCCAGAAGATTGTGATAACTGCGGTCAGGGATACGGAGACCTTGAGGTTGATTATCAGGACACCTCATATGATTTCTGGACAATGATTGCTGAGATCAATCCATCTACAATCATCACTTTTTCAAGGGGGTATATCGATTATAGTTGGGAGCTTGAATATAATTTTTACAATAGAACCAACTGGTACGCAGATTTCACTACGCCATTCTTTCCAACTCCGAATCCCCCAGATTCAGATGCCCCAATAAATTTTTTAAGGAACTCAACACTCCCAATGGAAGAAATAATGAATGAAATAAATTCCTCAGATCTCGGATTGAATTCATATATAGATATTAATGGTGATCCTGGGCATTATGTCTCTGAGTTTATGGGGTATCATGGTGTCTGGTATCATGACCTATATCAGTTTGACAATGTAAACCCCTGCTATCTTGCTGGTCACGTTCATGTTGGAGGACTAATTGATTGGGATACAGCTCAGCAGGCAGCGGAACTTACCATTGCCAAGGTTATCGAAGAACTTGAAGAATATGAATATATTCCTGGTGATACAAATGATGATGGGAATGTAGATGTGCTTGACCTTGTTTCTGCGGTTGCTCATATTCTTGGTGAGCAGATATTGTCTGGAGGCTCTTTCTATTCTGGGGACATGAACTCTGATGGAATTATCAACATCCAGGATATTATACTAATCATAAATCTAATTCTCTAACCCCTTAATTATAATTAACTAATGAAAACTGTTGCGATACTAGGAGGCTCAGGGTTTGTTGGTGAGTATATTATTGATGAACTTCTGGAATCTAAATATTCTGTAAAAATTATTAAGAGAAAGCAAAGTGTCAGTTATCCTAGGGGTGGTTGTCAAGAAGTTGTCGTTGATTTATATTCAGATTTTTTACATAAACAGCTGAGTGACTGTGACTGTGTAATCTATAATATTGGGATTATCAGGGAGTTTCCTAATAAGGGGATATCATTTAAAGATTTGCACCAGGACCTGGCTATTCATGTGATTAATATGGCGCAGAAGGCTGGAGTGAGAAAATTTATTTTAATGACAGCAAATGGAGTAGATCGCTGCCTGACTGATTATGAGAAAACAAAATTCAAATCTGAGCGACATCTAATGAAATCTAAACTTCAGTGGACCATTTTTAGGCCATCTGTTATTTTTGGTGATCCAAAAGGAAAAATAGAGTTCTGCACACAAGTGAAAAGAGATATGGTGAAGATTCCATTTCCATTACCAATGTTTTTTAGTGGGGTTAATATTTTCAAAGCGGGCTTATTTAGAATGAGCCCGATTCATGTTAAAAATGTTTCCCAGTTTTGTGTAGGTGCTATAGATAAAAAGGAATCTAATCAAAGGATATATGAGCTTGGAGGGACTATAAGCTATAGCTGGGCAGAGATGATTAGGACGATTTCAAATGCATCCGGTAAAAGAAAGTGGAGCATCCCAATTCCAATTCGAGTAGTTAAATTTTTAGCATATATTTTTGATCGCTTCAGCTGGTTTCCTGTTACCCAAGATCAACTCACTATGCTAATCCAGGGAAATGTGTGCGACAGCTATAAATACTATGCTGATTTTAATATAGATGAGATAAATTTCAATATTACATCCCTAAAATATTTATCATGAATGAGAAACTGATTAAAATAATAAACGTGGCATTTTTATCTTATATGGTTGGGATGTATACTAGGAATTAGATCAAACCTTTATTATCTAGGATCAATGCTGACGGGTATATTTATTATTGTGCATTTCAATATAATATCTCAAGCAAAGAAAGATATAACTTATAATAATGTTCTACGGTAAATTTTTGGTCCGACGTGCTATTATTGTGGGATGAGGTTCAAAATGATTTATTTTCACTTTTCTATAGAAAAATCTATTTTTATATTATCAGCTATATGGGTACATGTCTTCCATTGATGTATTACATAAATAAACAAAGTAAAGGTTAAACATGGAATATAAATATATATTAATTATAGTCTCAGTAGTTATAATGATTATGGCATCACTGATGATTGCAAAAACTAATGAAAAGCAGATTGTTCTTGATCCGATTACTAGTTTTTATGATCTTGAGGCAAGCTCTATCTTTGGTGAAGCTACCAAGATGGAGTTATATAAAGGCAAAAAGATTTTGATTGTGAATGTTGCTTCAAAATGTGGGTTGACCCCTCAGTATGCTCAGCTTGAAAAATTATATCAGAAGCACTCCGATAAACTTATTATTCTTGGATTTCCTTCTAATGATTTCCTAAAGCAGGAGCCTGGGAATAATGAGCAGATTGCTAGCTTCTGTTCTACAGAATACTCGGTGACATTTCCACTATTTGAAAAAGCAAAGGTAAGGGGATTAAAAAAACATAGCGTGTATGATTGGCTGACAGATCCAAAGCAAAATGGATGGAACAAAAAAGGCCCATCGTGGAACTTTACAAAATATCTTATTAATGAGAATGGAAAATTAATAAAAAGATTTTCTCCTAAAACCTCCCCTCTCTCTAGTGAGATTACTACGTTGATCAAGTAAAATATATTTGCATTAAATATCCAACCATCCTTAAATTAGAAACGAAATAAACAAAAAACGTTTCTAATGAAAAAAATAAAAGATATTATATTAAAAGAAGGATTTCGCTCTATGGCAGTCAATGGAATTAAATCCTTTACCGTTGAGAATTTAGCGTCAAAACTTGCGATGAGTAAGAAGACTATCTACCAGTATTTCCCAAAAAAAGAGATTCTAATAAAAAAAATCATTGATTTTAGAATGAAAAAATTAATTAATGAGTTCAATCAAATTATCAAAGAGGAGAGTGATCCCATCATCCAGTTTATAAAAATCAGGGAGCATAATATAAAATTTGCAAAAAGATTTAATTTAGAAAAGCTTACCCACCTTAAGGCAAGGTACCCCAATATTTGGAAGATTATTGAAAAATATAGATTTGATCGAAAGAATATATATAAACAAATATTTACTCTATCTCAAGCCCAGGGTGACTTGAGAGAAAACCTAGATCCGGAGGTTTGCGCAGCGCTCTATATGAATATATTTAATTCAACATTTCAGCCTGAATTTATGAATGATAATAATTTAAGCATTGATTTGACGATCGATCATCTTCAGGAAATACTTTCAAATGGATTCTTCAATAAAAAGGGAATCAAGAAAATGAATGAGTATCAAAATAATAAATTAGCCAGATTCATTGGTAGTAGTAAGTAGAGCGCAGAGATACCATGCTTACAGTTCCCTACCTAATATTCGCACTTTTTATGATTCACCACAGCAAAAATAATTGCAACTTCGGACTTTACTTCATCATTTGTGGCAGCCTCCTTGGCACAATGCATGATAGCTATGAGAACAGTTGCAATAATTTTTATCAAAATATTTACTTGGATAGGAGAGAAAATGTACCAGAATAAATATATAAAACCAATTTCAATTGTGATAATCATAATTGCGGTAATCCTTTGGATATTGAAGAGAGCTAAGTGGTAAATAGAATCTATATACATCTGTATATTCTTATGATGGGCTATTTATTTATTTCATGTTCAACATTCAGCTCATCAATAAATTTAGATGAGAAAATAGAGAATCCTAATGGAGATGAGTGGCTAGCTGAAAACATTGAACTTTCCGATGATTCAAAAATTCCTCAAGAATGGTGGAATATTTTTAAAGATGATAATTTAAATATTATAATGAATGATTTTTTAGAGAATAATTATGATCTTAAAATTGCACTTCTATCACTTCAGTCCTCACAATCGCTTTCCATATTTAATAAAAGCAGCCTACTCCCAGATCTATCTTTTAATGTTGGGAATGGGATTACGCAAACAAACAATAAAGGAAATCAGTTTGAGAATATAGGGATGCCTACAATGGACTCTATACCATATTCAGGTAATCCGGATTCAACAATTTACGTAATTAGTGGTTTTGAAAAATTAGAAGTGACTAATATAACTGAAAATCATCAATTAAGTTTATCAAGTCAATGGGAAATTGATCTTTGGGGTAGAGTATCTTCAAATAATCTATCAATAGATAAGGATTTAGAAATACAACAAAATGATTTTGATTTTTTTAAATTTTCGCTTATTTCTCAAGCTATAAAAATATATTTCAATGTAGTGGAATCAAATGAGCAGGTTAGTCTAGCCAATTCATCCGTAATCGCAAATCAGGATGTTTTTAATATTGTTGAAGAGAGATACAACAAAGGAATTGGAACATCACTACTTGATTATCATTTAGCAAAATCAAATTTATTAATTTCTCAAGCATCTTTAGAGCAAAGGAAAATGATTCTTGATACTTACAAGAGACAGCTTGAGACCCTCATTGGCAGATATCCAACTGGGAATGTGATAATTTCAAGTTCACTTAGCAATTATTTACCAGCGATTCCAGGAAATCTCCCGTCAGATATAATAAAAAATAGGCCAGATATAGTTTCATCATATAATAAGATTGAATCTGCAGAGCTAGATTTATACCATGCAAACAAATTGAAATACCCCTCTTTTAGATTAACAAGCTCTGTGGGCACATCATCAGGAGAATTAAAAGATATATTAAATGGAGATGCACTTATATGGAAACTGGGTTCAAACATATTACTCCCTATTTTTCAAAATGGAAAACTAAAGGCAAATGAAAAACTAGCTGGATCAATATATGAGAAAAGAAAGATTGAATATTACAATACTCTCCTTAAAGCATTTTCAGAAATTGAGAACAAATTAAGAGTCAATCAATTGCTTAACTCGCAGGTTTCACTATTAATAGAGGCTCTTAGTGAAGTAGAGAAAACATATCAACTCGCAAAAGATAGATACCACAAGGGCCTAATCGATTTGATAACTGTGATTGATAGTCAGAAAAGAATGTTCGATACAAAAAGTCAGGTAATTGTAGCAAGAAAAGCGTTAATTGAAAATAGAATTGATTTATTAATCTGTTTGGGGGGTAATTTTAGTGAGCTATAAAAACAATCTATCAAAAGTATATCCAATTCTTGTTATTAGTTTGGGCATATTAATTTGTTTTGTACTTATTAAATGTTCACCTGAGATAAAGCCAGAAGAAGTTAAACGAGCTATTCCTATTGTGGATGTGATGCTATTAAGATCGGAATCGATAGAAATAAAGATTCAATCACAAGGCACTATTATCCCTAGGATTGAAAGTCAACTTTACCCAGAAATCACAGGTGAGGTTGTTTATGTGTCCCCGAAATTAGATGTAGGGTCATCATTTAATAAGGGTGATGTTTTATTGAAAATTGATTCAAGGGATTATGAACTCGATATTAAAACAGCAGAAGCAAATTTAGATGATGCAAATTCAGCACTATTTCTTGCACAGGCGGAATCAAATTTTGAGAGAGAGCAATGGGAACAATTAAATAGTGAAGTTGCATCTGATTTGAGATTAAAAATACCACAACTTAAAAAAACAGAGTCTAGAGTAGAAGCAGCTAAAGCAAATCTTGAAAAATTAAAAAGAAATTTACAGAAGACAACAATTAAAGCTCCCTATGATGGATTGGTAAGAAGGAAGAATGTTGATAGGGGGACAGTCATAGGTCCAGGATACTTGATTGCTAATATCTATGGAATTGACTACGTTGAAGTTAAGCTCCCTGTTCCAGATGAAGAATTAGCTTTTTTAGATATTCCACTAGATGGAACACAGATAGATATAAATAATCAATCAAAAGTAACTCTTAGCGGCTCTCTAGGTGGTAAAAATATAATCTGGAAAGGAAATATCGTGAGGATGGAAGCAGAAATTGATTCTAAAAGTAGGATGGCAATACTAATTGCAAGAGTAAGTAACCCATATAAATATGAAATTCCCCTTAGGATAGGTCAATTTGTAGAAGCTGAAATAATTGGAAAAAGATTTGATAATATTTACAGCCTAGATAGAGAACTCATAAAAAATAATAATGAGGTTATTGTTATAAATACCCTAGATAGTACACTTGATTTTAAAACAGTAAATATAGTTAAATATATTGATGATACTGCTTTTATTAATGAAGGTTTAACTAATAAAACTTCAATTTGTCTAACAAATTTAGATGTTATGTACAAAGGGATGAAAGTTCAGTTAAAGTAATAATATCATGAAAAATATAATTAATTGGTTTGTCAATAATAGTGTTGCGGCGAATCTATTTATGATATTGATTTTAATATCTGGGTATTTCACCTTACCCGGGATATTAATGGAGATATTTCCTGCCCCTGTTTTAGATATTGTTAGTATATCTGTTCCATACCCTGGGGCATCACCAGAGGATATTGAAAAATCAATATGCACCAAAATTGAAGAAAATATAGCTGGAGTCGAGAGTGTAAAAAAAATTCGTTCAACTGCTCTTGAAAATCAAGGATTAATTTATATAGAGCTTCTTCCTGGAGAAGATATTTCTAAAGCAAAAGAAGAAATTGTAACAATTGTAAATGCAATAACCACCTTTCCAGATCAAGTAGAGAAACCTATCATTAGCGAATTTAAAATTCAATCCCAAGTGATGCAAATAGCTATCTCTGGTGATATTGATGAAAAATCTTTAACAACTATAGCAAAGAAGGTTCAAGATGAGATATCAATCCTCCCTAATATTACTCTAACTACGATTTCTGGGGTTAAATCAAAAGAAATTTCAATAGAAATTTCTGAAAATCAACTCAAAAAATATTCACTTACTTTTGAACAAATTATTAGTGCAGTTAGAGCATCATCTGTAGATATCCCAGGAGGGAAAATAGAATCAAGAAAGAATGAATATCTTATCAGAACTAGTGGACAGGCTCATACTGGATTAGAATATAAGGACATAACGATTCTAACTAAAGCAGATGGAACAAGACTCAAACTTGGGGATATTGCTATTGTTAAAGATGGATTTATTGAAGATGCCGCATCATTAGAGTTTAATGGTTCTTCAACTAAATTAATTAATGTGTTCAGAGTTGGAAAGCAAAATGCAATTCAAGTTTCAGATACGGTAAATGAATATATTGCAAAGACAAAACGATTGCTCCCTGAAGGTATATCTATAATTAGCTGGAATGATGAATCAAAAATACTAAGAGGAAGGATTGATCTTCTAATGAAAAATGCAAAGCTGGGTCTTATCCTAGTTTTGCTTATGCTTGCTCTCTTCCTTAAGCCAAAATTAGCCTTTTGGGTATCTTTGGGGATACCGATATCATTTATGGGGGCATTATTAATGCTACCATATCTAGATGTTTCAATTAACCTACTCTCGTTATTTACTTTTATTCTTGTACTTGGAATTGTTGTTGATGATGCAATTATTGTGGGCGAGAATGTGTACAGATATATTGAAAATGGTGACGATCTAAAAACCGCTGCAAGTAAGGGTGCTTATGAAGTTGGAGTTCCAGTTATCTTTGCGGTGCTCACAACAATTGCAACCTTCTCCCCAATGCTTTTTGTTGAGGGTTCAGTAGGAAGGATATGGAGAATTATTCCATTAGTTGTTATTCCAACGCTTATTTGGTCATTAATTGAATCTTTAACTATTCTTCCTTCTCATTTAGCTCATATGAAAACAAAAAAATCTAAAATTAAATTCTTAGAAAGAATATCTACTAAATGGGATAAATTTCAATCAAAAATAGACTATGCTTTAAAAGGGTTTATTCGAAATCAGTATCAACCATTATTAATAAAGTCAATCAAAAACCCATTCTTAACTATCTCAATTTTCATTTTCATTTTACTTATCAATATAGGTCTCATTGGTGGTGGGTGGTTAAAATTTAGTTTTTTTCCTCCAGTAGAGGCTGAGGTGATTATGGTAGATGTAACTTTTCCATTGGGTACACCTATTGATATTACAAATAATGCAATAGATAGAATCCAAAAAGCTGCTACCATTACAGATGAATACTTCATAGATAATATAAATCAGAAATTATTTGTAAATATTCTTACATCAGTTGGTCATGAAAATATTAATACTTCTGGTCAAGCTACTGGACCTGGAGGTAGGAGTGGGGTGTATACATTTAGTTCGCATAAAGGATATATATGGGCAGAGCTAATTAGCGGAGAGGAAAGAAAAATACCCATTAGTGATATAATTAATAAATGGAGAAAAGAAACTGGAAGTATTTTAGGGGTAAAAGATATTCAGTTTACAGCTTCTTTATTTGATTCTGGCGATCCTATTAATATTCAGTTAACGGGGCTAGATTTTGATGATCTTAATATTGCTGTTAATAAAATTAAAGATCACTTAAAAAATTATATTGGTATTTTTGATATTAAGGACTCTTATAGTGATGGGAAAGATCAGCTCAATATCACGCTTTTACCAGAAGGAGAAATTTATGGAATAACAAACTATTCACTAGCAACTCAAATACGACAGGCATTTTATGGTGAAGAAATTCAAACAATTCAAAGGGGAAGAGATGAGATTAAGGTAAATATTAGATATCCTAAAAATGATAGGAAAAAAATATCAAATTTAGAGAATATGTTCATTAGAACACCAGATGGAAGAGAAATTCCATTTAAATTAGTTGGAAAGATAGAAAAATCTATGAGTTCACCTTCAATTACTCGAATTAATAGAAAAAGAGCAATAAACATAACTGCAGATGTGGATATTTCAAAAGCAAATAGTAATGAAATTGTTAGAAATTTAGAGGATAATTTTATCCCGGATCTTTTAAAAGAATACCCTCATATCAGCTATTCTCTTGAGGGTGAGCAAAGTCAGCAAAACGAAAATTTAAAATCATTAAGTAATAATTATTTACTCGCATTAATATTAGTATATATTTTATTGGCAATTCCATTTAGATCCTATATACAGCCATTGATAGTAATGTCCGCGATTCCCTTTGGTATTATTGGTGCAGTCATTGGCCATTTTATATTTGGAATGAATTTTAGCATCCTATCAATGATTGGAATTGTGGCTCTATCAGGAGTGGTGGTGAATGATAGCCTAGTTCTAGTGGATTTTATTAATAGGTCTAAACGTGAGGGGCGCTCTATATATGAAGCTACAGTAGAATCAGGGCAGGCTAGGTTTCGGCCAATTCTTTTAACATCAATTACTACGTTTGTTGGCCTGACCCCATTATTATTAGAAAAAAGTTTACAGGCTCAATTTTTAATACCGATGGCGATTTCATTAGGTTTTGGGGTACTATTCTCAACATTCATCACTTTGATACTGGTTCCAAATGGAGTAGTGATAGTAGATAATTTTAGAGAAAAATATTTTAACTAAATTAGTTTCCTAAAACAATATTTACAAGTTGTACAACATCTAGAATATTGATATTGCCATCAAGATTCATATCAGATACAATCATTTGATAACCTGATGGATCGATAACACTCAATACGATATTTACAAGTAGCACAACATCAAGGACATTAATTGCTTCATCTGCATTAATATCTCCCATGAGATAGTCATTTACTTTTCCAGTAGTAATAAACAGTGCAGTATTATCACTTAGGGGCATTGCTGCAACTGGATAATCATTATAGTATGAATACTCGAGGCCAGTATCACCCAGATGATTTTTTATTCCGATGGTAGAGTAGGCTCCATGCATTGGAGGATAGCCCCAGCTTCCATCACTGGTATTATTAAAATCATAGTACTGAATTTTAATTTCCCCATCTCCTGTAACTGTTTCGTATTCTGAATACTCTTGGTTATATAATATCACCTGAAAAGTTTCTCTGCTATTGTTTTCATATGTTCGCAGATAGTCCCACTGAATAATGACCATCCCATCTGTAACATATTTGTATATATTTCCGTTAGATCCTGTTTTAAGGTCATCCCAAAATGGTGCGATCATGGGTGATGGCCCTCCTGCTCCAGGGATAGGGTAGTTTCTGTGACAGGGTACCTCATGATCACCAAATGACATATACCCATCCACAGCAATCGTAATTTGATTATATTCAACCCCATAGAATTTAAATGAAAAAGGAAGATTTAAAACCTCAGTAGGATTAGAGCCATTACCATCTCCATCATCATCAAAGCTCATTACAGTACCCAATCCATTATCAAGCTCAATCCAATCATAGGTTGGAGCTAGCTCATAGGAAGTATCACCACTATCATATATATAATAACCATAGGAATCGGGTCCCAGTGGATCATGCGCAGATACCATCCCCAATTGAATATTTACTAGCTGAGATTGAGAAAGACCATCAGAATTTGAAATAAGAACCTCCATAGGGACAATAGTCCCAGCAATCGCCTCATCACTGACATTTATCTGAAAAGAACTTAGATTCTGTTGCTCTCCTGCACCTATTTCAAAAATATAAATTAAAGATGATGGAACTGTCACTAAATTTTCAAAGGGTAACAACTCCAAGGTTAGTCCCTCAATTCCAATTGAGCCTTCATTTTTTACGGTAATATTAAGTTCATTTAGTTCGCCTATTGTCACCTCATGATTATCGCTATCATAGCCTGTAATGTTCATGTCCCCACCAACAATATTAATAGGCACAGAAATTACATGACTAGTTCCATTAATATTTAGATTAAGTCTAAGAGCAAGATTTTGATTATCAAATGCTGAATAATCTAGTGTCAATGAAAATGGGTTAGATTCATTGTCAGTTGTTTGACCAGCACTAACACTACTGAAAGTAGCTTCTGGACTATCTATTAAAATATTCTCACTATCAGATTCAATTTCAGCTGTAATATTTGAAAGATAATTACTACTTAAATTTGTCAAAGTTAGATGCAAACTAACGTACTCCCCTGGATTGAGTAATCCATCGTTATTTCCACCAAAATCATCATCTACTACCACACCAGTAATACTAACATGATCAGCAGTATCTACAAGAAGGATACTCTGTTGATATGGGATAAAGTTTCTTTTAGTAATAGTTAGAGTAATTTCTCCAGAGTCAATATTACCATCCCAATTAAACGAAACATTCCCATTCTCATCAGATAGTGTAGTTTTAAAAATTTCATCATTGCCTTTAAGTATTGTTACCCAGGCGCCGCTGATCGGTTGATTTAATTCATCTTTAACAGTTATATCTAGTACATTAGAGCCAATATTAATAGAGCTTACATGCTCAACACTAAAAGAAGATGGAGTATCCGTCCACAGTAATATAGCAGGATCCCCCATTAGATTATTCCACTGTGTAAAGGCTCCAACCCAACTCTCCCCACTATTCGTTGGATATGTATGTAGAAGTGCTAACTTTCCGCTGGCCAATGCCAATCCAGTCGTTGGAAGATTCTGTGAGAATATTCCATCATACATTCCCATTGCAACAATATTATTAAAAAGTGTGTGAGTGTTCCAGGTTGCGGTACTGACCGCAGCCACAGCGCCTTTTGGATTTGAAAGTGATCCATATCGCAGCATTGCCTCAGATATACATGTATTATCCTCTGCAAAGGAGCCAGTCCCACAGGTTAGAATGGTTGAGAATGGGGTCATATATCCGTTGTTCGCATCATTAATATCATTATTATCAAATCCACTTACTCCTAGATATCCTCGATAATTGAGGTATAACACCCCATCTTCTAATTGATTTTCCATAAATGAGTCAAAACCTGCAGAATACTCTTCTTCTATATCCTCAAACCCATGATTATCTAGAAGATTATCAATATACTGATTGGTGTGTACTGTTGATATGCCTGATGACCATGGATCCCCTATTAGCGCTGCACTTTCATACCACTCTGTTCCAGTGGCACCTATATAGGATGCTTTTTCATATGCTATAGTTTTTGCAACAACAACACCAATTTCAGTGCTACTTCTAATTGAAATTCTTCCAACAATTACCTCAGGCAAGAAGTCATTCCCATCAAGCTGGGAGTAAGGCAGATCGCCCTCACAGTCATCGCCATATATATCATGTCCGAAAGTATCATAGAAAGTTGGCACAGAATAAGATCCTCCGACATCACCCACCAGAGCCACATACTCAGGGGGGTTCTGCCAATTGTAGTAAGCATCCTGTATATAATTTTTTATTGAACTTGCAGAGTTTCCAGTTTCACTTAGGGTGGCGGTATTTACGATATACCCCTGCTCATGCCTCCACTCCAATAAATCATCAAGGTAATTACAGGATGATCCTCCACATATATATAGTATTGAGGGATCTTGATAGTCTTCATCTCTATCCGATGATTGAAAATTAATAACATAATTTCCCAATAATGAATCAAAGATTCTTGATCTTTTTGTAATTAAGTTTACATCCTCTTCTCTTTGACCTATCTCATGAATAAGTATTTCTATATTAGTAAAAACTTCAAGAGTACTAGTTGAAGGATAAAAATTATAGGGAATAACCTCAATCGAAATGAGATCAAATCCTCGTGAATGCATTCTTTCTGAAGTTATTAAATTATTCTCTGGGTACACAGCATCTGATAAGTAAAAATTATTATTAATTAAAAATGGATCTCCCTCTATATTGGCTCCTTGGTGTGGGTAAATCACCATATTTTTCATTAGATAACTATCATGCACAACTAATTCTACCTCATATTCTTTTTCAGGGTCTAGTTGATAAAAAGTAGTGCGGGTTGGGAGCTCTGGGAATCCAGGTTCAATAGTATGATTATTATTCGTATTAGTTATCTTTTTATATTCACCCACTTCTATTGATGATTCTAAATTAGTTTCCAGTTCAAGAGAACTCAAGCTTGAACTTAATTCATTGTGATCAAATTTATTCAAATTTGTAGAGTTTGCAGCAAGACATAAGCAAAATGCCATTAGCATTATAATAATTTTTTTCATTTTTACCCCTTAATATTGACATATAACAATAACTAAATTACATAAATTATTTTTTA
>Ga0114996_10003788_pt1 | contig 18513 bp, 18 predicted proteins | sample ArcticOcean_MG_C_4_FD_87039 | JGI IMG/M metagenome (GOLD analysis project Ga0114996, IMG submission 87039) | Marine microbial communities from western Arctic Ocean - ArcticOcean_MG_CB4_134 | ecosystem: Environmental > Aquatic > Marine > Oceanic | place: Arctic Ocean: Canada Basin | collected...
AGATGGTCGAAGAAGGGTTCACCGTTTTGCCCTACATCAACTACGACCCCGTGCTGGCCCGGCACTTAGAAGAGGCGGGCTGCGCCACGGTCATGCCGCTGGCCGCTCCCATCGGGTCGGGGCAGGGCATGGTCTCCTTTGAGCAGATCAAGATCATCATTGAACAGGCGTCGATTCCTGTAGTTGTCGACGCCGGGCTGGGTGTTCCCTCCGACGCCTCGATGGCAATGGAGTTGGGGGCCGACGCGGTGCTGGTGAACACGGCCATCGCTCAGGCACAGGACCCGGCGCTGATGGGCGAGGCTTTCAAGCTTGGCGTTGAAGCGGGGCGCAAGGCGTTCTTGGCGGGCCGCATTCCACGGAAGGCCTACGCTACCGCCAGCAGCCCGATTGAGGGCGTCGTGGGCAGCAAGGGCTAGCTACACGATGGACCTACCGAGACCCATCCTCTGCCTGGTAACCGACGCATCGGTGTTGGGAGCCCGGCCGCTCGTGGAAGCCGTCGACAAGGCGGTGGCCGGTGGGGTGAACCTCGTTCAGCTTCGAGACAGAAGCCTTCCCGCCCGTGAATTGCTAGCTTTGGCCTGCGAGTTGCGGATCGTGACTCAGGGCCGAGCCCTCCTCTTTGTGAATGACCGAATTGACGTCGCTTTGGCATCCGAGGCGGACGGCGTGCAGTTGCCGGAGGCCGGTCTTCCGGTGGCCGAGGCCCGGAGAATAGCCGGGGACCGTTTGCTCATTGGCCGGTCGGTACACAGCCTCCAGACAGCCATCGAAGCCGCCGAGCAGGGGGCGGACCTGGTGCAGGTTGGCACCGTCTTTCCGTCCCAAACGCATCCAGAGCTTGAAGCGTCGGGAGTTGGGTTGGTCACTGTGCTGGCGTCATGCGTCTCGGCGCCGGTCGTCGGGATTGGTGGCATCACCGGGGGAAACGCCAGAGAGGTCATCGAGGGAGGAGCGTCGGGAGTGGCGGTGGTGCGGGCAATTCTGGCGTCTGAGGAGCCGGAGGCGGCTTCGGCTACGCTAAAGCGCGTGATCGAAGCTGAGTGGCGGAAGAGGAACGAGTAACACCCCCACCTTAATCCTCCCCCGTCTACAGGGGAGGAGATGAGCAAATTCATGGCAACTCTGACTGTCAACGGCAAGACGCGAGAGCTAGAGGACGACTTTACGCTTCAGGGGTACCTGGAGTCGTTGGGGGTCAACTTGCAGTTTGTGGCGGTGGCTTACAACGGGCAGGTAGTTGACCGGGCCGACTTCGGCGGCATTGTGCTCAAGCAGGGAGACGATCTTGAGATAGTGCGGCCGGTGGGGGGCGGGTAGGGGGGCAGGCTCACCCCCGGCCCTCTCCGCAAGCTGATGGGGGGTCCAGCGTGGCATGACCTGTGGGGGGCGCAAGTTCCCCCCTCTCCCTAGCCCTCTCCCTCGAGGGAGAGGGGACGGATTGCCGTCCTCCCTTGGGCAATTCTGGTGCTGAATTAGTACTCTCTAGTCTTTCACCCCTCCGGCAGAGTCCCCCAGCTTCGGATGTGGTGCGGTGTGGTGCGGAGGCAACCGAGCGGGGAGTCGACAAACAACTAGGGAGCGAAGGATGACTTCGCTCCCTAGTTCCTAGCCCTATTGGTTCGTTAGCGCGGCCGGTTCCTTGAACGACGTTGCGCTGAGAAGCTATTGCGCCGTCGTTTGCATGGTGATGTCCGGCGGAGGCGACTCGCTGGAGGACATTGAGAGTGGCGCCGCCATGAGGACGATTGCCCACATGACTATCCCTGCTGCGATTCCTGCTGCCGCCATGCCCTTCGGGGCGCCATCTGCCATGCCACGGTAGGCGACGACTCCACCGACTATCAACGCCGCTCCGACTATCGCCAAACCGAATAGTATGATCCATCCCCAGTCCATGATATGTCTCCTTTTTTGTTCGAATTCACTATCTCAGGCAGAACGCTATCTGACTTCTTTCTGCACTGCTGGCGCTGGGGCACTGCCCGAAGCCTGCCAGCCGGATTGCAGCTCGCCGTTCTCATCCATTGGAGGGTCAATGGAGAATGGCGCATTCAGGTCGGAGAACTTCACAGCGGTGCTGAAGGTCGACACCCCTTCAAAGCGGCTGCCGTTTTCGTCGCTGACGAACGTTGGAGCTTCCGTGTTCAGGGTCATTTGCCGCAGCGTCGAATCATCGGCATTAATCCACAGTTCGACATCGATCTTCACCGAGCGCTGATAGTCCAGCGCTGCGACCTGCTCCAGGTAGTCCGATGCGCCAGGGTTGAGAAGCGCCGCCTGCTCGTCGATTATTCGATCGACATCGACCGCTCCTTGATAATGCAGTGTGGGGATGCCATCAACCGTCACGTCGGGCAGGGTCTCCACGCCGGTGAGGGAGTCGAGGATCAGCAGCGTGCCAGCCCGGGTGGGGACTGGACTGAAGACGCTGTAGCCGTCCATTTCAATGACCGTGACACCATTCCCGGCGTTTTCCGGCAGGCGGGAATACTGCTCATCACCAACGATGACGAATTCCTGCAACCCGGCTGGAGTTGCCAGGGCACCCTTGTACCTGTCCGGCGCCACGAAGTCCCAATTGAAGGCCACCTCTGATGTTGAGCCGCCGAAGGAAGACACCGTCGTCCCCGACATCCTGAACGACCCAAGCGCCTCAGTTGCTGCATAGGCCGAGGCAATTCCTCCTCCTGGTCCTCCACCTGTCAGTTGCAGTGCTAGTGGAGTGATGATCACTGCTGCGACGGCAGCGATGACCAGAGCAGGGCGCGGCAGCCGATGGATGCCGAGTCTCCTACGCCAATCAGCTTTGGCGTTTCCTGCATAGACACCTTCATTCTGAGCGGCGATGGTTCTAATGGAAGCCATTGTTTTCCCCTTAATGTCTGACTCCGCCGGGACCGTAGCCAAAAGGCCAACCCTGCTCCGCACCCACCGGTAATCGTTCAGCTCCGCCTGGCAGCTTGGGCAGCTGGGGAGGTGCTGTTCGACAAATTCCCGTTGGGTACGGGCCAGTTCGTCATTGGCATAGGCCGACAAGAGTTCTTGGATGTTGTTGTGTTCCATCATTGGCTCTCTCCCGATAGTTTCCCGTACGCCTCGCGAAAGTCCTTGCTTCCTCTCGCAACTTGCTTCCGCACTGCTTCCTCCGTTGTGCCGATGACCTCCGCTATCTCTCTGTACTTCAGCCCTTCCACGAAATGGAGGACCATGCACGTGCGGCGGTCATGCGACACCTTCAACATTGCCTGCTGCACCATCAGACGGTCGCCCACGGAGTCGGACACGGGGTCGTCACCCCCAACGCTGAAGTTCTCCGACCCCGTGAAGGGAAGGAACGACAGAAGTTGCCGTCTTCGGTGGTACTGGCGGGCGTTGTTGGTGGCGATCTTGTATAGCCAGGCCTTGAAGCTCAGTTCGGACGTCGTTTTCAGGATTCCGCGGTAGGCCTGAATGAACGTGTCCTGCGCCAAGTCTTGGGCGACGTCATGGTTCCCGGTCATGCGCGATAGGTATCGTGCGATGGGAGCCTGGTAGCGCTCCACGACATGGCTGAACGCGTCCGTCCTGCCACCCCGTACCTGTTCTATAACGAGCGAATCGTCCAATTCCAAGCTCCTTTTCTTACCGCCTCACTAACTGTAATGCTTGGGGGCCAGAAAACCGGACACCCCTTAATCCAGAGTTGGGTTGAATTGCGCTCTTTCCCTGACCTTGGCACTGACATGATTATTAACGAGTGGCTAGCACTTAGCCTGACGACACTGTTATGCCCAATGATGGGGATGGCCCTTACAGTTGCGATAACGGGACGGGGGGACTCGGGGAAGGCGTAGGTCCGATGCCTGCTCAGGAGTGGGATCGGGAGCATGTTGGGGCGCGCTACCCTCTGGCTTGCCAACTGCAGCCGAGAAGGCGCTCATGTCATGGACGGTTCAAATGATGCCTGTCAGAGGGGGCGTGGGCCGGCGACGGCAGATGTTTCGGGCTGGCCACCGATGCACCCTAGGCGTCCGGCAGCCTGCCCCAGCTGCGAACACGGCGAGGCGTGATGCGGAGGACGGCCTCCTCGGCAAGGTCCATGTGTTTGTACTGAGGGTACTTGTCACTCAACAGGGTCAATGCTCGGCCTCGCTCATTGCCCTTTTCCAGCACGACGGCTTTCCCCAACACCAGGACGTAGTAGAGCTTGTCCCAGTCTTCTTCGTAGTGGTCGATGAGGACGGAGACCTGCGGGTTCTCTAGGATGTTGCGCACCCTTTTGAGCAGGCGCCCCTGGGTCGACTTTGGCTTGGCGTCGGTGGTGGTGTAGATGTGGGCGCCGTCGTACGCGAAGCAGAGGGGCACAAGGTATAGGGTTGGCCCTTGGCGTCGGCGGTGGCTAGGCGGGCGACGCGGGCGCTGTGCAGGATGGCCGCTTGTTGGGGGGTCGGTTGGGTGGGGTTGGGCATGTATTCCTTTCGCTGGAGTATTATAGTCCCGAATACTGGTACCAGACCGGCCCGGGGTGCCAGATGGCCTGGGCCGGTGATGACCGACGTTTTGGGCGGGTCTGAGACACCGCCCCTACCGGAACGTGGTTCTTCACTAGCAAGGTTTCTCCGCGGAGCCTGTCCTGAGTATCCTCGAAGGGCTGTGCTCCGGTCGAAACGACAAGTTTACGGGTGCAAGATCTAGGCCGTTCTCTTCTGGTCGCTCCAGCATGACAATGCCCCACCACGGCAACCTGATTGGCGCTTTTTGCCCTGCGTGGTACTGTGTCGGGGCAAACGACGACAACCCCTTAACGTGGAGAAGGCATGGCTACAGAGATCAAGTTCGTTGACACTACTATTCGAGACGGCCACCAGAGTCTTTGGGCGCTGAACATGAAGACGGGCATGATGTTGTCCGTTCTTCCCGACTTGGACAAAGCGGGATTCGATGCCATTGAGTTCACGGTGCTGACGGCTCAGATCAGGAAGATGGGCAAGGACCTGGGCGAGGACGCGCTTGAGTGGCTGAAGCGGGGCACGGCCCTCAATACCAAGACCGAACTCCGGCTGCACGGAGGCATCCGAGGGGGGTTGAGCAAGGTTCCGCTGTCGGCGTGCCGGCTTCTGGCGCAGATGGTTTTCGACCACGGCATTCACGTCAACCGGACGTCCAACCCTTGGAACGACTTCGACGAGTTCAAGGAAGAACTGGACGACCTCAAAGCTCTGGGGATGAAGACGGTCCTCAACGTTATCTATTCGGAGTCGCCCAAGCACACGAACGAGTATTGGCTGGAGCGCATCAAGAAGGCTGCTGAGATCAAGCCGTACCGCATTTGCTTCAAGGACGTTGGGGGGTTACTGACGCCCGAGCGGGTACGGGAGCTAACCCCCATCTACACCGAGAACGTTGGCGACATCGAACTGGAGTTCCACGCCCATTCCAACAACGGGCTGTCGCCACTCAACGCCTTGGAAGTGGCCAAGGGTGGGATCAAGTACATCCACACGTCAGTGCCACCGCTGGCAAACGGCACCTCTCAACCGTCGATTTTCAACGTGGCGCAGAACCTGCGAGCGTTGGGCTTTGATGCCGTTATCGACGAAGAGCCGCTGCGGGCCGCTGAGGAAAAATTGAATATCATCGCCAAGCGGGAGCATCTGCCGATTGGCGAGCCGCGCGTGTTCGACCAGGCGGTCTACACGCATCAGGTGCCGGGCGGGATGATTTCCAACCTGGCGTATCAGTTGAAGATCGTGGGAATGGGAGACAAGCTCCAGGAGACGTTGGAGGAAGCGGTCAAGGTGCGGGAGGAGTTCGGGTACCCCATTATGGTGACGCCGCTATCGCAGTTTGTGGGCAGCCAGGCGGCGATGAACGTGATCACCGGCGAGCGGTACAAGCAGGTCAGCGACGAAGTTATCCAGTACAGCCTGGGCCTGTGGGGTAGGGAACCCGTCACCGGTATGAACCAGGACGTGCGGGCCAAGATACTCGACCGGCCGCGGGGTAGGGAATGGGCCAACTGGGAGCCGCCGGATCCGTCGCTAAAGGAGCTTCGCCACCAGTACGGCGAGAACATTTCCGACGAAGAGTTGATCCTACGTGTGTTCGGGGGCGATGAAGGGTTCAATGCCATGGGCGTAGCCAGTACGCCTGAGGACTTTTTAAGCGCTCGGCAACCACTGGTTGCGTTGGTAGAACAGCTGTCCAAGAAGAGTGGTTTCACGCATGTTGTTGTTCAAAAGGGCGATATGTCGCTGTCGATGAGCGGCAGCGGGGAGTAGAGGGGGGTGCGTAGCGAACGCAGAGGGCGGGTCTGAGACACCGCCCCTACCATGCCTGTGGGCATCAAAATAGTAAAGGGAACTGAGGTGACAACATGATGGTCCGCTTAGTTAGGTTCGGTCTTGGCGAGGGCAAGGGAGAGGTTGCAAAGGGCCTGGCGGGTGACTTGGTGCCAGCCATAGCCGCTCGCCCTGGATGTCAGAGCGTCATTTGCTTTGGCGACGACGACGAGGGTGAGTATGGTCTATTCGTTGTGTGGGATACCCAAGAGAACGCCGATGCTGCCGCCTCGGTCATAAGGCCGAAGCTTGAGCAACACCTTCAAGGGAACATCACCAGTCCCCCCGACGCCCGGCTCTTCGATGTCCTAGGCCATGCTCCGTAGGGACAGGGGGGCTATCCGGTGGAGGTAAGACCCAATGCCGCGAGCAGAGCTTGGCTCTCCGGCGGCAAGCCGATGGCTGCCTTGGTGATTGGAACGAGCGCCTTCAAGAAGTCAGCCTTTGGGGCCTGGCCCTCTGAGAGGTGCTCAATCAAGGCGGCAAGGGTGTCGCAGGCCTGGTCTACGCTCCAGTAGAAGGAGAGGAGCCAGGACAACTCTCGCTCGTTTGCAGGCGGCGGGATGTCGGCGAGGTTAATGAGCGGATTGGAGACCTTGGTGTACCTGAGAATGCCCGCCTTATCGCTGGAATCGCGGCCGTAGTAGCGCCGCCGCTTCACCTCTTCCACCCTTGCCCTGTACTCGTCATCTCCGTAAATGGCCCGGGGGGACCACTCGCCCCGGAGATCGACTATCTCTTTGCCCTGGCTGTCGACGATGGCGACGGCGATGTCCGAGCCGAGGATGGAATCGTGCTCGAACTTGACGGCCTCACGGAGCAGGGCTTCTTGGAGCATGAGGGTCAGCTCCCTTGGGATTTTCTTGTAACGCTTCCCGCTGGCCTCGTCATTGGTGTCGGCACCCAGTCCGCCGGTGTTGAAGACGTAATACTCCTGCGGCAACCCTCCCTCAGCCATGCGGGTCAGGATGTCATGCAGAACATTGGCGTTCTCATCTTCCAGGCCGATGATGAAAGGGTCTGAGAAGTATTCCACGTAGGGCCTTCCAATGGCCCCTGCGGCGGCCCCCATCTGAACAGCCTCCCCGTACATGAGCACTCGAATGTACTGTTCGAGGGTGAGACGCCTCAGAGCGGGGATGACCGTGTTCTGACGCATGACGGCCTGCCAGAGGACCCGGTCTATCCACTCCATAGGAACGTGAACGCCTTCCTTGGCGTGGCCTTGGGTGATGGACTCCAGCAGGTGGTCCGCGCCCTTGCGGGCAAGCAGGCGGGGACGGGAAAGCGCCATTCGCATATTGCGGACGGGGTTCTCCAGGAAGTTGGGCGAGCCGCCCTGGACGTTTACGGGGACGTTTTCCAGGGTCTCTTGGGGGTTGGGGCTCCCCGGCGTGCCTCTCAGCACGTCATGGGTGACGGGGTCGTCTTGATAGGTGAGGCCAGAGGGTACGGCGTAGAGGTTGTTCTCCGTGCCGTCGATGGCGTGTGTGATTTTGACGGTCCGCCCGTTTCGCTTGACCTCTACCGGCTTCTGCATAGGACGAAGGAGCACGATGTCGTCGTTCATGGGGTAGACGCCTTCTTCCGGGTCATCCGACAAACCAAGGAGGCCTCCGAGCTCGCTGCCCTTTGGCTCGATCATGACGGTCAGGGTGCTCTTCCCGTGAAGCGAGGGGCCAACGGTAACCAGGGCCGAACTCCTCAGCGAGCCGTCGAGCGCCCTGATCCTGGCCACGCTGAGAGCGGCCTGAACGGCCAGGCCCTGTTGTTCTTTAACCAAGAACATAGCTATGGAGAGGGGGCCCATCTTGTGCTCCCCCACGTAGTCGAAGCCCAAATGGAGCGATAGCCCCTTGGTAGGGGCCTTGAATACAAGTTGCGTAAGGCCGCTCTCGCGGACGCGGCCCTTAAGCTCATCCGGAAGTCCCAGGTCATCAAGCCAACGGGGTAGCGAGACCTCGAGAATGTCGGGTGCGCCGGTCATTTTCTCTGGGGGGAGGTCGAAGGTGAGCTGACGCCACATGTAAGGCATCTGCAAATAACGGTCGCCGAAGACCAATTGACGGGCGTGAAAGGCCCGTGAGGGCTCGTCGCCAATCTGGCGGTCGAGCTGGATGACACCGTCACCCGCGGCGAAATGCTGTTCCATACGGCGATTGATGTAGGGCAGGACCTCAGCGAATAGTGCCTGGTTGGCTTCGTTGAAGGAATGGGCGTCGCGGTTCTTGGCGAATCCATCGACAAAGTACTGGGTTAGGTCGGGCCTGCGGGCTACGCCCAGTTGGCTGAAGAAGTCCAGGCCGCCGGTTTCCAGCCTGAAAACGACCTCTGGCCAGGCGCGGGTGGCGGCCTTTCCCTGGGAGTTGGCCGCCGCAATTTCTGTAGCGAGACGTGCGGCTTCCTCTAGGACAGCCTGCTGCTCGCTGGGGGGCAGGTCCTGGAGAATGCGCATACGGGAGATCAGCCATTCGTTGGGGGGGTTGTAGAAGGGGCTGTCAGCTTTCTGGCCTTTCTTCGCCAGGGAGACCAGCTGGTTCAGTTCCCTTTCGAAGTTGGGGTCAATGGTTGGCCCCTTGAGCGCTGGGTGCTGATCCAGGTTTTCCATTGACATAAAGTGGGCACCTAACCTTGCTAGCTGGGATGGGAACTGGCAGAAGGGAGGGTCGGGCTATCATAGTCCGGCTGTCGATTTCCGTCTACCCGCCCGTCGACTCTGGTGCTGGTGGGCTTACTTTGCAAGCGGGGCCGTTGCTAACAAACGTAGGGGCGTTCAATTGAACGCCCCTACGTGCAGGCTGCATCGTGGCTGAACCTTGCCTTGAGTGGTTTAGCTCTTTCGGTTCAGGGCTATGACGGGGATCTGCCTTTCCGTTCGTGTTTGGTATTCAGCAAAGACTGGGTGGCTCTCCGCCTGCTTTGCGAAGAGTTGGTCCCTCTCTTCGCCCGTAAGCACTACGGCCTCTGCTTCGAAGGTCTCCGTGCCCACTTCCACGGTGACGTTGGGGTTGGCCAGGATGGTGTGGTACCAGTCAGGATGCTTGGGGTTTCCGCCCTTGGAAGCAAAGATAAGGACGCAGTCGCCATCGCGCATGTGGGCCAGGGGGATAGTGCGCTCCTGTCCGGTTTTGGCGCTGGTGGTGTGGAGAAGGACCAGTGGCATGGTGGCAAAGCTGCCGCTCATCTGGCCGCCGTTGCTTCGGAACTCTTCAATCACTTTGGCGTTTCTCTCAAGGCGCTGGTCGCGGTCGCTCTGGGTTGTCATGGGTCTGTACCTCCGTGGGATTGGATTGGCTGTTGTCTTCGGTCTCCAGCTACAAGCAAGATGGGTGCGCGGAGGGTTGGTTTGGCTGACGTTGAGGTCCCTCCCGGCCCGCCCTCTAACGTTTTCAGAAAGGGGGACACCCCCTTTTTTACCCCCGGCGGGGCTTTGCCCCTGCACCCCAGTCTGGGGCGCTTTTGGGGAATCATGGTCCCTTAGACTGTCCCTCCCTGTTGTGCGAATAGATTGTACACCCGCTCTGTGGTGATGGGGATTCTGAAGGGCGTCGGCGACTGTGTTGGAGGCCGTTGGCTAATGCTGTTGGCTGGGTTGACGAATGTCCTTCGCCGAGCCTGTCCTGAGCTTGCTGAGGGACGCCGAGCCGACGATGGTGATGATCACATGCTGACGCTCGCGCTGGCTGACAAGGTCCTTCGCTACGCTCTAGGACGACAGCAAGAAGGACGACAGTAAAAAGAATGTGTTTCGGGTTGGTTGACAAGGTTTCTTGGCTCCGCTCGAAACGACATTGGAGGCAGCTCCTGGATGATGGCTGGATGCGCAAGGCGGACGTTTTGGGCGGGTCTGAGACACCGCCCCTACCGGGTCTTGGCTTTTTGCTTTAAGAGGTTGTAAATCCGCTCTGCGGTGACGGGGATTTCCGTGACGGGCATGCCGATGGCGTCGGCGACGGCGTTGGCGATTGCGCCAGCCGTGGGAACGTTGGAGTGTTCGCCGATCGCTTTGGCGCTGTAGGGGGCAGGCCCCTTCGCTGGCTCTAGGAGCACGGTTGTTAGCTCAGGGATGTCCTGGATGTTGGGTATCTTGTAGTCGCCCAAATGCAGGGCAATAGGCCGTCCGTCGTCGAGGACATGCTCCTCCATGAGGCCGAAGCCGATGCCCTGGATTGCGCCGCCCTCGATTTGGCTTTGGTGACCAACGGGGTTGACGATTGTGCCGATGTCGTGGGACGTGGTCAGGCGGCGGAGTGTGACCTGGCCGGTCTCGGGGGCGACTTCAACTTCAGCGACCTGGGCTGCGAAGGACGTGACTTCCTGCGCCTCTCCAACGAAGCGGATGGCGGACTCAACCGGTCCCCCCAGCGTTTCTACGGCCACCGAGGCCATTTCCTGGAAGGAAACCACACGTTTGCCGCCTACGACCGAGCCGTTCTCCCAACGAAGGGTGTCCACGTTCTCTCCGAAGCGCTCGGCGGCGACGTGGAGCATTTGTTCCTGGACTTGCTCGCATCCCCGGAAGGTCGCTTGCCCGCCCACATAAGTGACCCTGCTTCCGCCGACTCCTGAGTCGGACTCAAAGTTATCGGTGGTGATGGTCTGAATGCTAATGTCCTCAATGGGCACGCCGAGCTTCTCGCTGGCGATCTGGGCCATCACGGTGTAGCCGCCCTGGCCAGGGTCAGGCGCCGGGGTGATGACAGAGACGTTGCCCTTGGCGTTGACGGAGATTTTCACGTTGGCATCGCCGCCGCCTGCCGAGCGCTCGTACATGCCGATGCCGCGGCCGACGTAGGGGGCCTTGGCATCGTGCCAGCCGGCGGCATCCATTGCCTTAGCCAACGTCTCCTTTGCGCGGTTGTCCGTCCATAACTCGCCCATTGGGTTGGGGTCCCCCTCTTTGAGGACGTTCTGCAGGCGGAACTCACCGCGGTCAATACCCAAAGCGTTAGCAATCTCGTCGAAGTGGGCCTCAATAGCCAAAGAGGTCTGCGGCGCGCCCGGGGCTCGCATGTGGCCGGACGGAACTATGTTGGTGTAGATCACAAAGCTCTGGACATCGATGGCGGGCACCCGGTAACAACTGGCAGCCTGGTGGATGCCGTGGACCTGCACGGTTGGAATGGGCTTGAAGCCGCCGTAGCCGCCACTGTTGAAGTAGGCTTCCACGCGCATTCCCAGGAGTATGCCTTCGTTGGAAACAGCGGACTTCACGAAGATCGTGGAGGGGTGGCGGGCGTTGGCCGCCATCAGGTCCTCTGTGTAGGACATGACCATCTTGACGGGGCGGCCCGTTTCTTTGGAAAGAAGATAGGCGGAGGTCACGTCGAGGGGATGCCCCTTGCCTCCGAAGTCGCCACCAATGGCCAGCGGATGAAGGGTAAGGCTGGACTGGTCCACTTCCAGGGCTTCGGCGGCGTTCTTACGCATGGGGACCGGGGCCTTGACCGAGGTCCAGACGTCGGCGTGGCCGCTGACGGGGTCGACCGAGACCAGGCAGGCGTTGGGTTCAATGTAACCGTGGTGCTCCAGGGGCGTGTGATAGACGCCCTCAAACACCCGGTCGGCCTTGGCGAAGGCGTCGTCAAGGTCGCCCTCCCCCCAGCGGTTATACGAGCAGATGTTGGGATAGTCGGGCGCGCCATCTGCCGGGTTAGCGCCAGGGTAAGCTCGGGGGTCGTCATGGAGCCGAGGGGCGTCAGGTCTCACGGCTTCCAGAGAATCGAATACAGCGGGAAGCTGCTCGTATTCGACTTCGATCAAGGCCAGGGCTTCTTCTGCGACGTTGGGGTCCTCAGCCGCTACTACCGCCACTCGCTCGCCGACGAAGCGGACTCTGTCGCGAGCAAGCAGGTGCTGGTCTCGCACTCTTCGGCCAACCAATTGGTGCGCCGGAATATCGAGCCCCGTGATAACTGCGGCGACCCCGGGAAGTTGGCGGGCCTTGGAGGCGTCCATGCTGAGGATCCGGGCGTGGGGATAGGGGCTGCGGAGCGTTTTGCCCCAGAGCACGCCAGGGAGTGTGAAGTCTGCGGCGAATTTGCTTTGGCCTTGGACTTTTTGGCCGCCCTCTTTTCGAGGAGTACGGGTGCCAACGACGCGAAGGGTTGTCATGGGGTCTCCAGGTGTTACGTATTGGTTTAAAGGCCTGCGTTAGGGATGGACGGTCTTGCGTCAGTGACGCTGCTGTCCCGCCCGGCCCACCCTCAAATGTTTTGGTAGAGGGGGGACACCCCCCTTGCCCCCGGCGGGCTGCGCCCTGCACCCCAGGTGGAGGCGTGGAGGGTGGCGTTATTGTCTACCAGACGGGTGTGTTTCTCCTGCCTTGGCCTACGCTGCTTTCTGCCCGGCCCATCCCTTCGGCAGGCTTAGGGCCCACCATCGAACGTTTTGGTAAAGAGGGGGACGTCCCCCTTGCCCCCCGGAGGGGCTTTGCCCCTGCACCCCAGCCCGCGGCACAGGGAGTGGTGTTGTCGTCTAGCCGCGGGGTGTGTTCGTTCTCTAGTGGCTTGCGTTGGCTACGTTGCTTTCAACCCGGAACGCCCTTTCGAGCGGCTATTGAGCGCGGCTAGCGAAGGTACCCTGGGTGTGATGAAGGGACGGGTCTCGTAGCACTAGCGTGGCGGTTCGCTTGGGCCTTAGAATGTAGCCGTAGATGCTGATAGATTTGGTCTCCCTCCGCCTGCCGACTCTGCTTGCATGTGAGTGGGCGGTAGTTTATCATGGCGCAGATTTTGTAGGAAAGAGGATAACGAATGAGTGACACAAATAAGGTAGCCGTAAAGCTGACCATCAACGGGCAAACGTACGAGAAGGAAGTGAAGCCCAACCGGCTTCTGGTTGACTTCATCCGATATGACGTTGGCTTGACGGGAACCAAGGAAGGTTGCAGCGTTGGCGTCTGCGGCGCTTGCACTGTACTGGTTGACGGCAAGATGGTTAGTTCTTGCCTGACCCTGACGCCCATGGCGAACGGGACGGATATCACGACGATTGAGGGGATTGCCAAGGCAGACGGTGAGTTGCTGCCGATTCAGCAGGCGTTCATCGACCAGGGCGGGTTCCAATGTGGAATTTGCACGCCTGGACAGGTAACGGCGGCTAAGGCGCTGCTGGACTTCAACTCCAAGCCGAACGAGCAAGAGATTAAGGAATGGATGATGGGCAACCTGTGCCGCTGCACCGGTTACTACGGCATTATCCGGGCTATCAAGGCTGCATCCGGTCAGGAAGTAGAGCCGATTCCCGGCGCTTCCGACTAAAACACACGCTTGCTAGAATGAAGATAAACGAAGCCGAAGGGGGCTAGTCGATGAGAGGATTTGAGTTTCACGCTCCCAGCACTCTAAAAGAGGTTCACAACCTACTGGCGCAGCACGGCGAGAACGCCAAGCTGATTGCCGGAGGCACGGGACTCGTGCTCATGATGAAGCAGCAGCTCGTGGTGCCTGATCACGTCATCAGCCTTGCGAATGTTGCCGAACTCAGTGGCATCGCCAGCGAGAACGGCAGCCTGCGCATTGGGGCGTTGACCACGCACCGGACGTTGGAGATGTCAGATGTTGCGCTTCAGGGCGCTTCATTGCTACACGACACCTACAAGCATGTTGCTACCATCCGAATCCGTGAAGTGGCGACGGTTGGTGGGGCGCTAACACACGCCGACCCGGCCCAGGACTCGCCGCCGGCCCTTCTGGCCCTTGGTGCATCGGTCAAGCTGGCGAATGGTAAGGGTGAGCGCACGGTCGACCTTGCCGACTTCTTCGAGGACTACTACACCACCGTCACCGAGCCGGACGAAGTGCTGACGGAAGTGATTGTGCCTAAGCAGTCTGCCAGCGCTGGTGCGGCCTTCCTGAAGTTCCTTCCCCGTACTGCGGACGATTACGCTACGGTCTGCGTGGCGGCCGTTCTTGATGTCGATGCGAGTGGCAAGTGCCAGTCGGTTGGCATTGCTCTGGGCGCCGCAGGGCCCACTCCGATTAGGGCCACTGATGCTGAGGCAGTGCTCCAGGGCCAGCAGGTAACACCTGAGGCCATCCGCGAGGCCGCCGAGACGGTCCGGGCTGCGGTGGACCCGACGGCAGATATCAGGGGCTCCAAAGAGTACAAGACTGACATGTCCGTGGTGTTCACACGCCGGGCACTTGAGCAGGCTTTCGCCAACGCCCGAAGCTAGGACCCTTAGAGCTTCCAAGCTCAACTGACTGATCTACGTCTCCCCCCTCACTGACTCTCCCCCGCAGGGGAAGGCCAGGATGGGGGGAGACGCTTGCTGGATAGGGGCGGCATTTTAGCAGGAGGATTGAAGTATGAAGTTCGAACAAACCGTATCAGTGAAGGCAACACCTGAAAAGCTGTGGGCATTCCTCATGGATGTGCCTGCTGTTGGTAGTTGCATACCGGGGGTTCAGGAAGTAGAGGACTTGGGCGAGGGCAACTACAAGGGAGTTATGCGGGTGAAGGTTGGGCCCATTGGTCTCAGCCTATCTGGCAAGCTAACGATGGAAGACATTAATGAGGCGGCTCACAGCGGGACCATGGTGGCTGAGGCCACCGACCGGCGGGTGGCTGGCGGCGTGCGCGTACGTATGGCCATGCAGCTTGTACCGCAGGACGCCGAGACCACCGACCTAGTCATCGAAACTGAGACGACCTTCATGGGCAAGTTGGGCGAGTTCGGCCAGCCGATCATCCGGCGCAAGGCCGACGGCCAGATGAAGGAATTCGCAAAGAACCTTCAGGCCAAGGTCGGAGGAAGTTAGACGCTTTCAATTGTGAAGCTTGTAGGAAGGCCCGGCTCTATGAGCCGGGCCTTCCTTGTATTTAGGAACGAGTAATTGAGCAAGGTTGCTCTGGAACAAGTTGGGGCTGCGCAGGTGGAAGACCGAGACGAAGGATTGGGCATAGGCTTGGTTCGCTGGCGCGATAGTTTTGCCCAGACCAAGACACGTCGGGCGGGAAGTTGATGAACGCTGAGGGGCTGATACACTTGGACAGGCAACGGCTTCCCGAGGCCGTTGCTGTGCTGTGCCGTGCTTTTGACGACGATCCCCACGTTCGTTATCTCTTTCCTGAAGAGGCGAAGCGCTCAAAGGGGCTGGTGTGGTTAATGACCGGCATTGTGCGCATGGGATTCCTCTATGGCGAGGTCCATGCGACTGAGGCTATGGATGGGGTGGCTGTGTGGTTGGCCCCTGGATATCCAAAAGTGGGGCTAAAGCAGTCCATCAGAACAGGGTGGTGGAGCGCACCGTTTGTTTTGGGACTCAGCGGCATGATGAGGTTGAGCGGGTTTGCCGTCCTGGAGCGGTCTAAGGATCGGCATATGAAGGCTCCGCACTGGTTCTTATCGGCCATAGGCGTTCTCCCAGAGAAGCAGGGTGAAGGTATCGCCAGTCGGCTCATTAGGCCTATGCTGCCTCGGGCGGATGCGGAAGGGATGCCCTGCTATCTGGATTCCAGCAAAGAAGGCAACGTCGCCATTTACCGCAGGTATGGCTTCGAGGTAACGGAGCAGATACAGATTGGCAAGGATGGGCCGCCGGGTTGGACCATGACGAGGCCGGGTGTGCCGGGCCCCCCTCCCCCGTACTCTGGGGAGGATTAAGCTGGGAACCCCCATCCAACCTTCCCCCGGGTACGAGGGAAGGCTTTTTACTTCCCTCGTACATTGGGCGAATCGCAAAAGGTAAGTCAAAGGAGATAACGTGGCAAACGCAGTTTTTCCCACCGACGATATGGAGATGACCCGGATCTTGGTGGTGAGCGACATGAGCAAGTCGCTGCCGTTCTATCGGGATGTGCTGGGAGCGACGATCGTAGGGGAGTACGGCGGAACTTCGGTGATCATGAAGTTCCTGGGCGACTGGCTCCTGCTGGTGACGGGCGGAGGACCTACCGAGGACAAGCCGATGGTGACCTTTACGCCTCCCGAGGATGTGGACAGGGTCAGTGCCTCATTCACCATCAGGGTGAAGGACTGCGATGGGTTGTATGAGACGTTGCGGTCCAGAGGAGGGGAGTTCCTAACGCCGCCCGTGCGGAGCGAGTACGAGGTCAGGGCCTTCTTCCGCGACCCAGACGGCCACCTTTTCGAGATCAGCGAGATACCTGGGGCGTAGCTGATTCGATCTAGTGGTGCTCACTTGTTCCTGCTTCCTCCGTTACTTGACGAACGTTGCCCTCAACAGTTGACCGAGATGTTGCTGGTAACGCTCCTTGGACCAGCCTCGGTCAATGACAAGTTGCTCCCATACCTGTAGGGACGCCAAGGCCCAGATCGCATCGGTAGCTGTGTCGATATCCCATTCGGGTTTTAGCAGGCCATCCCGCTCCAGCCACTGGACTAGTTGCCTGGTCCCACTACGCCGCGCCTCCATGCGGTTTTCCCAGGCTGCTCTTGCGGCTTCGTCAGTGTACCGGTCGCGCATCAGCCACATTGCCAATGGGTAGACTTCCGGATTGTAGTCAGCCTCAAGTGCGACGAACGCATCCAGGGCCGCCAGCGCGTTTGGTGCGGTCACGATCCGATCGATAAGCTGGGCGAGACTCCCAGTAGCATCTACGTGCTCTGCCAGGGCCACCAGCAGGCCGGCCCTGGAGCCAAAGTGCAGGTAAACACTCTGACGCGTAACGCCTGCCTCCCTTGCGACGTCCTCTATCCGCACGCCACTGCCATGCTTCTTGAACAGTCTTAGGGCAACTGTAAGGAGACGGGCATGAGTATCTTGCTTGGCACTTGACACGTATAAACTCCCGCTGCAATAATCGCCATACTTTACATGCGTAAAGTATACCACCAGTGCGAAGGAGGTGGTCCAATGCCCACAACGCTTTACCCTACGTCGACACGGGACGGGCTGACGCGTGTGACCATATGGTGCGCCTACACCAGCGGGATCGTGTCCATCTTCGGCATTGTGTTCTTGGTGGCGTTCTTCTCAAGCTTTGTCGGCATGCTTGGGGTTCTCAACGACATTGCAGTGGTGATTCAGCACTTCCTTATGATTCCGATCGCTCTGGGGCTCCACAAAATCTTGAGGCCTTCGAGGCCGAGCCTCAGCCAGGTTGGATTGCTGCTGGGACTGGTGGGCATGTTGGTGGTAATAGTCCTTCAGTTGCTTTTCATGACTGGGGTGTTGCCGTACTCACAATACATTGGACTGGTGACTGCCGGATTCATGGTGGTCTTGGGATGGTTTCTTGTAGTCCGTAACTTGCATCAGTCCACAGAGATCGTGCCAAGGAGTGTCGCTCTGACAGTCCTGGCGGGGCTGTATTTCGGCTATCCGCTCTGGGCGTTCTCTTTGGGGCGGCGCCTGCGGGCACTTGACCGAGATTGAGGAGCGCCAGCGTTCTGCCAACAGCCAAGGCTGTCTCCACCTTGTCCGGTCTGCATCCCTCTGCTAGGATTAGACCCGTGCGCCGCTACAGGGTGTATCCACGCTCCCGGATAGCTCAGCGGTAGAGCAACCGGCTGTTAACCGGTTGGCCGCAGGTTCGAATCCTGCTCCGGGAGCCAACTACCTTCGCTGTCGCCCCTTTTCACGGGGCGCTTTTTCTGTTATCCATACCACAGCTACCTGAAATCATCAGGTCATGGCGCAGGGTCTTGAAGCCAAAGGGGTAAACAAATGCCGATCATTGATTCTGACTGCCACGTTATCGAGAACGAACACACTTGGTCGTACATGGTTGATGCGGACGAGAAGTATCAGCCTACTACGGTGATGGCTCCGGATGGGCAAGGACAAGAACGTGCCTACTGGAACATTGAAGGCCGGTTACAGACCCGTAGGACCTTCGACCCGGCAAGGACTGGTACGGCTGTCGAAAGCTCGGACATGGTGGATGTTAGCGCTCGCCTTAGTCACATGGACGAGTTGGGCGTAGATGTTCAGGTGTTATACCCGACCATCTTTCTAAATTTGTCGTTCAACCGGCCGGAGGTGGAAGCGGCCATGTGCCGCGGCTACAACCGCTGGATGGCCGACATTTGGAAGGCGGCCAAGGGCCGTCTAGGATGGGTGGTCATGGCGCCGACCATGGATATGAACCAGGCACTGGCTGAACTCCACTTTGGGAAGGAAAACGGGGCTTCAGGGGTGTTCATGCGGGGCATGGAGCAAAGCAGAATCCCGATCGACCCTTACTTCTTCCCCTTGTATGAAGAAGCAAGCAAGCT
>Ga0114996_10003792_pt1 | contig 18498 bp, 14 predicted proteins | sample ArcticOcean_MG_C_4_FD_87039 | JGI IMG/M metagenome (GOLD analysis project Ga0114996, IMG submission 87039) | Marine microbial communities from western Arctic Ocean - ArcticOcean_MG_CB4_134 | ecosystem: Environmental > Aquatic > Marine > Oceanic | place: Arctic Ocean: Canada Basin | collected...
GATGGACGGGAACGAACACGTAAAGGTAGTAGGCGTATGGGGATATCCCGTCGAGCACAAAGTTTTTGCTGTAATCGAGTCTGATTCATTCGAGGAAGTAACCAAACTTTTTGAGAGTCACCTCGCAATGGGTCCGGTAGAGGTTTTGCCAGTGAGGGCGATGTCATAGCGTCAGCGAGGAAGTAGACCTCTAGGACCTTCGCACTGCAGTTCCCGCACATGCTGATCATTCACGCCGTTCTGGACCATGACGTGAACTTGAAGGACGTAGCGCGATCTAGACGGGTAGTTGACCCTCGGGAACGGTTCTCTGGCGGCTACCGGACAGACAAGAGCTAGCGGTGCTGTGGCAGGTGACGGACTACCTGAGCTGAGCGAAAGTGCGCCCCGGTTGATGTCAAATCTGCTGTCAAACGAGAACCGACCCCGGTAGCAATTACGCCGCCGAGGCCGGTTTTACGATTGTTTTATTGGTGGGGAAGGCGGGACTCGAACCCGCATGTCGATTAGGATACATGCCCGTTAGGCATGGTCTCTGTAGTCCGTGCCACACCCACGCCAGAGGATCACCATGCCGCACCGCGTCTGTACCTGTACCTGTACCTGTACTTGTATGTGTCGATGTCGATACTAACCCTCATTGCGGACGCACCAGCCTATTCCCGGTTGCGTCCCCTTCTACCCGGCCTGGCGTTCTCCGCCACGGTCGGGGTTTTTATTTATCTGGGGGACCGGGCACTCGATAACCCGTATTACGACGGGCTGCTGATAGCGCTGGTCTTCGGAATCGCCGTCAAGAACCTGACCCCTTCGGGCAACTGGCATCAAGCGGGGTCTAAATTCGCTGGTAAGAGCCTTCTTGAGTTCGCCGTAATGATCCTCGGCGCGAGTGTCTTCATGCCGGACATCATTCAGTCCGGAGTTGGACTACTCGGGCTCGTAGTCACCGGCGTGATTGGCAGCATGGCGCTGGCGTATTTCGTTGGGCACGTGCTACTGGGGTTGAGCCGGAAACTGTCCATTCTTGTCGGCGTTGGCAATTCGATATGCGGTAATTCGGCCATCGCCGTGATGGCTCCGGTGATTCGTGCCAGTCCGCAGGATGTGGGCGCAGCAATCGGTATCAGCGCGATTCTTGGAGCTGCACAGATACTTCTTTTGCAGCTACTTGTTCCGGTTTTCGGATTGAGCGATTACCACTACGGCATCGTTGCCGGGCTTGCCGTTTACGCCATGGCCCAGGTGTATTCGGCGGCGGCAGTGGTGAGCGAGACGTCTGCGTCCGTGGCCGTCGTCGTCAAGCTGAGCCGGGTATTTTTGCTCTCTCCAATGGTGATAGCGACACAGATAATTCAACGACGGAGCGGCGCACTGGAGACGATAACCGGTGGCCCTGGCAAAGAAGACGACACGGTCAAAGGCGGATTTCGCCTGACCGGAGTGACAGGGTTCGTGCCGTGGTTTTTGATCGGCTTCGCCGTCCTCTCAACGTTCCGGTCGTTCGACATCATCGGCGCAGAACTCGGCTCACATGTGCGTGACGCGTCCAAACTACTGTTCACCGTGGCAATGGTCGGAATCGGGCTAGGCGTCGATCTCCGGGCGATAGTCAGTGTCGGCCTGAAAGTAGCGGTTACTATCCTTGCCGTTCTCACCTTCATGATCGCACTAGGCATCATTGGCGGTTCATTCCTGAGTAACGTGTAACGTACATCCTTGGCTGGGTGAATCGCGTACTGGATCATCACCTGACATATGGCGACCGGCTCAGGTTCCTTGCGCAACACAACTCACTGATCCGTCTCTGCCGATAGAATGATTGCCCGGCGTGCTGGACTTGGCGCGCCCCCGAATACGACAGCCCACCAGACAGCCAGGCCAGACCCCACGTTTATGCCCGATTCACGTTCAATGCCGCGTAGTACGGACGAAATCCGCGAAGTGTTCCTCAAATATTTTGAGGCGCAGGATCACATGCGCATGCCCGCAGCTTCGTTGATCCCGGCGGGCGACCCCACGTTGCTGCTCACCAACTCCGGCATGGCACAGTTCAAGGCCTATTTTTCTGGCGAGAGCACTCCGCCGCACCCTCGCCTAACGACTTCGCAAAAGAGCTTCAGGACCACCGATATTGATGAGGTCGGGGACGCTACGCATCTGACTCTGTTTGAGATGCTTGGCAACTTCTCTTTTGGTGACTACTTCAAGAAAGAGGCCTGCGAATGGTCTCTGGACCTGATGGTGAACCATCTCGGGTTTGACCGAGAACGGATGTACATTACCGTCTACGAGGACGATGACGAGGCCGAACAGGTCTGGCTGGATCTGGGTATGCAGCCGGAGCGGATATATCGATTCGGTGACGAGGACAACTGGTGGGGACCGGCGGGCGCAGAAGGGCCATGTGGTCCGTGCAGCGAGTTGCACTACTACCGTGGCTCGCTGGACGACGTCCCTGCTCTGGACGATCCGATCCGACAGAACGGCTGGGGGCCCAATACCCACGACGATTTTCTCGAGGTCTACAACCTCGTATTCACGCAGTTCTACCGGGATATTGAAGGCAACGACAAGCCTCTCCCTAACAAGAACATCGACACCGGCATGGGACTGGAGAGGGCCGCTGCTGTACTCCAAGACGTTGGAACTCTTTACGACACGGACGTTTTCGTCCCGGTCATATCAAAGGTTGAAGAGCTAACAGGTCGAGAGTGGGGTGCAGACACAGGGATCGATCGCGCCATCGGTGCGATCGCCGAGCACGCGCGCTCTGCATCGTTTCTAATCGGCGATGGTGTAGTTCCCGGCAACACTGGCCGTGGCTACGTCCTGCGCCGGATCATCAGGCGCGCCATGCGATTCGGACTAGCGCTTGGAATCGAAGGACCCTTCATCGGGCAGGTCGCCGAAGTCGCAATGGACAAGATGTCCGACGTGTACCCGGAGTTGAGGGACAACCGACCTTTCATCCTCCGAGCCATGGAGATCGAAGAAGAGAGTTTCGCTCGAGCTATTGCACAGGGCACACGGGTGCTGGACGGCATGTTTGAGTACCGTGACGCCCATGGCCCTGCCCGGGACACGCTGGACGCTGCACTATCGGGAAACATCGACGCTGACGGTATCGCCGAGTTCTTGAAAGAACACGGTTTCGAATCGTTGGATGGTGAGGATTCGGCATCGGTTGGAAGGCGTTCGGCTTACGAAGCAATAAGTGACTCACTCACCGCCGTAGTTACTTCCGGCGACGAGACGGCGCGCCAGAGGGTTTTGAACTGGCAAACGATGGTTTCCGGCGCAGAGGCATTTTTGCTCTACGACACGTACGGGTTCCCGCCAGAGCTTGTTCGTGAGGACGCACTGGATCGATATGTGGAATCCACCGGCGAGTCCGCTCCGGAACTGGCCGGAGATGGCGAGGTAGACCGCCTCCTGGATCGCGTGGGGTTTGAGGAACAGATGGAGGCACAACGAGAGCGCGGGCGCGCATCTGGTGGCATGTTCGGCGGCGACACCGCGTCCCGTCGGGTTTACGAATCTCTTGGCGTCGACGACACACCGTTCCGTGGTTACGAAACACTCATCGTGGACACACAGGTCGTCGGCATTCTCAAGGATGGAGAGTCGACCCCGCAGGCCTCGGAAGGCGATGAGATAGAAATAATCCTCCAAGAGACGCCGTTTTACGCGGAGCGCGGTGGCCAGATGGGCGATGCAGGAACCGTGTCGGCTGATGGCGTGGAAGTGGAGATTACCGACACGCAGAACCCTTACTCCCACGTCAACGTTCACACGGCAGTGGTGGGCAAGGGGACGATCCACGTCGGCGACGCAATAACGGCAACCGTCAACGAAGAGCGACGTGAGCGAATTCGCCGCAATCACACGGCCACGCACCTGGTGCACTCGGCGCTGAGACAGGTTCTTGGCAGCCATGTTCGACAGACCGGCTCGCTGGTTGCGCCGGACCGACTGCGATTCGACTTTACACATGTGGCATCGATGACCCCTGACGAAGTTCGCCAGGTACAGGACATCGTGAACGACAAGATTCGCGAGAACCACGACGTCAACGTGGAGTACACCTCCTACCGAGAGGCGATCGACCGCGGCGCGCTGGCGTTCTTCGGGGACAAGTACGAGGCCGACGTTCGTACTATCCAAATCGACGCACCCTGGAGCTACGAGCTCTGCGGGGGCACGCACATGGCCCACACCGGCGGCATTGGCGCATTCTTCATAACGTCCGAGAGCGGAATTGGTTCCGGCACCCGAAGGCTTGAAGCATTGACAGGGAAGGGTGCAGAGGAACACATGCGGGAGCGATTCGGTCTGCTTGCCGATCTCTCGTCCAAGCTCCGAACACCGGTACCGGACCTGAGTGCACGAATAGAAACACAGCTCGACGAGCTAGACGAGGCACGCCGGAACGTGGCGCGTCTTGAGCGAGAAGCGCTACTGGGTGGCGGTGGCGGTTCCGGGCCAAGCGCCGCGGAATCTGCTGTAGACGTCGACGGTACCAAAGTCGTCGTGATTCAAAAATCTGGCGTCAACGCCAAAGCGCTACGCGAACTCGGCGACCATTTGCGTGAGCAGCTTGGAAGCGGGATCGTCGTTGTCGGCGGAGAGCTAGAAGGCAAGCCCACGGTCATCACGATGGTCACAAAAGACCTTGTCGATCAAGGCCACAACGCCGGCGAGATAGTCAAAGGCATCGCACAGATCATGAACGGTCGCGGCGGCGGCAGGGCGGACGTGGCGCAGGCGGGCGGCAACGATGCCTCTCTGCTCTCCAAGGCACTGGAAGAAGCGCCTAACGTCGTTCGGGCTGCACGCTCTAACGGCAAGGCTTAGCTCATATGCGTGCCCTGGCACTGGACGTAGGAGATGCAAGGATCGGTCTGGCCATATCTGATCCAAACGGCATCATATGCCTACCCATAGAGGCTCTGGTACGGACAGAAGAGTCGGACGATCTGGCGGCGGTTATCGAGACCGCGAAGCGCGAGGGCGCTGAGGCGATAGTCGTCGGACTGCCCCTGTCACTGGACGGCACCCATGGCCCGGCGGCGCGCAAAATGCGGCGCTTCACGTCGGCGCTAAGGAAATCGGCCGACATCCCGGTGGAGAGCTACGACGAACGCTTCACGACCGCCGAAGCGGAAAACAGACTCCGTGCGGCCGGGTTTGAACCCAGTCGAGATAGGGCAAGGCTCGACTCAATGGCGGCGGTAATCATTCTTGAAAGTTTCCTAGCGTCCCGGGCGAATCGCAACAATCGGAGATCTCAATGACAACAAAACGCCTCGGCATATTCGGCTACCCGCTTCACCACTCTCTGTCTCCGCTGTTTCAGCAGGCGGCGTTGGATGCCATGGGGATCGATGCAAAGTTCGAAGGTTGGCCCACGCTTCCGGAGAAGTTTGCTGAGGCCGTGGAGGGTCTGCGTGCCGACGACTACCTTGGCTGCTGCATCACTCAGCCTCACAAAGAGGCGGCGCTGGAGCTGGTCGACGAACTGGACCCGGCTGCGGAAGCGATCGGCGCGGTCAACACCATCGTTAATACCAATGGGCGGTTAAAGGGGTACAACACGGACGCCCCGGGATTCATCCGTGGACTCAGGGAATCGACCGGGTTGGAGCCTCAGGGCAAGTCGGCGCTGGTGCTCGGTGCTGGCGGTGCGGCGAGAGGGATCGTGTACGCACTGCGAGAGGCCGGTGTGACGCGCATGGCGATCGCCAACCGCACGGAAGAACGGGCGCAGGTACTGGCCAACGACATGTCACGTGCCCGGTTCCGACCTGACGCTATGTCGTTGAACGTAGACAAGCTTGCAAACGTCGCGCCGTATGCCGACCTGATAGTGAACGCTACTTCGATGGGGATGCGCGACGGTTCGGCGATGAAGGAATCACCGATACCGCCGGAGCTAATTTCCGGCAATTCCGTTTGTTACGACGCCGTGTACGTACCGCCGATGACACCGTTTCTGGAGGCCGCCGAGGATGCCGGAGCGACCATTGCCGGTGGGCTGTCGATGTTGATCTACCAGGGTGCTGAAGGGTTCAAACTCTGGACCGGGCAGGACGCCCCGGTGGACGTGATGTTCGACTCGATACCGCCGACCATGAGAAGTGTTTGACCGTGCTTTTATAGTCGTTTGTTGTCCGAAAAGCTCTCTTTAAGCAACTGGGTTCGCTAGCCCCTGTTACACAGCAAGGCCCGTCACAGCGCCAATAACGCTGGAACGGGCCTTGAAGATGTTATGCACTTGAGTATGCCGACTTCTGATCATCGGTAATCCCGGTTTTAGCCCGTCCTTAGACGGTTTTGATCAGAGAATCGACCAGTGCCATGGTCGCGTCGTTCAACTCTACTTCCGGGTGCGCAGCTTTCTCGTGGGCGACTGCGTGCTCGATGAGTTCATCTCGGTCTTCTGTCGTGAATGAAACCGGACAATCCATCCCGGCGTCGGCGCAAGCGATTGAGTAGGCCATATATCCCCTTTATATTCTTGATTGAGGCCGAATCTACCACGAGGATTCAACGTGAGTCAGTACCGGCACGGACCCACTCGAACAACCGTCGAGGAGACGCGCTATGCGCTCCACGAGAGGGACATGCTTCTTCAAGTTTGATCAAGTGAGGTGCCGGATGGATAACCAGATATTCTTCTAATTCGTTTAGGCTGCACTCAAATAAATATTTATCACCTCACGGGCAACCGAAACTTCTGGATTCGAATGACCCTCCCTCTTTCCGATTACACCATCCTCGATCTTTCTGGCTCGATAGCCACTGCGGCATGTGCGAGGGTGTTCGCTGACTTTGGCGCCCGCGTTATCAACGTAGAAAATCCGGACAGTGGGCACGCTACTCGTGGGCTAGCGCCATTTGACCCGGATCTCAAAGCCCCGGATAACAGCGGCATCCACGCGCTTCTCAGCCCCAACAAAGAGTCGTTAGTGCTCGATATAACTGACTCCGCGCAACACGCAGAACTGCTTGAGTGGGTGAAGACGGCAGACGTTGTTCTGGAGTCGGAAAAACCCGGAACACTGGCCGGCCTTGGGATCGGGTTCGACGTACTAAAAGCTGTCTCCCCGGACGTGATCCTTACCTCGCTCACATGGTGGGGCCAGACCGGCGATATGGCCGGAAAGCCGGGCAACGACCAGAGCGTCCTTTCAATGATCAGTCAGGTCATCAACTTCGGCCCGACAGAAGGCCTGCCGCTCCTCATGAGCGGATACCCGGTTCAGATACTGGGCGGAATGAACGCGTTTTCAGCAACAGCGGTGCATCTCATTTCCAGCGTTCTCGGTCAGCGAGTTGAGGCTGCACATATCGACCTGTCGCTCTTTGAGACAGCGATGGCGCTCAAAGAATCGACCGGCGCCTCGATAGCGGCGAACCCTCCCGTAAGCCTTCCTGATCGACCCAATCGACTCGGTATAAACCGGTTCTATCCCACGTACCCGGCGTCGATATACGAAACAAGTGAAGGCTGGCTTGGAGTGACGGCGCTTACACCAGCGCAGTGGCACAGCTTCTGCACCATGATCGGAACCGAAGAGCTTTCAGCGATACCCGAGTTCGACGTCGCCGCCAATCGCATCATGGGCGCACAGCAGATCGACGATGCTCTGGTACCTGCGCTTAAGAAGAAATCGGCCGAGTACTGGTTTCTTGAGGGCCAGAGGCTACGTGTCCCACTGGCGCTGGTTCCCACGATGGCCGACCTGTTCAGCAGTGCACAACTGCGCGCTGTAGATGCATTTCGGGAGATCACCCTCCCCGGTGGCCGGAAACTGGAGGTCCCGGGCCAGCCGTTTAGATTACACAACACGCCTGCCAGAAAAGACGGGAAGGTTGCGACGCTGGGCGAGCATCAGCCCATCGGATCGGCCACGGCCCACCCGACAAATAGCAAAGGGGTGGCGGTGCGATCCGCCAAACCCAACCCTGTAAAAGAACCGGTCCTTCGACCCGATCTTCTGCGCGGACTGAGGGTGATCGACCTTTCGATGGGCTGGGCGGGTCCGCTCTGCGCACGCAACCTCGCCGATGTAGGGGCTGAGGTCATCAAGGTGGAGTCACGCCAGTATTTCGACTGGTGGCGGGACTGGGACGTGTCGGCAGAGCGTGTTGCTCAGCGTCTGTACGAGAAGGCTCCAAACTTCAACGTCATGAACCGCAATAAACGGGGAGTGACCCTGAACCTGGTGGACCCCCGGGGCAAGCAACTGCTCAAGGATCTGGTCGCCGTCTCGGACGTCGTTATTCAGAACTACTCCGCCGGTGTGCTGCCCAAACTTGAACTGGACGAACCTGTACTCAGAGAGGCCAATCCTCAGCTCGTGATGTTGTCCATGCCGCCGTTTGGCGCGGGCGGTCCCTGGCACTTTTTTCGGGCTTATGGATCGACGGTGGAGCAAGCGTCCGGGTTGCCGCATCTTCAGGGACGACCGGAAGACCCGCCGGCAATGACACACGTGGCCTTGGGAGACCCTGTCGCCGGCCTCCACGGCCTAGCGGGCGTGCTTATCGCCATTCTTCACGCCCAACGGACCGGAGAGGGGCAGCACCTGGACATATCGCATGTCGAGGCCAGCACATCGCTTGCGCTGCATGGCGTCGCCTCACAGGTGCTCCTGAACAAGACCCCGGATCGATACGGCAGTCGTGACCCGCAGGTCGCTCCCCGGGGTGTCTACCCATGCGCAGGCGACGAGATGTGGCTGACTGTCACGATAGAAGACGATGAAGCGTGGTCGCGGTTTGCGGCTGCTACTGGAGACTCGGAACTTCAGAGCGCCAGATTCAATACGCTGGAGGCTCGCTGGGCGGAGCACGATCTCATCGACGAGAAGATCTCGGCCTGGACTCGGACTCGCGATCGTGAACAACTGGCATCGCAACTACAGGGATTCGGAATCCCGGCGGCGCCGGTTCTTGGTTCGCCGGACCTTCTAACCCATCCCGCGTTTGAGAAACGTGACTACTGGCAATGGATGGAGCGCGAGTACGCAGGTCTGGTGCCGCACCCGATCACGCCTTACCGGACCAGTGAAGAGCCGTTCAAGATCGATTCCCCGGCCCCGACGCTTGGTCAGCACTCGCGGGAGATACTGGCCGGACTGCTTGACCTGAGCGATGAGCAGCTCGACAACCTGGAATCGGAGCGAATCATCGGCGAGGAACCGGACCGGACGTTTTAGACTCGTTCGCCGAACCGACCCCAGTATGCCCGAGTGGATTGCGGCTTAGGCCTGCGTGGGAGTCTCGCTCCGACACTGCCCAATCTTGTACGCCCAGATGGAAGCGAGTTTGTGATCCTGGCACCTCAGGTGACAAGACGACCGATTATCCTTGGATCGTCTGACCCAGATGGGTCAATGACGAGTTGGGAACGGAAGAAGTAGAACGAAGGCGTCCCCAACTCGTCATTGCCGAAAAGGAACGTCTAGACGTACGGAGAGACGCAGTTGGTGGGGACCGTCTGGCAGAGTTGGCCCTGGCCCGTGAAGAGCTCCACCGCTACGAGACGGGAGCCGACCGGTGGTCCGAGATTGCCACCTGGCGGGAGGAGAACGGCCTCGCAATGACTGACTTCAACTTCGAGATTTATTGCGCTGAGAGCGACGAGCTTATCGAGCTCCGAAAGTCCGGACTGGTCCCCACAGAACAGCTTGCCAAACAGCAGGTGACACGAGAGCTGGGACGCTGGCTGAAGAAGCTCCACGCTACCCTCGTGGCCTACCCCGATCACATCGAGGTGAGTGGCCGGATCAACTTCGATGTCCCGTTTGACGACGACGGAAACGAGCCCCGTAAAGCCTCCTATTCCGGGAGAGGGATGGGGTGAAGGTGATCCGCCGTCAGGCGGACATGATCTGAGCGTAGGACAGCAAGCTCCGCCCCTACATCGTTCAGCAGGCGAGTACCCCAAAATAGCCACCCCTCTGGGGTTCACCAGGTGTCGATGTAGGACTTCTTCTTGCCCTTACGTGGCTCCACCGGCGGCTGTGCTGCCATGCCGGCGACAATCCATCGGCGAGACTCTGCGGGGTCGATCACGTCGTCGATGCCGAAGAAGGTCCCGGCGTAGATCGCTTTCGCCTTTTCGTACCGCTCGGCGACCATGTCGTCGTAGAACTTCTTGCGCTCGTCCGGGTCCTCGATATCCATCAGTTCCTGTCGATATCCGAGCTTGACCATGCCCTCGATATTCATACCGGCGAACTCGGCCGTCGGCCATGCCGCCATGAAGGTCGGGAACATCGAGCTGCCGCCGCACATCGCCTGCACCCCAAGCCCGTAAGCTTTGCGGAGAATGAGTCCGAACATCGGGACAGTCATGTTTGCGCCGGTCGTGAAGAGCCGGGCTGCGTGCCGTACGAGAGCCGTGCGCTCAACTTCGGGACCGACCATGATGCCGGGACAGTCCATGAGGCTGACCACGGGTAGGTCGAATGCGTCACATAGCTGGAGGAATCGTGCTCCCTTGTCGGCGGCATCGCTGTCGACCGCGCCGCCGAGATGATGCGGATTGTTTGCGATCAGCCCCATCGGCTTACCTTCGACGCGTATGAACGCCGTGATGATGCCGATACCGAACGCTTTACGGATCTCCAGAACGGAGTCCTTGTCGGCGATGATCTCGATCGCCTCACGCATGTCGTAGGAGATCACGCGGTTCTCCGGGACCACGTGCCTCAGGAGGCGCTGGTCGTTGGCTTCCCAGTCGTCCGTCGGTCCCTGGAAGTACGAGACATACTTCTTGGCGGTGGCGACCGCTTCTGCCTCGTCTTTTACGAGGATATCGATCACACCGTTCGGCACCTGGAACGACATCGGTCCCACTTCTTCAGGCGTGTAAATGCCTACGCCGCCGCCCTCGATCATGGCCGGGCCGCCCATGCCTACGGTGGAGCCCTCCGTGGCGATGATCACGTCACAGCAAGCAAGCAACACCGTGTTTCCGGCGAAGCAGCGTCCGTTTGTGATGCCGACCAGCGGAACGAGTCCGCTGAGCTGGGCCCAGTCGGTGAAGGTCTTGGTGTCCATGGCGACGCCGCCCTTGCCATCCGTGTCGCCGGGCCGACCGCCCCCTCCCTCCATGAACGCGATGACCGGGATCTGGTGCCGTTGCGCCAGGTCAAACATCCGGTCCTGTTTGTAGTGGTTGCGGGTCCCCTGCGTTCCGGCTAATACGGTGTAGTCGTACGACATCGCGATTACGCGGGACTGGGTTTCCGGGAACCGGTCGCCGTTGACGTGTGCCAGACCCAGGACCATGCCGTCGGCAGGCGTCTTCTCCCTGAGCCATTCCTCAGACCGACGGGCACGCTGTGCGGCCACGACGATGGGACCGAACTCGACAAACGAACCTTCATCAACGAGATCGTCGATATTCTCTCGGGCAGTCCGATATCCAAACCTCCGGCGTCGTTCGACGGCGTCTGGTCGGTTCTCGTCCAGGGTGAAGGCACGACGCTCGTACAAAAGTTCAAGGTCAGGTCGAATGAAATCGGGGTCGATCGCGTCCATGATCTCGCTTGAGTCATCAGCGTTGCCGATAAGTTCCACGAACACCAACGGATAGCCCTGGCGAACTGTGTCACCTTCGGCCATCGTCACCCGTCGAATAATCCCGCTTTGTTCCGCCTTTATGACGTGAAACAGCTTCATCGATTCGATGACGACAAGCTGGTCGCCACGGCTGACTGTGTTGCCCTCTGATACGTGGACGCTGACGATCGTTCCCTGGATGGGAGCCGGGAACCCGATAGAACCATCGGGTCCGGTGAGGTCTGGTCCTGTGTCTTCGGCCTGTGCCACGGGTGCCTGTGCGGATTTGATGTCCCGATCATGGTTAAACAGGGCAAGTGGGTCCGAGGTGTCGATCTGCGCTCCGGCATAACCGCCCAGGTCTGGCGCAACTGCGACCGACATGGCCGGTTCGGCGTAAAGGCGCGGGTGAGATGCAGCTTCCGGCCTCGCTAACTCTGCCGCCTTTTCCTCAATAAAACGGGTGTGGAAGTTAAGCCCGGTGAAGTCGTCGTGCTTCAGCAGAGTCTGGAGGAAAGAAAGATTGGTCGGGACGCCGTCGATGCGGAACTCGGACAACGCCCGGTAGGTGCGTCGTACGGCATCGGCGAAGTCAGGAGACGGCGAGTGTGCGATCAACTTGGCGATCAGCGAATCGTACGACGGGTTGGTCGTGTAGCCGGTGTAGCCGTAGGTGTCGACGCGGATGCCAGGCCCTGAGGGCGGGTCGAACGATGTCAGCGTTCCGCCGGAGGGTAGGGTGGCTCCGTCAGCGGTGATCGTCTCCATGTTGACGCGTGCCTGTATGGCAAAGCCACGCGGTATAGGAATCGACGACTGCTCCAGGCCGAGATCGGAGATGGACTTGCCGTCCGCGATCTTGAGCTGGGACTCCACCAGATCGATCCCGGTGATGGCCTCCGTGACCGTGTGCTCAACCTGGAGCCGGGCGTTGGCCTCCATGAAGTAGAAAGGTGCGTCGTCGGTCCATCGGGTGGCGTCGACCAGGAACTCAAACGTGCCCAGACTTCGATAGTTGACCGCCGCAGCTAATCGGGTCGCCGCGTCTATGATCCGGTCACGCAGACCCTTGGGAAGTCCGGGGGCCGGTGCGATCTCGACGACCTTCTGGAAGCGGCGCTGGATGCTGCACTCCCGCTCCCACAGGTGAACGACCTCGCCGCTGCCGTCGCCTAGGATCTGGACCTCGATGTGTCGGGCCCGTGGGATGAACTGCTCTACGTAAAGGTCGCCGTTGCCAAAAGAGGCCAACGCCTCGCCGCTGCACTGCTCAAATACCTGCTCAAAATGGTCAAGCGACAGTACGGCCCGTGTACCCCTGCCGCCGCCACCGGCAACCGCTTTCAGGATCATGGAGTCGCCGGGAGTGAGCTTCTCATAAAATGCGCGTGCATCGTCGACTGAAACAGCCTTCTCCGTGCCCGGCAGGACGGGGACATCGTTATCGGCCGCCAGTTCCCTCGCCTGAATCTTGTCTCCGAAAAGATTCAAGGTCTCGGCGGTCGGCCCGACGAAGGTTATTCCCGCTTCCTCTAGCGCCCGTGCGAAATCGGCGTTCTCCGCCAGAAAGCCATATCCAGGATGAACCGCATCAGCCCCCGACTGTATTGCGGCCTCGACAACGTTCTGGATATCGAGATATGCCCGTGCGCCGATACCCGGTAGCACGACACTTTCGTCGGCCTTGTAAGCGTGCAAAGACTCGGAATCGTCCTGCGGATAGATCGCAACGGTCGATATTCCAAGGTCGGCTGCGGCGCGCATGATGCGGATCGCGATCTCGCCACGATTAGCTACGAGCAGCTTGGACAGGGGCATCGATGTCTCCTAATGATTTGTCGAAAAATAACAGGGACGTGATCGGTCCCGATTAGCAGGGGAAGCCGAAGGCAGAGTCTAATCCACAGCTACGTCACATTGGGCGCAACACAATAGTGAATACCGGGTCACGACGTTGCTGCAAAGAAGTCCATGACTGAACCGAAGTCAGGGCCGCTCGGCGCAACAGGTTGACCGTCAGACGACACAACGAGAGGGCTTAGACCTTCTGAGATTTTACGAAGCGTCCATCGATCAACCATTCCGGCACGTACATATTCCCGGAGCCGTCGATGGCGATCCCGTGCGGGCTGTTGAAATTCCCGTCGACTAACTCTTCGTCTGAAGGTCGGACGAAAGAACCGCCCTCGTCGAGCGCGTTTGGCCAGCCGGGCCGGTCGCACGCGATTTCGTTCGCACTGAGGTAGCCGATCAACTGATCGTTAGAGTCCAGCATGGAGACTCTGGCTCTGAGCTCGGATACCGCCAGGATATCGTCGTCAGTGGCAAACGCGTAGGGCGTTGAAAGAACTCCGGAGTTGATGACGCGCTTGAACTGGCCTTCCATATCAAGCACCACGATCCGGTTATTCGCCCGGTCGGCCACGTAAAGCTCGGGTTCAGATTTCCTAGTGTCGACCATCAGCCCGTGCGGAGTGTTCAGACGACCGGCTTCAGACTCTTCACCGTTGAAGCTGGCAATCAAATTACCGTCACGGTCGTATCGGTGGAGATAACTCTGGCCGTACCCGTCGGCCACCCACACATCGCCGTTCCCACCGGAATCGTCGTCGAACACGGCGACGGCGGTAGAGGAGTAAACGCCGTCGTCATATATCGGCAGGTTCGGAGCGGTAATCGACTGCACGATCGCCCCCTGACCATCCAGCCTTACGGTCTGACCTTTTCGATCGCCCGGCGGGTAGTCGTACTTCAGGCCGGGCGCACGCTTGGCCCCCGGATCAGCGATCCACAGGTCCAGTTGGTCACCTGTTCGCCCAAACGTCATTGAGTGAATCTCAAGCAAGTCTGTGGGGACAGTTCGAGTCAGACTTCCATCATGGCCGAATATCAATATGGTGGCCATCAGCCTGATGGCAGGCGATCACGTCAGCTGATGCGGCGACGATGACCCCGTGATGCGCCCAACCGGCACGCGCCTCCGGGCTGTCCGGGAACGCCGCCCAGTCTTCGATCCACTCATATGTAAGATCTCTGACGGAGACGTGCAAAATTGATGCTTCTAGACTTGTTACAGGCCTTCTAATTGGCTGAATCCCTTGATCGTTACAAAACTTCAGAGGATATGAACAACGTCGTCGTATGAAAATTCGTCGTTAGGCCAGCGATGATAGCGGCTATGCGACGCCATAGCACTAAGCGGGGTTACACCGTGACCGCTGCAATAGAATGGTCCGGCGTTCACGTTTATCCGTTGTCTGACGGATATCCAGCAACTGCCATCGGTATGGTGGCGTTGAAATATTGAGCTTAATTTCCCGGGATCCTTAAATCCCGGATTTCATCTGGTGACAAATGTTCCGATTTCTGACATCTGGCGAGTCCCATGGCCCCGGGTTGACCATCGTTGTAGAGGGTGTTCCCGCAGGCGTACCGCTCACTGAGAGCTACATCGCTGAGCAGCTCGCAAGACGACAGCGGGGCTACGGCCGCGGTGGTCGTATGAAGATCGAGACCGACTTCGCTGCGATACGAGGCGGTGTGCGGCACGGCGAGACGCTTGGATCGCCTGTTGGCATGACGATAGAAAACAAGGACTTTGCCAACTGGCAGGGCGCTATGGATGTCGGCCCGGTCGGTCCAGACGTCGACCATAAAGAGAACACCCGTGTTGTTCCCGGACATGCCGACTTCCCGGGCGCGCTCAAGTACATGGCGCACGATATGCGGAACGTCCTTGAACGCGCGTCCGCACGGGAGACGGCGGCGCGCGTCGCAGCCGGGGCGGTCGCACGCGCCTTCCTCGAAGAGCTGGGGATACAGATTCGCAGCCGGGTGATCAGTGTAGGTTCGGTCACCGCTCCCGACACTCCGACGTCTGAAATTGACTGGGATGTGGTGGAAGAGTGCGACGTTCGAACGGATGATCCGGAAGCAGCCGAGGCATTCAGGGCCGCTATCGACGCTTCAAAGGCCGACAGAACGACGATCGGCGGAGTATTTCAGGTCGTTGCCGAAGGTGTTCCGGTGGGTCTTGGTAGCCACATTCAGTGGGACCGGAAACTGGACGGCCTTCTGGCGCAGGCGATGATGAGCATCAACGCCGTGAAGGGCGTCGAGATCGGCCGCGGATTCGCCAATACTGAGCGGCCAGGACGAGAGATTCAGGACGTAGTGGTTCCCGCTCCGGATGACCCACGACGGTTCCGGCAAACCAGCAACGAGGCTGGCGGTATCGAGGGCGGGATGTCAAACGGAAACCCGATCATCGTACATGTTGCTATCAAGCCGATTGCGACCATGACAGAGCCACTGCCCTCGGTAGACATCAACACCGGCGAGGTCATTGAAGCTCCGTACCACCGGAGCGACATCTGCCAGGTGCCGCCAGCATGTGTGGTCGGCGAGGCGATGATGGCGCAAGTGCTAGCGTTGACCGTTCTTGAGAAGTTTGGCGGCGACCACATCAGCGAGACCCGTCGCAACCTTGATGGCTACGTGGAGAGCCACCAGGAGTTTGGTCAGCCGTCTGGACAGGCTGACTAAAGTGGCCACGCCTGATCGATCTCCTGATCGACCCATGGGGCAATCGCCTGTGCATTCGGACGCTTCAGGCCGTGACAGAAAGGTCTACCTGATCGGTTTCTCAGCCACCGGGAAGTCGCACAGCGGTCGACTGGCGGCCCAGGAACTGGGTGCGGACTTTGTCGATATGGACCGACTGATCGTTCGACGGGAGGGCAAGCAGATATCCGAGATATTTGAGGCCGCGGGCGAAGACGAGTTCAGGCGGATCGAACGGGAACTACTTCGGGAGCTGGCGGATGAACCGGGGCAGCAGGTCATATCCACCGGCGGTGGTGTCCCGGTAGACGCCCGGAATCGTGACGTGATGGCCGAGTCCGGGTTGACGATTCGGCTGATGGCATCGCCCGAGACGATATATGCACGAATTAATAGGACGGGGTCACGCACCCCACGACGAACATGCCGACAGGGAGCCGTGCGCCCGATGTTGGCCGCGTCCGAAAGCGAAGAGACCAGCATCGAAGCGATTCAGAGTCTCCTGGTCGACCGGGAAGAGGCATACGCCGCGGCCGCAGATGTGGCGATAGACACAGAGGGACGGGAGCCGCCTGATGTGGCATCAGAGATAGTTGCTCGAATCGGACAATCGGCCAGTGATATGTCTAAAATTACTCCAGGCAAAACGGAGGACACGCAGTGAGCGGTGCACCTGACTCAAACCTCGCAGCGATTGTCCATACGTCCCAGGGTGATTACCGAGCACTGGTGGGACGCGGGATTATCAAGCATCTCGGCGAAGAAGCTCGAAACACTGGGCTGCACGGGAAGGCGTTCTTGATCGCCGATGAAGCCGTATTCCGTGAGTGCGTTCGTCCCGTTCAGGAGTCAATGGAATCGACGGGCTTCGAGACACATGTGCTCGTGCTGCCGTCCGGTGAAACGACCAAAAATCTGGACAAAATTCGGGATATCTACGCCTGGCTGGCTCGGCTTCGGGCTGAACGACAGGACGTCGTACTGGCGCTCGGCGGCGGCGTAATGGGCGATGCGGCGGGTTTTGCCGCGGCTACGTACCGAAGAGGAGTGCCGTTCATACAGGTGCCGACTACGCTGGCGTCTATGGTCGATGCATCGCTGGGCGGCAAGGTGGCAGTGAATCTACCTGAGGGTAAGAATCTGGTGGGCGCGTTCCATCAACCGAAATTGGTGCTGTCCGATATTGACACACTCAAGACGCTCCCGGCGCGTGAGATGGCGGCCGGATGGGCGGAAGCGATCAAGCACGGGCTGATTCTGGATCAGGATCTACTTTCCACGTTTGAGACAGAGGCTGATCGCTTGATAGACCTCAAAGACGATCTCGCCGTGGATGTGATCCGGCGTAGCGTTGCGATCAAGGCAGATGTGGTGTCTGCCGACGAGTTCGAGACCGGCGACACGAGGGTGCTCCTGAACTACGGTCACACCATAGGCCACGCTCTGGAAGCGGTGAGTGAGTACGGACAGTTCCTGCACGGAGAAGGTGTGAGCATCGGGATGATGGGTGCTGCCCGAATCTGCCGAGACCTGGGCCTGATATCCGACGAACTTGTTGACCGGCAGCGTGCCGTGCTTCAGCAATACAACCTGCCAATATCGGCGCCGGGGATGGACGTAGACGCCGTGTTTGAGGCGACGAAATCCGACAAGAAGTCGGCCGGCGGTGCGATCAGGTGGGTGGTGCTTGAGGGATCGGGCAAATCGTCGACTAGACGAGACGTTCCGGACGAGTTGGTACGTGCGGCGATCGAATCGCTGGTAGGGTAGCCAGTACGAACCTGTACGAACGACCGGAACTGGATGCTCCTAGGAGGTCCTCAATGTCCCTGCGACCGAACGAAGAACGCGACTATATTCGCGAAACGGCGCGTGCGAGGAACCAGAGTGGTGGTCCTCAGTCGGACGTCGATACGACCAAAGTCGTCACCATAGGTGGTGGCCACGGTACGGCACTCCCACCTGCAGGGACGATGTCCCGCGAGATCACCGAGGTCTTTGGATATCTGGGCCGTCGTTTCTGGGGATTCTTCGTGTTCCCGTACCGAATCGGTCGCCGAATTGGCGGACGCCTGCGATAAAGCGGCTGTAAGCGCGGGGACTGCTCCGCCCACGCATGTGTGCCTGAAACGTAGCACATGCGCGAGTACGCCCGTAACTGCGTAGACGCCCGCCCTTCGAGAGCCTCAGGGTGGGTCTGCTTCGCCGCCGCTGTGCATCGGGATCCTCAGGATAGGATTGCTCTTCCCCCCCCCCGTGCAAAAGCCTCGTACGGACGAATTCGGCCGCGGCCGGGTCGTAGCTCCGCTGCCGGCAGTGCTCCCGCGTTGGGGGGCGGGCCAACCGAGCCGCGCTAAA
>Ga0114996_10003797_pt1 | contig 18479 bp, 15 predicted proteins | sample ArcticOcean_MG_C_4_FD_87039 | JGI IMG/M metagenome (GOLD analysis project Ga0114996, IMG submission 87039) | Marine microbial communities from western Arctic Ocean - ArcticOcean_MG_CB4_134 | ecosystem: Environmental > Aquatic > Marine > Oceanic | place: Arctic Ocean: Canada Basin | collected...
AAACGCACCTCTCGCACCTCTCTGAATGGCGAAGGTATTGTCTAGAAATATTACGTTTTATTGGTGTGTGGACGGTCAGGTAGGGGATGGGGAGCCTTTAGAAGATTGGCGTGCGGCGACCGGTTGGTGGGAGACGGCTTGGATACCTAGGATTTAACGTAATGTAGTTATCGTAGGTCGGGTGGGGGCCTTGCCGGCGGCGCTTTGTGGGGGAGTGGCCGGGGGCAAAGGGCGGCTGGGCCCCACAGCCGCCAGGCTGTGAGGAAGGGCGGGGCCGGGCAGCCGCCCTTGGGCATCACAAAGCGCCAGAGGCAAGGCCCCCACCCGGCCGTCCTCAGCCAGATAAAGTGCAAGAAAAAATAAGGAAAACAAAATGAAAATAACCAAAATTGAAGCTTTTCAAATCGAAACCCCGCGCATCTACGAAGTCGACAATAAAAGTGAGCAGGTATCCGGTCACGTCATCATCAAAGTGCACGTGGACGACGGACCTATTGGTTTGGGTGAAGCCTCCGATAGTAAAACCGACAATATTGAGGCAATCGTGCGGCAGTATAGCGATTTATTGGTAGGCAAGGACGCTACCCGCATCACCGAAATCAACGAAATGCTTCAAGGGCACCGGTTTAATAATGCCGTGACCGATATACACCTGACCTCGGCTATAGATATTGCGCTCTACGACCTTAACGCCAAAGCCATGGGCGTGCCGGTTTACCGGCTCATGGGGGGTAAATTGCGCGATAAAGTTTACTGCTGTTATCCGATCTTTGGTCATATGGTCAAGGTGAATTACGAGCAGCAGCTTGGTTACCTACAGCGTCTGGTCGACCACGGGCACCATCTTTTTCGTTTCTATGTGTCGGGCGACAGTGCGCTGGACGACAAATTTCTTAGCGCGGCCAAGCAGCGTTTAGGCGATCAGGTTAAACTGAAATCGCTCGATTTCTCCGGGCGTTTTAACGATTGGGAATCGGCGCTGCGCTATGCCGACGTGATTCGTCACCATAGTCCTTACCACTTTGAGCAGCCGTCGGGGAACCTGCGGGTCTGTGCCGACTTCGTCAAGCGGGTGGACTTGCCGGTGAGTTTGCACATAGGTGATCTCGATCATGCTTATGAGACAATCGAGCGTGGGGCCTGCACGGTGTTTAACGTGGCCTGTATCAATCGTGGACCTACCTTTGTGCGCCGGCTCATCGATCTAGCTCTGAGCGCCCGCATCAAGTGGTTGATCGGCACTGACCAGGAGTCGACCTTGGGGATTTCTGCCCAACTCACAATGGCTGCCACCATGCCGGGGCTGGAACTGCCTTGCGATCCCATGGGACCGATGCTCTACACCGTTTCGCCGGCCAAAGAGCGCATCCGCGCCGAGGCAAGCTATCTCTATGTGCCCGAGGGGCCGGGTTTTGGGGTGGAGTTGGACGAAGAGAAGATGCAGCAATTCACTATAGCTTCGGCGTAGAGGGCATTGCGATGGAACCTGTAAGTGACGTCCAGATTGCACACTTTCAAGAGCACGGTTTTTTTCTTATTGCCAATCCGCTGGGCGAGGAAAATATGCGGCAGGTGGAGCGCATCCAGCAGGATATTGTCGGGACGTGGGAAAAGACCGAATGGCCCCCAGGGTTTAACCGCCTGGCGTGTCAGTTTTTCATGGTGGGTGAAGTGCTGCTACAATTGGTCGAGGATCCGCAACTGGTAGATATGGCTCGGCGCATCCTCGACTGCGATGAGGTGCATATAGGCGCCTGTGGCATCGGCGATGCTTCGAGGGTAGTGGCCGAGGATGGGCGGGTGCAACGCCAGGTACACTGGCACGCCGATGGCGGCCCCCAAGACAAGCAGGTCTCGCTGCGCACGGCGCTGGATCGACACGACCCGACCAATGCGCCGCTGCGGGTTTTGCCCGGCAGTCAGCGGCGTAGTAGGGAGGAAGTTGCAGAGGAATTACTGCAACTCGAATTGGCTACTGGACAGCATGACGAAACGCCCTCAATGTGTTTTGCGCATCACCCGCATGAGGTAGAGGTGCAACTCGATCCGCGTTGGAGCCTGGTGTGGACGCCGAGTTGTTGGCATGCCACCGGGGTAAAGACAGCGGCCGGTCCGCGCCGGGCGATGTCGTGGAATTACTTTCCTCCTGGTGGGCGCCGGCGCGATGCAGAAGCGATTAAACACGTTTTTGCCGATGTGTGGGAGAGTTGGAGCGACGAGCGCAAAGCGCTGTGGGGACTGATTTCTTAAAGGATAAACGATGAAGATTACAGATGTGAGAGTGCGCGAGGTGTCAGTGCCGCGCATCTACGACACTTATTCTGCTGATCGGCAGAATTTGCAGAGCGATACCGACCACGGCCGTTCGCGTTACCAGATTATTGAATTGTTCACCGACGCCGGATTGGTGGGGCTGGGGGAAGTGTCGGATATCGCCAAGCGCATGGCACCGCTGTCGGCCGTTGGTTTGCAGGACTTGATGAAGCAGGAGATGGTGGGACGGGATGTGGATGAGTGGGGTTTGCTATTTGCGGGCGTGGCGCGGGCTTTACCCGCCGAGTTGCATCCCGAATTGCGCGGACTGACGCTTTTTGGCGTCGAGATTGCCCTGCTCGATTTGGTCGGCAAGAGATATGGGGCGCCGCTCTACGAATTGCTGGGTGGGCGGCAGCGGCAAAGTGCCGCCGTTTGCTGGGTGGCTTTTCTGCGCGGCGACATCGGTGCTGAGGAGGAACTCGAAGCATTGGGCGCCGAGGTCGAAGAGAAAGTGGCCGCCGGGTTGCGGGCTTTCAAGCTCAAGGTCGGCGAAGACCACGATCGCGATATACCGCGTATTGAATTGGTGCGGCGCATCGCCGGCCCCGAGGTGCATCTGCGCGTCGACGCCAGCGGCTCCTGGGAAGAGGACGAGGCTATAGAAAAGATCGGGGACATGGCGCGGGTGGGCATCAACGCCTGTGAGACGCCGGTGGTGGCGGCAAGTCGACAGGTGGCCAACGACAACCCAGCGCAGATCAACGACAACGCCGATGCGGTCGCCCAAGCGCTGGCGCGGGTGCGGGCGGCGACAAAGGTGGACATCATCGAACACGTGGCCGATTTGGGCGATGTGTTTTCAGCCGCGCTGGTGCGGCATCGGGCGGTCGACATAGTCAATGTGATTCCGTCGCAGGGCGGCGGTTTGCGGCGGGGTTTGCGCTTGATCCAGGTCGCCGAGACGGCGGGGATACCGGTTTTGCTGGGCAGTACTATAGAGATGGGACCGGGCACAGCAGCTTTTGTGCATCTGGCCGTGGCCGCGTCCAATGTGACGGTGCCTTCAGATTTGGTGAGTCCAGAATTGCTGGTCGACGATATATGCACGACGCCGTTTAAGTTTGAAAATGGCGCCTTAAAACCCTTTGCAGCGCCGGGGCTGGGTGTGGAACTCGACGAGGCGAAAATGGAAAAATGGGGAATTTCATAAAATGGAGCGTGCACAGATGATGAAATCAGAGACGCCAACTTCACATATACGTTTTGGTTTTGCCCGGGTAGAGATTACGCCGCCAGTAGGGATTTACCACCGCATGTGGGGCGCGGCACGGCACGACAAAGCTACGGGCATACACCGGCTCTTGTACGGAGATGTGTTAGCTTTTGCGCCACTTGCGGGAGATGAGGTGGTTATTCGAGTTAATCTGGATCTGGTCGGATTGGCCAGCGGCGAACATGGGAAATTGGTCGAGATGTTGGCCAAAGTAGCAGGTACCTCGGTCGACCAAGTAGTCTTGACCTATTCGCACACGCATGCGGCGGGGTGGTTTACGCCTAACCGGATCCCGTTGCCCGGCGGCGAGTTGATTCCCGCCTATTTGGAGCAATTGGAAGGCAAGTTAGAGCAGGCGTGTGAAGAGGCCGTGGCTAATATGCAAGAGGTGCGCGTATCATATGCCCAGGGGCACTGTACTATGGCGCGCAATCGCGATTGCTGGGATGAGGAAATGGGTGGCTACGTGTGTGGTTTTAACCCAGAGATCGAGGCCGATGATACCGTCGTGGTCGCACGTTTTGTCAATACAACCGAACATATAGTGGCCACCATGGTCAATTACGCCTGTCATCCCACCACCCTAGCGTGGGACAATACAGTGATCAGTCCCGATTTTATCGGCGCTATGCGGGAGGAAATAGAAAATGTAACGGCTGCCCCCTGCACCTACGCCCAGGGCGCTTGCGGCGATCTAGGACCGCGGCGCGGTTTTGTCGGCGACACCGCCATCGCCGACGCCAACGGTCGGGAATTAGCTTATGCCGCTCTAAGCGCCCTGACCTCTATGGGAACCCCGGGCAGCGATTTTCACTACGCCGGTCCCGTCATCTCAGGGGCGACCTTGGGATCGTGGGCAGAGAAGGAATTCGACGCCACGCGCTGGCAGCAAGCACAGCGTTTTGGCGGCAGTTTTCACACCATAGACCTGCCCTATAAAGAAGGTGTGGAGCCCGAGGTATTCGCCCGCGAGTTGGAAGAGTGGACACAACGCGAAGAGGACGCCCAGGCCCAGGGCGACAGCGCAAAAGCACAAGATTGCCGCGCCCGCGCCGAACGCGCCCGGCGCTGGCTGGCCCGGCTCGACGATCTACCAGAGGGCGAAAAATACCCCATGCGCTATTCCGTACACCAGCTGGGTGACGCTGTCTGGTGTACCTGTGGCGGCGAACCCTACAACCAGATCCAGACCGAACTACGCCGCCGCTTCTCACACCTACCCCTGATATTCTCTCCCCTGTCGGGCAATATGCAAGTCGCCTATCTCCTACCCAAAGACCGCTACGGCAAAGGCCTATACCAAGAAGAACCATCCTCTCTAGCCCCCGGCTGCTTGGAAACCTTGACCGAGGCCATGGCCCAACAAATCGAGCAGCTTATTGCTCCCCAAACTTCCTAAGAATCAACGCAGTCACCAAGTATACGTCCTCCAGGTGAGGTTGGATTGGGGCCTTGCCGGCGGTGCTTTGTGGGGGCGACTGCCGGGGGCAAAGGGCGGCCGGGACTCACAGTCGCCAGGCTGTGGGGGAGCGGAGCGGGACAGCGCCGCCCTTGGGCCTCACAAAGCACCAGAGGCAAGGCCCCAATCCAACAACGCCATCAGCCCCCGCCATCTTTCCCTTCCAGTTTTGGCTATTTCCCGCCCAGTGCTTAAGTTATAAGCTCTCAATAAATCGCATAAAGAGCCAAGAACTACTGTATTAGAGGAGAATAAAGATGAGCGAATCTGCAAATGCGGAGAACGCCGACGGCAAGTGGGTTTCCTACCGTCCAGAAATCAAGGTGTTTGACTGCACCATCCGCGACGGTGGACTGATGAACGACCACAAATTCGACGATAGTGTAGTCAAGGCCGTCTACCAGGCCTGCGTCGACGGTGGTATCGACTACATGGAAATCGGCTATAAGAACTCGAAGAAGATCTTCTCCACCGACGAGAACGGGGCCTGGAAGTTCTGTGAAGAAGACGATATTCGCCGCATCGTTGGCGACAACGACACCGATCTCAAGATTTCGGCCATGGCCGATGCCGAGAAGAGCGATTATAAAGAGGACATCTTGCCCTGTAGCGAGAGCCCGCTCGACATGATCCGCGTCGCCACCTACATCCATCAGATCCCCTTGGCGCTGGATATGATCAAAGACGCGCACGATAAGGGGTATGAAACTACACTCAACCTGATGGCCCAATCCACCGTCCCCGAGCGCGAAGTGGATGAGGCGTTGCAATTGCTGGCCAAATCGGAGGTGGGCAGTATTTACGTAGTGGACAGCTTCGGTGCGCTCTACAGCGAGCAGGTAGCCGATTTGGTGGAGAAGTTCCGGCCCTATACTATAGACATCGGCAAGCAAATGGGCATACACGCGCACAACAACCAGCAATTGGCCTTTTCCAATACCATCGAAGCCTTGATTCGCGGCGCTACTATGCTCGATGCCAGTCTGGCGGGTCTGGGGCGCGGCGCTGGCAATTGCGCTATGGAATTGCTCGTTGGTTTCTTGCACAATCCCAAGTTTCGCCTGCGGCCTCTACTTGAGTGTATCCAGGAGCATATCGAACCCATGCGCTCGGAGTTGCTGTGGGGGTATGATGTTTCTTATATGATCACCGGTATGCTCAACCAGCACCCGCGCTCCGCCATGGCTTTCAACGCTTCCAAAGACCAAGGCAATTATGTCAAGTTTTACGACGAGACCTTGGAAGACGAAGACTAGCAGTGGCGGGAGATGATGAGGTTTTGGCGTTGAGAGCGGCGCAATATGGTTCCCTGGGCCGGTGAATTTGCTGGTAAATATCTGACTAGCGCGGTGCAGATACTGCGCCTGACTGGGGATGAGAGTTTGCGGGCCTATGTGGCGCGTTTTGTTGCTGAGTTGATCGAAACGCAGGCGGAGGATGGTTATCTGGGGCCGTGGCCGGCCACTAGTCGGCTTACCGGCCGGGCGCCCAATGTGGGGGGGCTGACTTGGGATGCATGGGGGCATTACCACGCCATGCTGGGTTTGCTTTTGTGGTACGAGGACAGCGACGATAGCAAAGCGCTGAGTTGTGCTGGCAAGATTGGGGATTTGGTTTGCAGCAAATTTCTGGGGCGCAAGCAGCGACGGCTGGTCGATATCGGGCTGGATATGTCGCTGCACTATTGGAAGGGAGAAAAGGAATGCCGCAACAAAGTTTCGGTATTCCGCGGGCCGACTTTGCTAACTTACGACCGCCGGCTCAACGATATGGACCCAGCGGACTTGCCAAATTTGGATGCCAAAGGGTTAAAGGGCCGCTTGCTGGTCAATGATAAGAGCCTGCCTACCAATGTGCTGCTCGAATTTAAGGGCGAGGACGGGCGCAAAGTGCGCCTGTGCGATTTTGGCAGCGCCGGGGAAGGCGGCACGCCTTATGCATCGTGGTTAAAGGTCGACAACGTAGAGAAGACGCCGTTTTCGCGCGACAATCCGTTGCGCAGTGGGCGTGCGTGATTTATTTGCATTAGGAGAGAGGAAAAACTTATGACCCAGCAGACATCGGTGCAGAGTGCCCATTCAGTGCAGCGCTCCATGGAGGTATACGAGCGCGCCAAGGCCGTGATTCCCGGCATAACGCAATTGATCAGTCGGCGGCCGACGCGTGCAGCTCTGGGCTCTAGCCCGATCTATGCCGAGCGCGCCAAGGGCTGTCGTATTTGGGATATCGACGGCAACGAATACGTCGATTGGACGAGTGCAGTGGGGCCAATCATTCTGGGCTACGCCGACGATGTGGTGGACAATGCCGTTAAAGAACAGATAGACAAGGGCTCTATCTACAGTATCGTACACGAGACCGGGGTGGAATTGGCCGAAGAGTTGGTGCGCATCGTGCCATCGGCTGAGATGGTGCGTTTTGCCAAAGGTGGTGGCGAGGGCTGTACGATAGCGGTGCGCATTGCTCGCGGCTTTACCGGGCGCGACAAGGTGCTGTTTTGCGGCTACCACGGTTGGCACGATTGGTACCAGGCTGCCAATATAGGCTCGGAGAAATTGGCGACGCATCTGTTCAACGGCATTGAGCCTATCGGGGTACCACAGGCTTTGGAGGGCACGTCCATTCCTTTCGAGCAGGACAATCTCGACATGCTGGAGGATTTGCTTAAGCAGCACGCCGGCGAGGTTGCTTGTATCATTATGGAGCCGATGCGCAGTGAATTGCCGCCAGAAGGTTATTTGCAGGCCGTGCGCGATTTGGCCACGCGCCACCAAGTAGTATTGATTTTTGACGAGGTTTCTTGTGGTTTTCGCATTGCCTTAGGCGGAGTGCAGGAATACGTTGGAGTCACCCCCGATATGTCGGTTTTCGCCAAGGCTATTTCCAACGGCTACCCGATGTCGGCGGTGGTGGGCAAGCGCGAAGTTATGGAGCCGGCGGCCCAAATGTTTATCTCGAGTGCCTATTGGGACGACAATATTGGTCAGGTGGCAGCGCTGACGACGTTGCGGGAATTGCAGCGGCGCGATGCGGTAGCGCATTTTGCGCGCATCGGTGCTGCCTTCAAGGAGCGCATCAACCAGGTAGTGCAGGATGTGGGGGTGGATGCCGAATGCGTTGGGCACGCAGCTCATCCGGGCATTCGTTTTCACCTCGACGATGCCGAGATGGCCAAGAAAGTCGCCACGCTCTTCGTACAAGAAAATGCTAAGCGTGGGCTGATTTTGTCGATGGGTTTCTTCTTTAATATGGCGCACGACGATGCCGCGCTAGACTACACCGAGAGTAAGGTGCGCGAGACCCTGGGCATTATTAAAGAGGGGTTGGATGGGAGCCGGTTGGACGAGTTGCTCGAAGGGGAATTGCAGGAGGATTCGTTCAGACGTTTGGTGCGTTAGACAACGTAGCCAGGGTTGTCAAAACGTCTATGAGGCTCAGTCCGGTGTGGTAGCCGGGGTCGGCGTCGGCAGTGGCGGGAATAACGGGCACGGGCCGGCCCAGGGCCGAGCGGGTCTGCAGCGCCATGAGGTGGAGGTCGGGGCGGACGTAGTGGTTAGTGAAGGCATTGTGGCAGGCGGCGAAGATGTTGAGGCAGGCCTGGCGCGTTTTGTCGTCGGTGGCGACGCTGTGGCAGAGGAGGGCAGCGCGCAGGGTTTCGGGCAGGTTCCACCAAGGCATATCGGTGTTGATGGGGCGGCGGCTGAGCAGGTCGAAGGATTTGCAGATGCCGCCGGGGCCGGTTTGAAAACCGCAGGTAAAATTGTGTTGTAGAATGGCCGGCATCGTGGCTTCGATGGCGGCTATTTCTTTTTTTTGCGCGGTGCTGGCCAGCCGCATCTGGCCGACTGTTTGGGTGAACTTGAGGGCCAGGCCAATGTACTCGAGGGCGTGGCCGGGGTCGCAGATTATGTGAAAGTCGCTGTCGAGGTAGGGCTGGCCGCTAGCGTCTATAGCTTCCCAAAAGTCATTGTCGTGCAATTTGGCTATGCGCCCGTCCAGATTGATGTGGTGAGCCATTTCATAGCGGATCTGGCGCAGGCCAAATTCTACGCAGTCGGCGTCGGCCTCCAGCGCGGCCATGAGGGCAGCGCTGCCTAGCTGCAACATATAGGGCCCATGGAGATGGCGGCCGGGGACGGGCTGGACCGGATTTTTGGGATCGAGCGGCTGCTGGTCGCTGGCAAAGTTGCCCTGGTGGACGGCTTCGTCTACGGCCAAGCAGTAGGCGCGCGCTTCGGCGGTGGCTTCTAGATCGTTCAAGACGCTGGCTGCGGCGTACATGCCTTTGGCGCAGAACAGGTCGCTGTAGCCATAGGGGGCGTTCAATTCGGGGACAAAGGTACGTTGGCGGCCGTTGGCGCCTAGGGTAAAGGGGTCGCCCGTAGGAGTCATGAAAAAGTGCAGGTGGCCGGTGTTGTGCGCCCGCATGCGACGCAATTGCACCAGTAGTTCGACCATCATGCGGGCCAGGCGCGGCGGCAAGGCTGCCGCGATGGAGGGATGGCGGTGCAGCCACAGTAAGTGGCCGGCCAATGCTTCTAAACCGCGTCCTTGGATCCAGCCGTAGATGGTTTCCAGGCCGCGGATAGGGTCGTCGGCGGGAAAATCGTCGCCGCTGATGAGGTCGAGTTTGGTGTCGATAAAGGGATAGTCAGGGCGGCGCTCGTAGCGTTCGGCCAGGGCTGTCATGGTCGAAACCAGCATGGCCTGGTAGTCTGGGACAATGCGCTGGAGTTGGGCCAGGGTGGGATTTTCTGGTAGGAGGACGGCGCAGTACTGCATATTTTAACGACGCTGGTTTTGGTGAGATGGCGGAGTGGGAAAAGAAGGGACGGGGTGGTAGCCTGTCAAGTAGGGAAAAAAATCCCCCACCGGCACAAGACCGATGGGGGATCCCCGAAGGAATATGTAAGCGTCCTGCCAATTTGACGTCTATGGCGACAAGGGGTTCCCAAAGATAAAAAAGAAAACCCCACCGGCGGGAGCCGGCGGGGCCTTCTCAGGAAGGGATACGTAAGCGTTATCCCATTGACGCATAGGGAGAGAGATGGGTTCCCAAAAAAACAAAAGAAACCGAGATATTAAGAAAGAAAGAGCGTAATATGGCCTCCGATGATATACAGGAAGTCGATCTACTAATCAAACACGGTGTGGTAATCACCATCGACGCCGAGCGGCGCATTTTTGCCGATGGTGCTCTAGCCGTGGCCGGGGACCGCATCGCGGCCGTGGGACAAAGCAGCGAGGTAGAACGGCTGTATCGAGCCAAACGCACGATTGATGCGCGGGGCGGTGTTGTGCAGCCAGGTTTTATCGACGACCACGTGCATCTGTCGCAGCATCTGGGGCGTGGCACTATTCCCGATGCGTGGCCAGAGGAGCGCGAGCACGACCAATGGTTTCTCTACTGGACCCATATGAGCGAAGACGATGCCTATTGTTCGACGCTGCTGGCCTGCCTGGAAATGGTGCGCAACGGCACTACGACTTTCTGCGACAGCGGTGGACGCTTCCGCGCCGAAATTGACGCCGAGGTAGCCGCTGAGGTGGGGATGCGCGGCATGCTTTCGGAGGTGTGTTGGGATGTGGCGCCCTACCCCGAGGTCGGGGTGGGTGATACAGATGCATGCCTGGCCCGGTTAGAGCGTTTGCTAGAGACTTTTCCGAAAAAACCAGATGCTCGCACCTGGGCCGGGGTTAGCATGGCGGGCATGGGTGGATGCAGCGACCGCTTGCTGGTAGAAGGCAAAGAGTTGGCCGTACGCTACGGCGTCACCATGGATATGCACCAGTCCTTTGGCGAGAAAGATACGGAGGCGTACAAAGTACATGCCGGTGGTAAATCAGCGACCGAATACCTGGGCGAGTTGGGCATTCTGGGCTCTGATTTGCAGTTGGTACATATGATCCGTACGGAGGGGCCGGAAGTGGAACTGCTAGCTCGCAGCGGCACCAATGTGGTACATTGCCCCGCGGCCTCGACGCGGGTGGCGATGGGGGTGACGCACCACGGCCATTTTCCCGAGATGCTAACGCAGGGGGTAAATGTGGCATTGGGTTCGGATTCGGGCAATTATTCGGATTTTTTTGACGTCGGACGACAGGCCTATCTGGCGGCAACCATCCACCGCGAAGCCAAGGAGGAGATGCCAACCATCGCGGCCGAGCAGGCTCTGGAGATGGCAACGATCAATGGAGCCCAAGCGCTGGGTATTGGCGATCTAACCGGGTCTTTAGAGGTGGGCAAGAAAGCCGATATTACTATGCATTCTTATTGTCGGCCCGAGTGGCGGCCAGGGTTGGATGTGGTAAATAGTCTGATTTACAGCGCTCAATCGACTGGGGTAGATACGGTGATTATTGATGGCGAGATTGTTCTTGAAAATGGGCGTTTTACGAATTTGGATGAAGAAGAGGCGTATCGGAGGATTGATGTGGCGGCTCGGGGGTTGTATGGGCGAATGGGGTGGGAGGCGAAGGATCGGTGGCCGGTTTTGTGAAATTTTGTTGGGTGTACTAGTGGCGCGTACGGGTGGGGTCCTTCAGCGGGCTCTTAAACTCGGCCCTTGGGGCCTCAGACAAACAGAGCCCGCCGCCGGACCGTCCATATATAGAACCAACTTAAAAACCCTAGTCTTAACAATGGGAGATCGTTCATGACAGATAGCTCCTTTGAAGTGGCAGTAGAAAACAATGCCGAAGCCGTGATGCGCGACGGTACGGTGCTAAGGGCCGATGTCTATCATCCCGCCAATGATGGGAAATATCCGACTTTATTGTGTCGTACCCCTTATCAGAAATTGTCGCCTCGATATGTGGAGAACGCCATGGCGCTGGCGGCGCGGGGTTATACCGTCGTTGTGCAGGATCAGCGCGGGCGCTATGCGTCGGATGGGGAATATCGTTGGATGTTTAGACATCGGGACGAGACATTTGATATCGAGGATGGCTTTGATACGTGTGAATGGGCTGCCGAATTGCCGTGCAGTGATGGGCGGGTGGGGACCTGGGGGCATTCGAATCCTTCGTGGTTGGCGTGGTTGCTTATAACCTCGCAACCGCCCAGTCTTAAAGCGGCGCTTTGTTCGGGCATTTTTCAGAATTTGCTCGATTTGACCTTTGGGGTATTTGAGACGGGGCGGCGGTTGGAATGGACGTATGGGATGGCGGCTGACGCGCGTCGCAGAGTTGCGGATGCAAGTGGGCCGCATACGCCCGAAAGTGCAAAAGTGCGCTGGAACGAGGTCGAGCGCGGCAAGTATATTTGGCGGTTGCCGCTTGCCGACATACCCGGCGAGGTTTTTTCGACGCTCAACGATCAATTGCAGACTTATCACCGGGAGCAGCATCGCGAGCTGTCGGATTTTGGCGCCTTTCACAGCAGGGTGACTACGCCGATTATGCAGATTACTGGGTGGTGGGATCGGCTGATTGGTACGGTCGATAACTTTGCCGGCATCAGTGCGAATGGTCCCGAACATTTGCGCGGTCAGCACCGTCTGATCATCGGACCCTGGGGGCATGATTCCACTCAGTTTAGCCGCAAGATAGGTCCCGTCGACTACGGGCCGGATGCAGAACGCACCTACGTCGATATGATTGCGCGCTGGTACGATTTCCAGTTTAAGGGTGTGGCCAATGGTTTAGCAGAGGAAGATCCGGTGCAAATTTATGTTCTGGGGGAGAATCGCTGGCGTGGCGAGAAGGAATGGCCGCTGGCCCGCACCCAATACAGCGAATTTTATTTGCACAGTGCTGGCGCGGCCAATACCGTGGCGGGGGATGGGGCGCTTTCGCGCCAATCGCCCGCAGATGAAACGCCGGATTGTTACGATTACGATCCGCGTGATCCGCTGATGAGTTTGATGCGGGCCGATGCGCAGGCCGCACCGGTTGACCAGGCGCCGCACGACTACCGGCAAGATATCCTGGTATACGAGACGGCGCCACTGGAGGAAGAGATCGAGGTGACGGGGCCGGTGAGTTTGACGTTGTGGGCGCAGACGGATGCGCCGGATACCGATTGGACCGCTAAATTGGCCGTCGTGCTCGAGGATGGCATGGCGATGAATTTGACCTATGGCATCATGCGGGCGCAGTACCGGGAGGGATTTGAGCAGCCGCAGTTGATAGAGCCGAATGTGCCGCTAGAGTATTCGGTGCGCCTCAATCCTACTGGCATTCTGTTTAAGCCGGGGCAACGGATAAGGCTCTACGTCTCTAGCTCCGATTTCCCCAATTTCGATCGCAACCACAATACGGGAAAACCCTATTGGTCGGACGTAGAATTGAAGGTGGCGCGCCAGACCGTCTTCCACGATGCCGAGCGGCCGTCGCGGTTGATTTTGCCAATAATACCGCGGTAGGATATAATTCGCAACAATTCACGGATATAATTTTTGTACTGAGATTCTAAAAGGGAGATAGAAATGAGCCAACACGTAGAAGACCGGGGATCCGAGATCAGGATAACCGGCTTTCAGACCTTTCCGATTGGGGCCAAGGGATATGTCAAGATTTCGACCAATATGGATGTGACCGGATGGGGCGAAATCAACAATATGGATACTAAAGTGGCCTGTGCGCTAGCGGAGTCACTCTCCGAAATTATCATGGGTGAGAATCCCACCCGCATCGAGCACCACTGGCAGCGTTTGTTTCGCGCCCACCGCAATTTGCGCGGCGGCGGTTTTATGATGCACGTGATTTCTGCCATCGACATGGCGTTGTGGGATATCGCCGGTAAGCTATGGGGCGTGCCGGTGTATCGCCTTTTGGGTGGTCCCTGCCGCGACAAGATTTGGATGTATCCCAGTCCCAAGGCCCTCAAGATCGGCCCCGGAGGATCGGAGTACTTTGCTGGCACACCGGCGGAGATCGACGCATTGGTAGAGCGGGTGCGCCAGGGGCGCGCCAAGGTAGGTGAAGACGGGGCGTTGATGTTCGATGCCCATAGCATGCTGCCGGTGCCGATATTAAAACAATTCGCCAGTTACTTGGAGGCCAAGGACCTGCTCTTTCTCGAAGAGTCCTGGGTGCCTGGCAATATCGAAGTTATGCGCAAGTTGCGCGAGTCGGTGCCGGTACCGCTGGCCACCGGAGAGCGCGACCGCACCATTTGGGAGGTGCGCGAGATTCTCGAAGCCCAGGTGATCGATATTCTGCAGCCGGATTGTGGCCACGGCGGCGGTATCAGCCAGATGAAGAAAGTGGCGGCGCTGGCTGAGGCGCACCACGTGCCGCTGGCGCCGCATTGCACCATGTCCAATCTAGGATTGACGGCTAGTTTGCATGTGTCCGCTTCGGTACCCTTCTTCCTGATCCACGAAGGGTACGAGAATGTGCTGCCGGACGGAGTGGCAACCCGGCCCTGGACGATGGACGCAGAAGGGTATGTATCACTGCCCGAAGGACCGGGGTTGGGTGTAGAGGTCAACGAGGAGAAAGCCATCGAGGTGGGGAAGAGCGCGCCAGAATTCAAATGGCCCGACTCGCGTTTGCGAGATGGAGCTGTGGCGGATTATTAACAGATTTCTTATTGAGTTTATGGAGAGATAATTAAATGGCAGAAAAGAAACGAGTATTAATCACCGGTGCTGCTGGCAGCGTCGGATCTGCTCTGTGGAAAGGCTGGGAGGAGCAGGACCGCTATGAGTTAACCCTAACCGATCATCGAGAAATTTCTTATCACCTATGGGACTTCGGGCAATTACAGCGGTCACCAGGTGGGGTTTCTAGATATCAGTGGCGCCGTGGAAATTCTCGGATATCAGCCGCAGGACAATCTGATCAAGGAACACATGCACAAATTCTCAAATTGACGCGGCTGTATCAACCTTATTCCAACTCTACGGTGTACTTGACGCAATCGGCTGCGAAGTCTTCTGGTTTCTCCATTTCATCATATCCCCTATGGAGGTACTGTTCCGGCAGGGTGATGATGAGATGGCCGGATTTTCTATCCTCGTAGTAGCCGAAATTGGTGTAGCGCACGTGTTCGTGTGCTGCCTCGGGGCGGTCCTGTATGAGTCGGATAGAATCTTTTACGATACAGGTACGAGCGGGATCGAATTCTGCTATGTTGAGGGGATAGCGCGGGGTCTGTGCAAAAACTGGGGCATCGAGAATATTTCCTAACCAATAAGTCTTACCCGTTGTCGAAGAATCATAGAATGCCGACATGGAGGCGGGGGTCCAAACGGGCGAGCCGTCATCGTAGAGCAGGGGCGCGGGGTCCGACCAGGTCATGCCCCCATCCTCTGACACGGCGGAATATCTGGTCGAATGCAGTCCCTGTGGTTCGCCGCCCTGACAGCGCGTTGTCATGAATAGTCTATTGCTGCCCAACGAAGTGATTGTCGGTTCGCAACACCCAGAGGTGGCCTTGTCGGGGCCGATCTCGAAGTAGTTACCAAATTCCCAATTGAGGGCGGTCTGGTCTTCGTTCCAAGTGCCTTTGGCGCAGACGATGCGGAAGTACCAAGGTTTTGTTCCGTCCAGCCTTTCGTAGCCAGTGAACGGTGCCAACAAGGAGCCGTCTTCCATCCACACGCAGTGATCTCCGTTGAGTATGCCCCCACGCGTCCCATAGTCAAACTCTGGTCCCCACTGCTCATTATCGAACTCTTGCCGCTGGTCAACGATTTGTATCGGGGCGCTCCAGGTATGTCCCTGGTCTTTCGAAATGGCGTAAAAGACTCTATAGGCGCCTTGATTGATGTAACCGTAGCAGCTTTTGTCTGCTTTCTGTGCCTGCAGGAAATGAATCAGGATGTCGTTTTTCTTATCGAGAATTATTCCGGACGGCATCAACTGTTCTTCGGTCTTGGCGGTGTCAAAACGCGCCTTGCTGCCGACCTCGTGCCAATTTGAGCCATTGTCTTCGGACCGTCTCAACCAGGTGCCATCGTAACAGGCGTCAAGCGAGGTTTTTCCGTCATCGTGAGTCACCCAGTGCAGCATTTCAGAGGTTGCCGTCTCCAGTATGGTTTCACCATTCACACCAGCGTACGTTTGTCCGGTTGCGTAAAATGCATGGTGTCCATCGTTTTCTATGTAGGTGTCTTTAGTGACGTTCTTGCCCACCTTATCGCCGTTTGACATGTGCATTGCCTCCGCGTTTGGGGTCTTCAAACAAATTCAGTTAATTGTCAATTTTCTGATAAGTCGTCAAAATAATGTCGATCTCTGTTTCCAATTCGGCCATAGACAATACCCGCTCTTGTGTAGGTTTGTCCATATGCCAATAATACGGAGTCATTAAAAGCAGATTGCCGATATCTTCAGAATTTTCCAAGTGAAGACGGTGCGAGATGTGCGTTTGATTTGAGTGGGCAAAACCTGCTGGAGTCGTCGTTTCCACTTGGTGGTCTTCAGGAGCATCGTAGATCATGGCCTTTAATGCGGCTAGATGTTTCGGTCCTGGACTGAGGGTTATGAGTTTTCCACCAGGTTTTAAGATGCGTTGAAATTCCTCGCTACTACCCGGAGCGAAAATGCAGAGAATTGCGTTCAGGCACTTAGGTAGAATCGGGAGCCTGTAGGTACTTCCTACGGCAAATTTGCTAAACTCATCACGCCGCGCGGCATATCTAATTGCGGACCGTGAGATGTCTAATCCCCACAATCCAAAGGCGTCGGACAAACCTTGTGATTTAAGGTTATTAGATAGTTGCCAAAGGTAGAAACCTTCGCCACAGCCTGCGTCGAGGATCTGGACTCGATCTTCTGCAGTAGTGTCGCAAAAGGTAGCTAGAACAGTTTTGTTTAGCTCTTCTGAAAGTGTATCGTAGTGTCCTTTTTCCAAAAAGGCACGTCGGCTTTTGATCATCTCCTTATTGTCGCCAGGATCCGCTGTTTTCTTGTGGTGCGCTAATAAGAGGTTTACGTACCCCTCTTTGGCGATGTCGAAGGTGTGACCATTGGCGCAGGCGAACTGTCTTTCAAGACGGTCTAGTGACGTTTGGCAGACAGGGCACATATAAATTGAGATCATTTATTTCACATAACGATTTCGCCCTCTGGCTCCTCACTGCAAATCCAGAGGGCGTTATTATCTGACGTGGATTTCCTCTCGTCAATCATTCTGTCGCAGGAGCAGTTACGCTGCTTTGAGTGGCTCCAGTTCTGCGGGTTCTAATCTGCCGAGTCCCAGACGATCAAAGATGCGCTGTATTTCGTCTATACTCACAATTCCGGGCGAGACTATCTCAATCCCTAGAGGTGTGCCATCTTCGGCGTAGTCAATTAGGAGGTCTTCTGTTATGGCTTCAGTACGTGCACTTTTCTGTCCGTGCTTGTGCGCTAGGTAGATATAGGCAGCAAATGGTTTGCCTTTTCGGTAGGTGATTTGCAGGGAAACAGTTTTCATGGGCGCACCTCTTCAGGATATGCGGTTACAATCATTAGAATTTTGTCATCCGAACTTCTACGTGTGCTGTAAAGTCCAGCTCCCATTCCCACCAACGTGGCCAATTCATGCAGACACCTTAATCACTTTTCCAATCTAATAAATATCTTCTCTCGTGTCAGATAACCTCTATATGTCCCCGAACCGGCATACCCGGTTGGACTTAAGCCCTAAGTCGGGACACTTTGTTAGCGGAATCAGATGAGCTATGACAAGAAAAAAGGCTCCTTATTTATGTACGGCGTCGACCAGAGATCGGACCGCGCGCTCGGTTGTCTCGCCGTTTTCCTGCACACCGGAAAAGGCGTGCACTGAAATTGGCCCGCTGTCCACAGGCAGTTTCTGCAAAATTCCTGCGACATTGGTTGGCTTTATGCCGCCGCCAATTACCACTTCAATTTCCCCTCGGGCTCGTTCTATGATCTGCTTTAGTCTGTCGATCCCCTCGGCGGCCGTGCCTTGATGCCCCCACGCAACGCCGCTGGTCAATACTCTTTCTACTCTTAAGTCTATCAATTGATCCAGGGTCACAAGCGGGTCAGGGGTCGCATCAAAAGCTCGGTGAAAGCAAGGTTGTAGCTGATGTGCCTGGCTTGTCTGGATTAATTGCCGGCAAACATCTAGTGCCAGACAACGGTCGTTTTCTTGCAAAGCGCCAAAGACGACTCCATTGGCGCCGGCTGCCGCTGCTGCTTCTATCTGGCGCTGCATCGCGGTTATCTCTTCTTGGCAATACGAGAAATCTCCTTGGCGCGGGCGAATCATTGCCAGCAGGCCAGGTCGGTCGCGGAATGCTGAACGCGCTGCGATTATCTGCTCGTTTGAGGGTGTCAGGCCGTCAAAGTGCATTGCGCTGCACAATTCTACCGTCGCCGCTCCGCCCGCATAGGCTGCGGCGACGGAATCTTCGACATTTTGTGCACTGTCACAATTAATACAGACTTCGACTTTGATCCTACCGAGCACGCCGTATTGCTCCTTTTTTTCATAATACACGACAAAACTAATCTGTTCGGATTTCATAGGGATGAATCAACAACCCTACACAATCCCAGAAGGCTTCTAAGTGCTCTTGTATGTTG
>Ga0114996_10003799_pt1 | contig 18472 bp, 10 predicted proteins | sample ArcticOcean_MG_C_4_FD_87039 | JGI IMG/M metagenome (GOLD analysis project Ga0114996, IMG submission 87039) | Marine microbial communities from western Arctic Ocean - ArcticOcean_MG_CB4_134 | ecosystem: Environmental > Aquatic > Marine > Oceanic | place: Arctic Ocean: Canada Basin | collected...
GCCCGCGCGATTGCCCGTGTTTACGTTCGCCTTGGCGGTCACGAGTGCCCGGACGATGTTCGGATCGCCTTTCTCGGCAGCCATCATCAGGGCCGTCGCGCCCGGTTGGGTGGAGAGATTCACATTGGCTCGACGTCGTATCAGCAGTTTGACGACGTCGGCGTGCTTCTCGAGGCAGGCCAGCATAAGGGCCGTGGCGCCATCGGGACGCCGGCGATCGATCTTCGCACCGGCGTCAAGCAGTTTCGCTGCCATCTCAGTGCTTCCCTTCGCCGATGCAATCATCAATGGCGTGGCGCCGTGGGCCGACTTGTCGGGATCGGCACGAGCCTCGAGTAACAGATCGACGACCGAGGACATGCCCTGGTCAATTGCCAACAACAGCGGAGTGGTTTGATGGCGGCGATCAGCAAGATTGGGATCGGCTCCGGCCTTGAGCAACGCCCGACAGACGGCGAGATCGCGGTTCCGGATGACCGTTGTCAACGCAGTCATTCCCGCATAGTCAATTCGATTCAATTCGGCCGGCTTCGCCGCACCGCCTCGTAGTGGATCATCAGGTTGCCATCGCGCCCATGCGCGCCCCGTCTTATAATCCATCGTCATCTGAAAATGACGAAGGTGATAACCACCGATCATGCCGAGCTCAGCGCTAGGCTGATTACCGCCCGGATGTGGTCGAGCGCGGAACGTCGCCGGGACATTCGGAAATTGTTGACCGAACAGTTCCAACTGCTTCAGCCGCGTGCTGGCGTCCGCGCGTTTTCCGCCAAGACCTTGTGAAAAACCCTGAGTATTACCGGCGCCGAACATGGCGCGATGTTTCACGACAAATACGTCGGCGATGTCCACGCCTCCCTCATGTCCGGTATCCAACAGAAGGCGTCCACGGTACTTCTTGTTGAACGCGGCTGGCACAGTTGGCCATCCGTCGGCCATGGTAAGCCGGACAAGGGCAGCGTCTTTGGGCGGAGAAAAATTGGCGCGTCGATAGAAGACCAACCGACTGTGCTGGTAGTCGATCGTATAGGGCAGTTTTTCGAAGAGCGGTGTTCCTAGTAACCCGCTAAACCGTTCGCCGAAGATGCGTTTTAGATGGCTGACATCCATTGCCGTCATCGTATGTCGGCCTAACGTCACATGGTTCTTGGCGTCGCCGATTCGTAGCGAGCTGACTTTGATGTACTTCCCGCGCTGCGCGCCGCCGACACCGACCGCGACGCCCCCTTCTTTGCCGCCCGCGATGCCGAGCTTCGCGGCCGTCGCCGGATGGATGATGTTTAAAACAGATCCGGTATCGAGCAGAAAGAACCCCGCATCCTTGCCGTTGATCTGTGCATCGACAAAAAGCAGGTTGCCTCCCCGGTGCATTGTCACCGCGACTTTGTTTTGCCCGTCGGCCAGGTGTAATCCGGGCGGCACGTCGGGCTTCGCCGGAATCTTTTGGGCCGCAGTCGCCGCCTCAGTACTCAGGAGCAACGCACTCGCGATCACTAGATAACGTCGAATCATGGTCGTATGTCCCGGGCGATAGGAATTGGCGGTTCGTATTACTGAGCCTGAGTTGTCTGCCGGGCCGGTTGCTTTGCTTGGGCGAGAGAGCGCCGCTCGGCGAGCAGCAGTTGATCGTAGCGGCGCTGAATCTTCGGCGCGGCGACCTTCGACAGGTTCGCGGCCAAAGCGACATTCTCCGAAGTGCGAAAAAACCGCTGACATTTGGCCCGCCGACGTTCGAGGTCAAACTTCTTTTTCTTGATTTCCTTGAGCTTAACCAGCAAGCCCGCGAACTCCTTGTAGTCTTTGTTGCTCTCGACCGTTTTGACAAACTCGTCCGACTTGACGGTCAACAGCTCGGTCGCTTTTGGGTTCAGCAAGTTCGTCAGCTCGGGCCATCGAGCGCGGATGCTCTTGGCGATTGCTCCTTTGAGTTGGTTAGCACGGCCGGCAATCTTCTTGCCTTCGGCGTCCAACTCGCCTCGACGCTTATCGAGCGTCTTGATCACCTCTCGGGTTCCGGCGATCCGCTTGCTGCCGGACAGCCCGAGTTGTTTCGAGAGCCCGTCGAGCACAGCACGTTCGGTCGGAGAGGCGAGTTTGATGAACGTTTCGTAGGACGAATCTGAGTTGACCAAGTTGGGCCAGCCGTTGTCCTTCGTGTTGCTGAAATGCCTCAAGAAAGCACCGCTGGTTTTGGTGGGGATGTCGACGGCATCAGAAGTCAGCAGCACGTATGCGTGCGCTTCTTCAAACGAGACGCGACCATCCTTGTCGTAGTCCGGCATCGCAATCGATTCGCCAGTGCGCGTCTTGCCGCCGATCGCGGCCCAGAAGAAGGTACTGTACTCTTGATAATTCGCCTCTTTGATATCCGCGGTGCAACCGGCCGCCGGACGATCGTGCGTCGTAGCAAAGAATCCACATATGTTGCGTTTGGCCATACCCTTGGCTGGGTTACCTTCGTTGAAGATGACGTGGTTAAAACCGCCCGCATAACACTGAACCATCACGAACACGACGCTAACGCCTTTCGGCAGCGCCGCGAGTCGACCCGCTGCGTCTTTCATCTTGACGGGATCACTTTCAAAGGTGAACAACTGCGTGTTGTAAGGTTCCTCCTTCTTACCACTCTTGCCGCCATGCGCCGTGGCGTAGATGAGCAATCGGTCGCCGGATTTCAACTTGCTGCCGACTTCTTGAAACCACGATTCAATATTCTTATAGGTTGATGCGCCCCGGACTCCAGGGACCCGATGGCTGCGATACTTGAAATCGATGTGACCTTCGTTGAGCAGCGTACGCCCCATCAAGCGATTGGGTTTTGGCACGGCGTCAGGTTCAGAAAATTGCAGATCGCGGCGCGGCGAGTTTCCGTCGGCAAAGTAGACGTCGCGAAAATTCTTAGAAGTGCCCTGTTCCGCCAGCAGTCGCTGAAAGAAGAGGACGTTCTTTTCGAGGGACACCTGATTGCCCCCGGGCGAATAGCCGCCGCCGATGGTCAGGAAGTAGTCGTCCGCAACGACGTTTTCCGCACAGAGGAAAACGAGCACTAAACAGGCGAAATGGGATCGAATCGAAGTCGTTGCGCATCGCATGGAGAGCCTCGCCGGGGAGTCAGGATGGGGCCGCTATTATAGGCCGGTCGGTCGGCAATTGCGACCGTCGTGGCGCAAAAGGCGCGCATGGACAACCTGTGTATAATCAATTGAGCGATAGCTGGGCTCTGTTCGTTTTTGGATGGGGTTGATCGCGGTCACCAGAGATTTATTTCGCTTGCAATGTGGTTACTGAGTTCGTTCGACGATGGCGGCCGTAATTGGACGCGAGTAATTATGGCAAACCGAGAAGTCACCCGTCGATCCGTCCTCGCTGTCGGAGTCGCTGCGTCCGCAGGGATTGCCTTTCCCCCGCGTTCAATTCACGGCGCACCGAAACGGGCCACAAAACGCCGCCTGCTTTTCAATTGCGACGGATCGGTCATTCATTGCTGGGGGAACACGGTGTTTCCCCAGTCAAAGGGACCGCTTACCCGCAAGCAGTTCACGTCACTCGTCTTTACCCCGATCGAAAACTCCGGTGTCGATGCCGTACTGTTCAGTTTTGGCAGCGGAAACATCGCCGAGTATCAAAGCAACGTACTCGAGTGGCCGGGTGAAGCAGACGGATTCAAATTTCCAGCGGGTCGTTCTTGGCACGGCGGCGTAGAAGTCGACGCGAAGAATCAGTATCTCAACCCCAAGAGTCTTGCCGACGCGGGACACAACCCTCCGAAAGTGATCGTCGAAGAATGCCATCGACGCGGCATGGCGGCGTTCGTCTCGCTGCGAATGAATGACACACACGACGGGCAGCATCCCAAGGACCAGTTTCCTAATCCGGAACTACCGACGTTTAAACGACACAATCCGGATTGGTTACTTCAGGATCTGCATCGCTGGAGTGCGCTCGACTATCGAAAGCCCCAGGTTCGCCGGCTGAAGTTGCGCGTGATCGAGGAGTTTTTTGATCGCTGGGATTTTGACGGGATCGAACTCGACTGGCTTCGTCACACGATGTACTTTCCCCGGGGGACGGAACAAAAAAACGCGAAGTATCTAACCGATTTTGTGCGGGCGGTCCGCAAGAGTCTCAATGACCGCGCGGCGCGACGAGGCCGGAAAATTGAAATCGCCGTGCGCATCCCAGAGAGGCTCTCTTGGTGCAAGCTCGGCGGTTTTGACGTCCCCAGTTGGATCGAAGAAGATCTGTTCGACACACTGATCCTTGGCCAGGGATTGACCGAGTCGGTTGGAATCGATGGATTTCGCCGCCTAATGAAGAAGCGGGAATTGCCGGTCTATCCGTGTCTAGCGCCCTACGGGAACGGTTATCCGATCAGCCCAGATGAGGTGATTCGAGGCAACGCAGCGAATCTTTGGCGCGACGGCGCGGACGGAATCTATGCCTTCAACTGGTTCAATCACGGCACTTGGCGCAAGAAACTCTTGTCGCAAATCTCCGATCCCGGTTCACTCAAGAACAAAAACAAGCATTATGCCCTGGTGCGTCGGTTTGATGCGGATCGGCATGCCGGTTCCGATCATTTACGGTTCAATACGGCCTATCGAGACGCGCACGTTCCGGCGGAGTTAAAGACTTCGGCGGGACCTCATGTGTTGCAGTTACCGGTGGCAGAAAAACCCCAGCAAGCTGAGTTGTGGATCGCGCTAGAGCACGCGCGCCCCGGTGACGCGATCACGGCAAAATTAAACGGCCATGATTTGCAATTGATGAAATCGGAAGCCGAGGGAAGTCTGAGCAAGGTCGGTTACACGCTCGCGATACCTCCTAATCAAGGAATGATCGGGCTCCCCTTCAAGAAATCGCTAGACATGCGGTTTCAGGCGCTTCGCTGGTCGGTGCCTGTCAACGCGATTGTTACGGGAAGGAATCAGCTTTCGCTTCAGCTCACCTCGCGTGGCGGAGGTTCCGATAAACCGCTGCGGGTCACGCGCGTCGAACTCGCTGCCGGAGCTACGCGATCATCTCCTTGATCGTGCGTCCGCCGAGGTCGGTCAGCCGCTTGAAGCGACCGCCGTGATAATACGTAAGCTTCATGTCGTCGAGCCCCATCAGATGCAAGAGGGTGGCGTGCATATCGTGTAAGTGATATCGATTCTCGGCCGCCTTCAAGCCAAAATCATCGGTCGCGCCAACCACGTTGCCGCCTTTCACGCCGCCACCAGCGAACCACATCACCATGCCGTGTTTGTTGTGGTCGCGTCCCGGGTAGGTCGCGAAGAACCCTTTGCTGTTATCCGAGGTGCGGCCAAACTCTCCGCCCCAGACGACCAGCGTGTCCTCGAGTAGCCCTCGTTGCTTCAGGTCCGTGAGCAGCGCGGCGATCGGTTGATCGGTTTCGTGCGCACGTCGTCGGTGGTGAATCGCGAGTTTATCGTGGGAATCCCAACCGTGACTGTAGATCTGCACGAATCGCACGCCGCGCTCAACTAGCCGCCGCGCCAAGAGACAACGCCTTCCCATCGGCTCGGTAATTTTGTCGTCCAATCCGTACATGCGGTGAGTAGAGGTCGTCTCGCTCTTGAGGTCCACCGCCTCAGGAACCGCCGTTTGCATGCGAAACGCCAGTTCGTAATTCTTCATCCGGGCGATCAGATCGCCATTCGACGGATTCGATTCCAGATGAGAACGATTGAGCTGATTCAGCAATTCGATTCCGGCCCGTTGACTTTCGGTCGTCGTACCTTTGGGAGGTTTCAAATCAACAATAGGCGGCCCAGACGTGTTAAGTAGCGTGCCTTGTGTCACCGCGGGCAGATATCCATTCGAGTAGTTAACCGCACCGCTCCACAAACCAGACCCGGACAAAACAACGAACGCCGGCAGATTTTGATTCTCGGTGCCCAAACCGTGCAAGATCCAGGAGCCCAACGAAGGTGAGCCCGGCAACAAGGTTCCCAGGTTCATCTGAAACGACGCCATCGGGTGGATCTCGGAATCGACGTGCATCGAACGCAACACGGTCATGTCGTCGACACAGTTGGCGACGTGGGGGAACAGTTCCGAGACGTCCAATCCCGACTGGCCGTGCTTCCTAAACTTGAACGGGCTGGCTACATAGAGTCGGTCCTCGCGTTTGTCACCGTCTCCACCTCCGCCATAGATTCGAGTGACCGGTTTTCCATGATATTTGTTGAGCAGCGGCTTTGGATCGAACGTGTCCATCTGGCTCGGGCCGCCGTACATGAACAGAAAGATGCAGCGTTTGGCCTTTGGCGGATGATGCGTCTTCTTCTCCGCCAGCGGATCGGTTGGTTCGTCTGCGTGCAGGTACCCATCGTCGCGCAGCAACGACGTCAGCGCAATGCTTCCAAGCCCCTGGCCGAAGCGATAGAGGAAGTCTCGCCGCTGCATCGCTCGCGAAAGAGAATCTGCCATTTCGTTTTTTTGATGCCAGAGAGCCACGCAATTACTCCAAGAACACGAATTCGTTCAGATTCAAAAGGACGAGGCACAGGTTTGGCAGCGGCCACTGCTTGAGATACGCCTGGCACTGCCGCTGTTCTTTCGCCGTAGGCGGGCGCTGAAATGCGAGATCAAATGCTTTCTTGATTTGCAATTCAGGTTGGTCACCGACGTCGGTCACAATTCGCTTTGCCATGGCCTTGCTCTGGCGATGGACGAAGTTGCTGTTGAACAGGGCGAAAACCTGCGGCGTAACGGTCGTCACGTCGCGAACCGCACAACTCTCGTTGACATTGGCGCCGTCAAAGACGCGAACCAATGGATGGACCATCGCACGCTTCTGTAGCATGTAGATACTACGCCGATTTCGGTCCTCCAGCGGCGACGGCTCCCACCAAGTATCGGCGCGGTCCAAGAGAACATCTGCCACCTCAGGAAAAAACCCGGGGCCGCCGGCTTCCAGGTTCAGCGTGCCGCTAACCGCCAAAATACTGTCGCGAATCGTCTCTGCTTCCAAACGCAGGGGATGCATCCGCCAAAGGTATTTGACCTGAGGATCCTTTTTCTCATAGTCCACGGCCGAGGGATGCTTGGTCGACTGCCGGTACAGATTCGACGAGAGCATGAGGCGGTGCATTGCCTTAATGCTCCAGCCGCTTTCAATGAACTCAGCGGCGAGCCAGTCGATGAGTCCACGGTGCGCGGTGCCGGCGCCGTTCTTTCCAAAATCGCTCGGTGTGGCCACGAGCCCGCGACCAAAATGGTGCTGCCAGATCCGATTGACTATCACCCGCGCGGTGAGCGGATTGTCAGGGCTGGCAATCCAGTTTGCCAAATACCTGCGACGACTTTTTTGGATGCCCGTGAGATCGACGGGTTTTGCATGTCCGGTTGCAGCACTAAGGAAACCCGGTTCGACTGCCTCTTCCTTGAGCTTTGGGTTTCCGCCGTCCAAGATGAACGTGGTTGGGGCCACTGGGTAGTTGGGAGCAGGGCTGTTGGGTGCCCCGAGCAAACGTGCGGCCGTATACGCTTTGTCATCGAACGTCTGCGTCTGATTGTCGGCGCCGATTTGCATCCGGTTGAGGCGTTTGAATATTTGTCGTTCTTCCTTGCTGAACAATACGCCACGCCGCATTTCTCTCGAGATGTCACCATCACTGACTTTTGTCGACCCGTCTTTAAGATCTTGCAGCGAGGAGAGCGACAGTACGCGAGTTTTTTCTATTCGTGCTCGGAATCCGTTCTTCGTCTTTTCGATATACTTTTTTCGCTCGGCTAGCTTCTTTTCCAACACTTCCCGTTTTTGTTTGAGCTTTTTGGGAGATTCGTATTGCGTAAAGGGAACGGACTCGGCCCGCACCGTGACGGAAGCAAAAAACGCTTCGAGCCGATAATAGTCGCGTGTTGGAATCGGGTCGAATTTGTGATCGTGGCATCGTGCGCAACCCACCGTGAGACCAAGAAACACCGAGCCGGTCGTACCGACAACGTCATTGAGCAGGTCGCGACGAATTTCCTCGCGAGTACCCTCGACGAATACACCCAACCGGAGATAGCCGGCGCCGATTCTTCCCTCCGCGCCGTAGATAGGAAATGCATCGCCGGCGATCTGTTCGCGGATAAAGCGATCATACGGTCGGTCCTGATTAAATGCCCGAATCACGTAGTCGCGATAACGCCACATATGCGGTAGGCTGAAGTCCAGCCCGCCACCGCCCGTATCGGCGTAGCGTACGAGGTCAAGCCAATGGCGACCCCAGCGCTCACCATATCGAGAGTCCTTGAGCAAACGGTTGACTGCCTTTGGGTAGGCCTCGCTGGGGCTGTCCCCGAGAAACTTTCGCATCTCCCGCGGAGTCGGCGGCAAACCAATGAGGTCAAAATATAGTCGCCGCAACAGTACACGTCTCGAGACCGTCGGTGCCGGAAGGAATCCCCGGGATTCCATCTTTGCCAGCGCAAACGCATCAATCGGGTTGCGCACCCAATCCGAATGCTTTACTTTAGGCACCTCAGGTCTATCGAGCTTAGTAAACGGCCACGACACGCGCTTCTTCTTCGCCGAAGACTTTGGCGGCTTGCTTGCGACATGCTTGGGCAAGCTGTCGATCCACTTTGCGATCAATTCGATCTGGTCTTCTGGCAGCGGATCCTCGTCCTTGGGCATACGCGTCTTCTTGTCGCCACGAAGCCGTTTGATGAGCGGGCTTTTGCGGCTATTGCCAGGGACGATCGACGGCCCGTCGCGATGACCGCCTTTTAGAATCGACGGGATTTGTCCCAGCACCAACCCACCTGACTTCTCCTCGCGATTGTGACAGTCGAGGCAGTGTGCCTTGAGGATCGGCTTGATGTGCTTGTCAAAGTCGGGTGCCGATGACGGCGCGGCCAAGCCGTGTCGCACACCGAATGCCACGACGAAAACTACGCAGGCAGAAAATATGGCGAGCCGTGTTATCATGTCGTCGGCGATGAAAAAACGAGCCGTGTAGTACGGCTCACGGAAACGACGAGAGAATCACAATGAGTGAAACTTGCACTCCCCATAGTGTCGTCGGCCGAAACACCTACGTCAAGAAGGTTTCTGCTGCGACGCCCAAGCCTTCAAAAGTCAACGATGGAATGTGCTAGACGTCAACGGGCCAGCCATAATCATTTGCTGGCGTCCTTTTTCTTGACCGGCTTTCGTACGAACCCTACGTTGACCCAGTTGGCCAGGTCTTGCTTGCTGCCGTTGCCCGCATCGGTGGCGCATAAGCTGATCAGCTTGGCACCTTTGGGAATCTTAACGTCAAACCGCCACGGTTCAAACGAAATTCGCATGACCGGACTCTCGGCCGCAAGTCGACCATCGATAAACACTCGAAAAGTCACGCTCGGATGCCGGGCGAGGTTCGTTCCGTGCGAGGTGTCGAGCAGATATTCGTCCACTCCCGTCAGCGCTACGAAGCGATCGTACTCGGGCTTAATTTCGTAGATCAATTGATTCGGAGCGTGCACGCCGATGCCCCGTTTGAAGACCTTGTCGGCGAGCCGCAACGGCTTGCCCTCGACGGTTTGATCCTTCTTTGGCGGACCGCCGTTGGCCGAAAAACGATGGTGGGCGTCGTCGTAGGAATGACCCGGTCCGACCACCCGTTTCGGCGCCGTGTCTCCCAAATGCACATCAGGCTGCGGCGGAACTTCGGCCAGTTTCGCGTAATACCCAACCGTTTCTAAACTGACCGGCTTGTCTTGATAGAACGCCTGTGCCCGAAGGCGCGTGGTCGACGTGATCGATAGCGGCTTGGTGTATCTCTTCGCCTTGGACGTCGGCGGCGAGCCATCGGTCGTATAGTGAATCGACGCACCTACTTGCCATGGCGCGCTAAGGGTAAGAGTCACCGGCTTGTCGAATAGATGCGGCCGCATCGGAGTGCCCCACGGGGCCAGACGCACTGGATCAACCGGCCTGTTGTCGGGCCATTTGCCTAGCCGCTGTAGCTCGTCCTTCATGTTGACGGTCGCGCAAAGATATTTTTCGAAATGGTCAACCGTTCGTTTTGTGAGATCATCGGGGTCGATTCCACGCGCCGGATCGTAGTCAGGGTGCGAGTCGGTGAGATCCCTCGCCAGGACACAGTTGAATCCCAGGCTTTTCATATTTCGCAGACCGACCGACTTCCCCAGTAGACAGACCTGGGTGTGGACGCCCATATAGATCAAGGTGTCGATATTCTTGTCTTTGCAGATCGAGTACAGCGATTCGCGGCTGTTGGGCATCAGATCGCTTGCGTGGATCGAAAGTCCCGGGTGCATCGCATCCCAACCGAAGTTGCCACGACACTTACGATTCCCGCAGGCACACCCCGGCCCGTTGGGCGGTGCGGGGCACTGGATGTTCAGTGGCTTGGGCAGCGCGAGCAGCCGCATCGCAATCACGGCCTCTCGTTGTGGAGTTCCGACGTACGCATCCACGGCGTCTGTCGGGCAGTAAAATACCTGGATGCCTAACTTGCGACACGCGACGAGCGATCGTTCCATTCGCGGCACCATCGAGGCGACGCGCTCGGTGGCGGTTTTGCACCAGTGCCAATTCCACATGTCGACAACGACAATCCCGACCCGACTTGGATCAAATTCTTCTAGCGACGTCTCGGGCTTGCCAGTCGTCACGTCGCGACGCTGAAGCTTCAATGAGATCGGTTCCGGCGACGGATGACGGGTTGTCCAATCGATCGCGTTGCGCAACATCCGCCGAAAGGCCGCGATGCGAAAATCCTTTGGATCGCCCAACGACGTATAAAAAATCCGTTGCCCCTTGCGCTCGTTGATCCAGGCGACCGGCTCGTCGGATTTCTCACGTCCGTCCACACGTCCTTTCAACAAGGTCGTTGTGCTCGCGGCCAGATTGCGATTGCGATAAAGATGCGACGTCACGCGGAACTCATCTGTCGGAACGCCCCGCAGAATCGGGTGCGATTTATGTTTCGCGGACGCGCGGATCAAGGTGTGGGGGCCATTCGGTGGTTTGTTTCCATAGTGCCCTTGATAGTCGCCGCCAAAGATCTCGTCGTCGAATTTCGGCCAAGCAGCATGATTGGCACTGGGTGGCTTTTGATCGAATGCGTGGCTTGCCGTGCGCAGACCGATCACAGGTCGACGCGAGTTGATGTAATCGCGAACGGCCTTGAGCTGCGCGTTTTTGGGTGTCCGTCTTCGCACGCTGATCACTAGCAGGTCCGCCGATTTCAGCGCCTCTAGCCCTTGAAAATCGTTGGCGTCCTTTTCGTTGACATGCACAAACGTCGTGCGGAACCCGCGCGGATGCAGCTCCTTCTGCGCAAACTCGGGCAGTGAGGTTTTCGTGTCGTACTCGGCTTCGCCGATCATGAATACTACGTGTGGTGGCCGTTGCTTGTCCGTGGATTGCAAAGGTGTGTTCTCTGAAACAGGAGCCTTTTCTACGGCCACCGCTGCAGTAACACACGCCAGCATCACAATCGCCGGGATGCCCTTGAACGCTGTACGAAATCTGCCGAGTCGACGTAAGTTATTAATCATGGCGCCCTATACCGGATCAGAAATCACATAAGGTTTACGGAACTCGGGTTTCAACAGCGCGTCGGCTTGGGCGTTGTTGGTAATTTTCTCCGTCTTGGGATCCAATTCCAGGTACTTGTTTCCCACGCGGTAACTGATATTCGCTAGATGGCACAGCGCCGCGCTACGATGTCCGTGCTCGATGTCGGCGCTGGGGCGCCGTCCTTCTTTGATTGCACGGACAAAGTCTTCCTTGTGTTCGGGGTCGGGAAAGCGACCGTACATCTGCTCGACAACAACCGGCTTTCTTGACTTTGGGCGACCGAAGACTTGCCACCCGCCGCCATGTCTTCCCATGAACATGACGCCCTTGGTGCCAAATATCTCGATCCGCGTTGCGTTCTGTGGCCAATGCGGAAAAATATCGCCGTTACGATTCCCGCCGTCGGTCTTCAGCATATACGGCGTGTCGAGCGTCTGGTGAAACGTCATGATGAGCTTGTCATATTGATATGTCGTGACCACCGTGTCAGGCGTCTCGGCATCGGAACCGGCTCGCCTTTCGCCGGCAGTATAGATGCTATTGGGGTGCGTCTCGATACCGAGCAGCATGCACGCCAAGTCTAACTGATGAACTCCGCAATTCGTGACATCACCACCGCCGTAATTCCAAAACTCGTGCCAATGACGAAACTTGTCTTTAACGAACCGCGTATCGGCACAGGGGCCATTCCAGAGATCCCAATTGAGTCCCGCCGGCGACTTGCCGGGAGCGCCGAGTTGAAAGGCGTGGTGAAACTTTTGGTTATAAACACGACAGAGCGTCACGTCACCGAGTTTGCCGCTAGCGATGTACTCACGCGCTTTCAGGTTGTACGGCGCGCTGCGATTTTGCGTTCCACCCTGGACGACGCGGTTATATCGCCGGGCCGCCTCGACCGCTTTACGGCCCTCCCAAAAGTTATTACTGATCGGCTTTTCGACATAAACGTGCTTGCCCGCTTGGCATGCCCAAACACTGGCCAGTGAGTGCCAGTGATCCGGCGTCGCGATCACGACGGCGTCAATCGTCTTGTCGGCCAATAACTTACGGAGATCTTCATAGACAGAGACCTTGCCGCCGGCCTGTCGCTCGGCATATTTCTTTGCGTACGCAAGCCGCTGGGCATTGACGTCACAAAGTGCCGCGATCTGGCAGTCGGGCCTCTGAGCAAACCCGTGAAGATGCGCACCACCACGCCCTCCAAGGCCGATAAACCCCAGCTTGAGCTTCTCGTTGGCCGCCGCCGACACACGACTCGTGCTGGCCATCACTGCGGCACCCGTCGCCACCCCGGCGGCCGCTTTACGCGAATGGTTCAGGAAACCGCGTCGATCAATAGAATCCATGCTCGGGCTCCGGACAAAAGTTATCGTTAGCGCGTTGCATTATACACCCTGAGGAACACGTGATGCTACCTTCTTCCAGCTTCGAGACACAGAACCCCTTCTCGTTGTTAACGACCCTTGCGCGGTGAATGAAACCAGGGTGACCACCGGGAGCCCGGCACGCCAGGGTCGTTGACCGCGCAAACATCAATAGAAACCCTCGCCAACTCTGTCAGCGCAATTTGGTGACCTGATGTACTACTTGGACAGCCGTCACACGCCGCCGCGAGCGATCCAGTCCCAGTCGGGATCCGCGGTGTTTTCGACGAGTGGCGGTGGTGTTTCGGCAAGGTTGGAGTATTTCTGGATCGCCGCGCAGTTCAGCACGACGACCCGCTCGTCGGGTTTGATCCAATCTGACGCCACAAGCGATTCCACCGCGGCAACACAGGCAGCCGACTCGGGACAGATCGAGATTCCTTCGGCCGCAGTGGCCCTGCTCATCCAGTCAATGATCTTGTTGTCGTCAACAGAAACCGCCGTGCCATCGCTTTCACGAATCGCGTCCAAAATCATGAAATCCCCGACTGCGACCGGAACGCGGATGCCACTGGCGATTGTTTGCGCCTCGGGGAACGGTTCTGCGAAGCGCTCTTGTTTATCAAATGCTCGCGCGATCGGACAACATCCACTCGATTGGACCGCAACCATACGCGGCATCGTCGGCGATTCGAGCCAATCCATCGCCGCAAGTTCGTTGAACGCCTTCCACATTCCGATCAAACCAGTGCCGCCCCCGGTCGGATAGACAATCACGTCGGGTAGCTTCCAATCGAACTGCTCGGCGATTTCGAGGCCCATCGTTTTCTTGCCCTCGATACGATAAGGTTCTTTGAGCGTTGAAATGTCGAACCACCCCATCGATTCGATTCCTGCACGGACGATGGCACCACAATCAGTGATCAACCCGTCGACAAGAAAAACCTTAGCCCCGGCGGCCTGTGCTTCGAATTGGTTGATTGATGGCGCGTCGGCCGGCATGAACACAAACGCTTCCATCCCTGCCCGCGCCGCGTAAGCAGCCATCGCTCCACCGGCGTTGCCTGCGGTGGGAATCGCCACGCGCCGGACGCCAAACCGTTTGGCCATCGTAATCGCGGCGGCTTGGCCTCGGCTCTTGAACGAGCCAGTGGGAAGTTGTGATTCGTCTTTGATCCAGAGATCGGACAGCCGCAGTCGGTCGCCCAGGCGACGACAACGCAGCATCGGCGTCATGCCCTCGCCCAACGAGACAATGGCCGCTTCGGAGTCGGCGGGCAACAACTCGCGATACCGCCACATGGTTGGTTCGCGCTGCTGTAATCGTTCTTTCGTAAGCGAATCGCGCACCGAATCAAGATCGTATCGCACCCACAGCGGGCGACCGGCATGCATCGTTTGAAGTCGATCGGCTTCGAGGCGTGTTCCGTCAATCGCCGATTCGAGATGAGTCACGTAGTTTGTCATTGTACTCTGTTGGGTCGGAGCGATTCGATGTCCGTCTGCAGGGATGCGAGGCGAATGCCCGCTGAGTCGTTGCAAATGGGCAAACGATGTAGGCGAATTCCAAGCTCTGCTAAATGGGGGCTCGGCAAATATCTGAGTCGTGGTTTTCGTGGAGGGCCATGTTTTTGACCTGTCGATCAAGACCGGCTATCCTATCAGATAATGAGGTTCACGTGCTTTGAATCCCCTTTGCCGACAATTCCAGAAAATGTTGAACGCTTCTCAACGACGATTCACGTTCTTCATCAGCCTGCCGCTGATCGTTCTTAGCACGTTTGCCACGACGACGATGTTGTCCGCCGAGCAAAACCCAACGGTCGACGTTGACTTCAACCGCGATATTCGTCCGATCCTCGCTCAGCACTGTTACGCGTGTCACGGGCCGGACGCCAAGCAGAGGAAGGCTGATCTGCGGCTTGACGACCGCGCCGTTGCGATCAAGGTCGGTGCGATTCAGCCTGGCGATACTGGGGCCAGCGAACTCGTCCAGCGCATCAATCACGAAGATCCGGAAGAACGGATGCCGCCTGCGAGCACAGAGCGGTCGCTTTCTGTGGACGAAAAACAGAAGCTTACGCAGTGGATCGCACAAGGTGCAACGTATTCGCAACATTGGGCGTTCGTTGCTCCTAAACGACCACAACTGCCACGACAAAGAAAAGCAAAATGGTCGTCGAATCCGATCGATGCGTTTGTGCTCGCCCGGCTGCAGCGCGAGGGCCTCAAGCCGTCGCCAGAGGCCGATCGTTCGACGCTCTTGCGCCGCGCGACTTTCGATCTCACCGGGCTGCCGCCAAGTCCGGCGGAGCTTGTGGCTTTTCAGGCGGATCGGTCTCCACAGGCCTACGAAAAAGTGGTGGATCGTTTGTTTGCCTCCCCGCGTTTTGGCGAACGAATGGCGCAGCACTGGCTCGATCTGGCCCGCTATGCGGACAGCGACGGCTATCACGACGACACCAAACGGGCGATGTGGCCCTATCGCGATTACGTCATTCGCTCGTTCAATCGCAACAAGCCATTTGACCAGTTCACGCGCGAGCAGATCGCCGGCGATCAGATTCCCAACGCGACACTCGAACAGATCACCGGTTCGGCGTTTCATCGAAATGGGCCGACGTCGAGCGAAGGCGGCGCCAACCCTGAGGAATATCGCGTCAAGTATGCCGTTGATCGTGTCAACACGACGGCGTCGGTGTGGCTCGGGCTGACGCTTCAGTGCACCGAATGTCACGATCACAAGTACGACCCGTTTACTCAGAAAGAGTTCTACCAACTGTTCGCGTTTTTCGACCAGGTGCCAGGCAACACCTTGCATCGTGGTTTTTTCGCCCCGCCGAGCAAGCCGGTGCCGAGCCTTTCGCAAGCTAACAAGCTGGCAAAACTGGATCATCGGATCACAACAATCACCGCACAACTTGACGGATCGAATGCCGGTCTCGAATCCGAACAAAAGAAACTCATACAAGAACGCGCTTCGCTACAGAAACAACGAAAGGTGATCGAGAAGGCGTTTCCACGCTTGCGGATCATGCAGGACGCGCCGAAACGCATTCCGACCTACATCCTTGTCCGGGGTGACTTTCGTCGACGCGGTGGGCAAGTTCAGCCCGGCGTCCCCGCGATCCTGCCGCCGTTTCCAACGGCTACGTCACCGCGATTGGCGCTGGCTTCCTGGCTGGTCGACCCAAAAAATCCGCTCCCGGCTCGCGTCACGGTGAATCGTTTCTGGGCGATGATTTTTGGCGCTGGTATTGTGCGAACGCCGAACGATTTTGGGTCGCGTGGTGACTGGCCGACGCATCAAGAGTTACTCGACTGGTTGGCGGTTGAGTTCATCGAATCGGGCTGGGACGTCAAACACCTGTTGAAACTTATCGTCACGTCGTCGACCTATCGGCAGTCGTCCGCGGTCGGTCCCGATCTACTGAAGCGCGATCCCACAAACCGGTTACTGGCTCGCGGTCCGCGGTTTCGTCTACCGGCGGAGATGGTTCGAGACAATGCGCTCTTCGTTTCAGGAATGTTACACGAGGAGATTGGCGGTCGGTCGATCAAGCCCTACCAGCCAGCCGGATTGTGGCGCGAGATGTCCTACGGCCAGGGCAAGAAGTACGTACAAGACCACGGCCCAAGCCTTTATCGCCGCGGGGTATACATGTTCTGGAAGCGTTCGATCTTGAACCCTTCGTATTCCATATTCGACGCACCGACGCGGGAGGATTGCGAGGTGCAGCGTTCGCGAACGAATACGGCCTTGCACGCATTGGTGTTGCTGAACGACGTGACGTTTGTGGAGGCGGCCCGGGTTTTTGCTGAGCGCATTATCACACAGGGCGGGCGGTTAACCGACGAGCGTGTCGACTACGCATATGGTCGTGCTCTGTCGCGCCGGCCATCGAAGAAAGAACATGCTCTACTGGCTGATATCTTCAAGGACATGCTAGAGCATTATCGAAAACACCCCGACGCGGCGAAACAAGTCGTCACCGCCGGGGAGTGGCCCGCGACCAAGGGCGTCGATCCGGTCGAGCATGCGGCCTGGACGTCTGTCGCGCAAGTGATCCTTAATCTCGACGAAACGATTACAAAGGAATAGTGTTGATGGAACCGACGTCCATGACATCCGAAGGAAGCGCGCGGCGAGCGTTTCTCGGTCGAACCGCAGCCGGAATCGGTGGGATTGCTCTGGCCGCGATGCTTGGCGAGGACAACTCCTCCGCTGTCGAACCATCGCCGTCACCCCGGCGCACAACCCGGGGCCTACACTTCGCTCCCAAGGCGAAACGCATCATCTTTATCCTGCAGGCAGGCGGGGTATCGCAATTCGAGACGTTTGATCACAAGCCGAAATTGACCGAACTTCACGGTCAGCCGATGCCTGAGTCGCTGACCAATGGCCAGCGTTTGGCCCAGATTCGCGGCAAGAAACTGATCGTTTGCGGCTCGCCCTATAAATTCAAAAAGTACGGGCAGTCCGGGGCGGAGCTATCCGAGCTCATGCCGTTTACGGGAACTATCGCGGACGACATCTGCATTGTCCGCACCGCGACGACCGAAGCGATCAATCACGACCCGGCCGTCACGTTCATGCAGTGTGGCAATCAACAGCCCGGCAGGCCGACGATGGGTGCCTGGCTTAGCTACGGTCTGGCGAGTGAGAATCGCGATCTGCCGTCGTTCGTCGTGCTCGCCTCAGGGATGAACCAAGGACAAAATTTGCACACGCGATACTGGGGCAGTGGGTTCCTGCCGTCCGAGCATCAAGGCGTGCGTTTTCGTAGCGGTAAAGATCCCGTATTTTTCGTGTCCAATCCTCAGGGCGTCAGTCGCGCAGCGCGGCGTCGCGTGCTGGACGGCATTCGAGCGCTGAACCAATTGAAACACGAGGAGGTCGGAGACCCAGCAATCACCGCTCGCATCGCTGCCTACGAAATGGCCTATCGCATGCAGAGGTCGGTACCGGAATTGACGGACATCTCGGACGAGCCGCAACATGTCTTGGACATGTACGGACCGGAAGTTTCTCAGCCCGGCTCCGCGGCGAGGTGCTGTCTTTTGGCGCGACGCCTGGCGGAGCGCGACGTCCGCTTTATTCAGCTCTATCATCGCGGCTGGGATCAGCACGGCAACTTGCCAAACGACCTGCAGCGTCAATGCCGACAGACAGATCAGCCATCGGCGGCACTCGTGAAGGATCTCAAGCGGCGAGGCCTTCTCGACGACACGCTGGTCATTTGGGGCACCGAATTTGGTCGCACGCCCATGTTGCAGGGACAGTACAAACCGAAGAGTTACGGACGGGATCACCACATGCTCTGCTTCTCGATGTGGATGGCTGGCGGCGGAATCAAGCCGGGCATAACGATCGGAGAGTCGGACGAATTCGGCTACCAACCGCTGAATCATCCCGTTCACATACATGATCTACACGCCACGTGGCTGCATCTGCTGGGAATCGACCACGAGAAGCTAACCTATCGTTTTCAGGGTCGTGACTTCCGCCTGACCGATGTGCAAGGCAAGTTGCTGAAGGACGTTATGGCGTAGCAAGAACTTGCGGCTTTCGCCCGGC